>SL_3KL_010_SEDDRAFT_10006871_pt1 | contig 10131 bp, 8 predicted proteins | sample SodLakKL_010_SED_2_FD_10381 | JGI IMG/M metagenome (IMG submission 10381)
AACAAGGCGGAACTCGACATACTCGGCAAACCGGAACAGGAAGTGATCGGAAAAACCGACCACGAATTGTACCCGCCCGAACTGGCAAACCGGTTCGCAGAAGACGACCGCAAGGTGATCGAAGAGGGACATGAAATCATCAATCGCGAAGAGCGTGTCGTTGATGCCGGCGGGCAAGAAACCTGGCTGCTTACCTCCAAAACGCCATTCCGCGACCATACGGGAAAAATCATGGGTCTGGTAGGTGTGGGCCGCAACATCACCGACATAGTCAAGGCCGCACAGGAACTCAAACAAGCCAAAGAAATCGCCGAAGAAGCCAACCGGATCAAAAGCGAATTCATTGCCAACATGGGACATGAGATACGCACCCCCATGAATGCCATCCTGGGCTACAGTGATTCCCTGCTTGAACAGATCAAAAACCGCGGACAACAGAAAATGCTTCAGTCCATTTCCTCGAGCGGCAAATTGTTGCTGACCTTGCTCAACGACATACTCGATCTGTCGAAAATTGAGGCAGGGAAACTGGAGATCTCGCCCCACCCTGCCGACATCATGCATTCCGTTGACGAAATGAAGATGTTGTTTGAAGAAAAGGCGCAGCAAAAAGGGCTGGATTTTGTTATCGAAAAACCTGACAGTTTCCCGGAGAAACTCATGCTGGATGAGGCAAGAATTAAACAAGTGCTGTTCAACCTGGCAGGCAATGCCGTAAAATTCACTCATGAGGGCGGTGTGACCATCCGTCCGGAGTTTTTAATGGAAAACAGCGACAAGGGAAGGTTGCGCATTCATGTGATTGATACAGGCATTGGGATCGCTGCCGATAAGCTGGAAAATATTTTCACGGCCTTTTATCAACAAAGCGGGGAGAGCAATCGCCTCTACGAAGGGACCGGCCTGGGGCTGACCATTTCCGGCCGCCTGATTGAAAAAATGAACGGCGAGATCACTGTGGAGAGCGAGCCCGGCAAAGGATCTGTGTTTACCATAGATATCCCGGGGGTTTCTGTAATTATTTCAGACCAGCCTCCCACCAAAAAACCGGCGCCCGAAAAGACTGAAAAAATTCGCTTCAAAAAAGCCAAAGTGATGATCGTGGACGATTCACCGGCCAACCGGCACTTGCTGGAGATCATGCTGTCCTCGACAGGTCTCGATATCCTGGAAGCAATAAACGGTCCAAACGCGCTGGAGTTGTTACAGGACAACACACCCGACCTGATCATTCTGGACATCCTGATGCCGGGCATGGATGGCCACCAGGTAGCAGAACAAATAAAACAACAGGACCACTTAAAGGATCTGCCCATTATCGCTTTTACAGCTTTTACAGACCAGGGCGAAGGGATGAAGCAATCTGGCTTATTTTCCGGTTACTTATATAAGCCCATTAAAAAACAGGAGCTGTTCAAGGCACTGCAAAAATTTCTCGAATTAGACATTGAAGAAGAGGAAACAGAAGAAACAGTGGATCTGGATAATCCGGTCCTTGAACAATTACAAAGCGAGGGGATTGNCCCNGANGTGCAGCAAAAACTNCCGGACCTGNTCAAGGAANTGAAAGACGNCTATTTGCCCCGCTGGGAAGNGATCAAAGACCACCTGGTCTTGTTTAAGATNGAAGANTTTNCGNGCGANTTGCGTGCCACGGCCGACAAATACGGATTTAAGTTTCTGNTGAATTATTNCGACAGGCTCCTGACNCACNTNGAAATCCTNGACCTGGAGTCGCTCAAAACAGACCTGAGGGCATTCCCCGATATTATAGAAGAATTGGAGAAGATCAAATAAGGAAGCAGAATCAGATCTTCGCGCCGAACATGCTGCTCTTCGCGCCGACATTCGCTTGCAGCGACTGAATGCACTCATTTCAGCATATTTGGAACGTTTCACACCCAATTCTTCGTTTTCGAAGACTTTGTTGGTGCAGAAATAAATGCAAGGGTTCTCTGTTTATGTTAATAATTAACAAGATGTATGTTTTGGCATGTAAATTGGTAACTAATAGATGGTGAGGCATAGCCCACCAATAATTATTATATTTGCACATAAGTATTATACCTATTATTTGTGAACAGAACAGGAAAGAAATATATTTATAAAACCCTGGCAATATTGATGTTGCTGGCCCTTCCATTGATCCTGGAAGCACAAAACCAGGAGGGCACCGGCACATCCATCAGCATTTCAGCTTCAGCCACGGTGATTGGTGGTGACATCGAACTGATCACCATCAGCGACATGGGTGTTTTGGATGCCAGCCGCTTACAGGAAGGAATGGAGGTTTATATTAATCCCATATTTGACGCCGAGGCCGGCATTATGCGAGCCAGTGGCACACCGAATGCAGAGTTACGGGTCAGCTACCTGGCCGATATGGAAGTAACCCGGCGCGAAGGCCCGGGTTCACTTTTCTTTACATATGAAGTTAGTGGCTCCCCGGGCGATAACCAACGCGAATCTGAATTGTTGACCGAAACCGAGCGTGAACTTCGTTTCAACAATGAAGGTGTTTTTTATTTTTGGATAGGTGGTCGCGTTGATTTAAGCAACGCACAACCCGGTAACTACGACGGGGAGTTTACCATAGAGATTGAATATATGTGATATGGACAAAAAAAGCATACATATTTTGTTTCTGCTTATATTGACCAATCTGTTTCCGGCATCAGCCCAACAAATAGGTTTTGGCATGTATGCTGATTCTGGAATTAATCTTTCTGCGCTGGTGCCTGACGTATTGGATTTTGGTGACAGAATAGGTGGTGAAGGTCCTGTTAGTATTTTGCTAAGTGATAATGAAACGGTGGTATTGGAAATTGAGGGCATTGCATATTTAGATGTAACTGTCAATATCACACCTCCCGTGAGTGAATATTTATTGTTACAGGGCAACAGTAATTTTTTAGGTGACCCCGAGAGGAGGTTGCCGGTTACAATTAAAATGGCCTATTACAACCGGGGACAAGAAAATATTGATATTCAGACTGCGAAACAACAAGCCATAGAGGTAACCGGTCATAATGCCACTTTTCAGATACGACGCCGACCTGGTGGTCCACCTGGCCCTCCCCCAACGCCTCCTCATTCGGGTTACACACCACCTGTTGCAAAAGCATATTTGTTCATTTATGGTGACCTGACTGTTAACAATGTTAACTCCGGATCCTATACCGGTATTGTGGATGTACATGTTGAGTACACCACGTATGAATAAACCAGGGGTACAAGTGAAACAAAAATATTTTCTGACGCTACAAGGATTAATATCCTTTGCCATAATAATGGCCTTGTGCTTATTAACCGGCAAAGAACTCAGGGCACAATTTATGCGGCTTGAAATTGCTGTTGAAGATAACATTGTAATAGGTGATTTTCGATGGCTTCAAACTGGATTTGTCCCAATTAATTATGGTTGGGTTAATATTAACATTGACGATGAAGATGCAGGGCGCTTTAATTTGCGTACCGACGAAAATGTTAACATCCTGGTAACTGTACAATCACCCGACGAACTGGTCATGGATCAGATGAATCGATTACCCTTCCGGTTGAATGTTGCCTATTTAAATGATGATATTGTAGATTTCTCGCGTGCCACCCCGTTCAATGGAAAGACTGCCAATATCCGCATGCACCCCTCTCCATTGCTAAGAGAAAACATGAGAAGCCGGCAGGGGTCTTTTCAGACCAATATCTTTTTTTACGGAGCTGTATATGTAGGTTTGGTAGATCCAGGTGTGTATCGCGGCGACGTCAGGGTTAGGATAGAATTTTTATGATCAGCCTTTCTTCGTTATTACAACCCCACCCCATCATAAACGAAGAATAATCAAGGTCTGGTCAACCACCAACACAACCCTATATTGTTTGTTTTTAGTGTTTTAAGTTTTTTGGCACGCCTATTGATTCTATTTAGGCAAATGAAACGAAACAAAAAAATAACCTTAAATAACAGAACAATGAAAACTTTCAAAATCTTATTCGCAGTAGCAATCATCGCAGGTTTCTCAACCGCAACTTTCGCCCAGGAAGCAACCGACGAAATTACCGCCAGCGCAAACATCCTGCAGTTTGTTTCAATCGATGATACAAAAGACCTCGAGTTTGGTGACGTTAACATTGCCGACGCATCCACTCATCTAGTAAGCAACAATGATGAAGGTGCCGGTCGCTTTGACGTCAACACCAACACCGAATTAATACTGAACTTCGCACTGCCCGCCGCACTGAACGGAACAAGTGGTTTGGCAGCCTCAACAGAAGCAAACTTGCCCATCAGCTTTTCTGCCACCGATGCCAGACTGTCCAATGGAGTAGAAGCCGATGACGTAAACGTAAACCCGAACGAAGGCATTACAATCGCCAGCGGAACAAACAGTAACTTCATCCCCGGAGAATTCTCAGTATTCATTGGTGGTGGACTTGCACCGGATGCAAACCAGGCATCAGGAGAATATCAGGGAACCATTACTTTGAACATCGAATATGCCGGTGTGTAAACAACACAAACGAAAACCCCAATACATAAAGGCCCCGAAAACGGGGTCTTTTTTGTATACTCAATCATTGAATATTTCAAATTAATTCATACATTTGGCTTAGTGAGAAGGTTGTCAATTATCAGGATCTTTCTTTATAGAACTTTTAAATCAAGAAATCATGAAGTATGTTATCCGTTTTGCCTGTCTGTTTTTCTTCCTATTGATGATAAATCCACTGACAGCGCAGGTGGCCATCGCTCCCTCCGCTTTATTCATTAATGATCAAACAAACATTGGCACATTGTATATTTCTAACCGGTCTGACGACACCCAGGAAATATCCATTGATTTTGTGTTCGGATATCCATCAGCTGATGGGTTTGGAAATACCACAATGAAATATGACGATTCGCTTGCATTTGAGAAGTATGCCATTAATGATTGGGTGAGGGTTTTTCCGCGATCTTTTGTGTTGGGGCCCCGGCAACAACAAACCGTCAGGTTTCAGGTGCGGCCACAACCACAAATTGAAGATGGGGTGTACTGGACACGCGTAAGAATTGCTGCCAACCCCCAGGCACAAGAAATTGATGTGCCAGCCGAAGAAGGTGTTACAACACGGATTACTTTTCGTTTTGAACAAGTCATAGCTGCACTTTATCGCAAAGGCCAGGCAACCACTGGTGTCGTTGTGAACAAGGTAGATGTGCAACATGAAGAAGATCGCATGATTTTGTTGCCTCACCTGGAGCGTACAGGAAATGCCCCTTTTATTGGAAGCATGACGGCTTTGCTTTATGACAGTCAGGGCAATCTTGTCAGAGAAAGACAAAGCACTACTACAGCTTATTTTGATGTAATTCGCCGTATTGAACTTGATACCAGTGGTGTACCTTCTGGAATATATCGCGTGGAATTGGTCTTCGAAACAAGGCGTGGAGACATTTCCCCTACGGATCTTGTACAAGCCCAGCCTGTCAGGGAATTTATTGAGGTAAATATTCCTTAAACGTATATTAATAGTGCCAAACCTTACGGTTCACAGAAATCTGTTTTTTACACATCATCATTGGTCCGTTGTTTATTCGCAGGTTTTTATATAAACCCCGCTTGCTCCTGTTATGGATCTTGCTGACGGTTGCAGGGCTGCCCCCAGGCAACAGTGTATTGGCAAATAATCCGGGGGAATCTGGTTTTGAAAGCATCTATGCTCCCCAGGGCGAAGAAGTGCTTCTTAGTTTTCGTTATCGGGGTGTCGGCAATGTATACATAACCGGATTGTACGATTACAGCGTGAACAAAATGTACCTTCCTGTTTCCGAACTGTTTAGCTTGCTTCAGATATATTATGAGCCCTACTTGGGAGATTTTGCCCTGCATGGGACCTTTTTAAGAGCGGATCAACCTTTTCATATTCTGTTTACACAACAAAAAGTGATTTTGAAGGACAAAGAATATGCATTTGACTTTGATGACTTTCGTATCGGTGAATTGGATTTGTTTTTGTCGCCACTGGTATTTGAAGAAGTGTTTGGCATGTATTTCACCATCGATATGAACACCCTGGTTTTGTCGCTTGAAACAGACCATACCATGCCAATAGAAGAAGCGATCGAACGTGAACGTGCACGCCGATTAATTGAAGCCAGAGAAGTAACCCGCGAGTTATTTCCACTTGAATACGAACGAAATCGCCGATTAATTGGATTTGGGTTTGCAGATTACAACATCAGCGGCACTTTTTCCCAGGAAAATCCGAATATGCACTATTCTGTGGTGGGTGGTGCAGAGGTTTTTGGGGGCGACATCCAGGGCAATGTCACTGGTTCACTGACCGAAGACGGCCATCGCATCCGTGCCAGCAATTTGCGTTGGCGATATGTGGTACGAGACACACCCTGGTTTTCAACATTCGAAGCAGGACAAATACAAACAACCGGCTTGCAAAACCGAAATATTCGGGGTGCTTCAATATCAAACAACCCGGTAGAACCAAGACGTATTTACGAAACCTATATTGTTGATGGCAATACCGAGCCGGATTCTGAAGTGGAGTTATACCTGAACAACCGGCTTATTGATTTTCGCCGCGCTGATGCAGCGGGTTATTATCGCTTTGAATTTCCTCTTACTTATGGAACCAGTCAGTTAACCATCAATATTTATACGCCTTCCGGAGAATTGCGCATCATTGACCGGCGAATACAAATACCGTTTACCTTTCTTCCTCCCGGAGAGATGGCGTATAATATTCAGGGGGGATTAACCGAAACCTTTTTGGGGGCCGACGATCAAGAGAAGCTTTTATTCCAGGGGGATGTTTCTTTAGGTGTTGCCAGTTGGTTGACAGCCAAAGTTGGCAGCGAATATATTGAGGATTTCAATGAAAACCGTCCGCTTACCTATGGAAGCCTTTCGGCACGGGTGTTTTCGCAATATCTGCTGAATGTTGACATTGCTCCTGATGCTTTTTATCGCGGAATTGCCAGTGTGATGTATCCCAGCGGAAGAAGTTTTAGCCTTCTTTATACCCATTACGAAGACAATCCATTATTTAGCGGGGGGGGTGTTGACCAAGACATCCAACTCTCTTTTTACACACCGTTTAATTTGTTCAACACCCATATGAGCTTCAGGTTGAGCGGTGATTACCGTTCCATTGGTACAAGCAGCGCAACGCGGTATCGCACGGATTTTAGCATGCGCCTGGGACGAATGAACCTGAGGGCCAGCTACCGCGATGTGCTCTATTATTCTGATAACGATTATTTGTATGGAAGGGGAAGGGTTTCCGGAAACGTGACTTACACCTTTATGCGTTCTCCCGGCATTCCGGTATTTGTTAGGGGGATGTTTTTGCGTGGCAACGTATCATACAGCATCGCCGACAATACCTTTGAAGACATGAGCCTGCAACTGAGCAGGAGTATCCGCCAGTGGGGCCGTATCAACATTGATGCAGGCTACGACCTTCGAAGCGAACAGTTTTTGTTCCGTTTGGGATTCATTATGGATTGGATGCCCTTGCGCAGCACCACCAATGTTGATATTCGTGGTGACCGTACCAGCATACGTCAGAATTTCCGTGGATCCCTGGGTTTTGACCGGAATCCTGACCGGATTGTAACCAATAACCGGAGTCAGGTAGGCCGGGCCGGGGCTTCAGTCATTCTGTTTGTAGACAATAACAATTCGGGCACCTTCGACGAAGGAGATGAGATCATTCCCGCCCGGGCAGTTCGCCTCGACCGTTCGGCGCAGATACAAGTCGGCCCGGATGGAGTGATTCGCATAAACCAGTTGCAAAGCTATTTCAGGTATAACCTGGAGGTGGTTCGTGCGGCTCTGCCAAACCCTTTATTAGTCCCTGCCAAAAATCGATTTTCGTTTGTAGCCGACCCAAACCAGTACAAACGCATTGAGATCCCGTTTTACCGCACGGGTGTTGTGGATGGAACGGTTTTTTCCCTGCGCAATGGTGAGAAACGTTCCCAGGGCGGCCTTCGCCTGATCGTAACCGGCATCGACAACGATTACCAGGAAACCATACGTAACTTCAGCGACGGCTCTTTTTACTCCATGGACATGCCTCCTGGCCGGTATACCATTGAAGTGGACCCTGCACAATTGGGCTTTCTGAGCGCACACATGCCTGAAGGACCCAGGGTTTTTGAAGTCCGTGCCCTGGCAGATGGTGACTTTATTGAAGACTTAAGCATTATCATTGAACCGCTTCCGGATGTTGAAGAGGTGCCCGAGCCCATAGTGGCCGAAGTTCCTCCGTCAATTACTCCAGCCGACACCTTGATGCCCGCCGGATACTATTTGCAGATCGGCGTATTCCCAAAAGCCATTATGGCCGAAGAATCCAGGAAAAAAGCATCCGATATTACCGGAAGGCCATTTCAAATCAGGGAACACGACCGGCTTGACTTGTATGTTGTTTTTACCGGGGGCATTGTCGATGTGGGTGAAGCACGCGATCTTCATGCATCATTGGTTGACAAGGGCTTCCATGGGGCCTTTATCAGAAAACATACCGGACGAAGAATGCTTGATCCGGATGCCTTGCTCACAGATATTATCCGGTCTGATGTACCCACATATTTACCTAAAGAACACCTGGTTTTTGAAGAAGCCGCCATTGGCGACCAGTATTATGTGGTGCTGAATCTGTTCTCCACCATTTACCGCGCCGAAACAGCCAGAAAATTGGCCATCCAAAGTATGGATGCCGCCTTTTTTATCCGGTATTGCGAAGAAGAACGGCTTTTTGAGGTGTTTTCCCATATGATGGAAGATGCACAGGAGGCCTCCTCCTACCTGGCGCATTTGATGAAAGACGGGTTTTTGGTGGCCCGGGTGCATTCCGGCCCCATGCCCGGCCCCGAACCGATGCGCTATCAAATACAGCTTGCCTCGCACCACACCGAAAACCAGGCCAAAGAACACCTGGAAAGCATCAGGGAAACCATACCCGTTTCCCTTGCCGTTGAATACGACGACTTTACCGGCCGCTATGCGCTGCGCACCGAATCATATCCGACCATACCGGAAGCAAGTAAAGTATTACACAAAATCAGGGGCATCGGCGACTTCAGCACCGTCTTTATGATCAGCAGCCCCAGGATTGCCGCCATCCCCATCATCCATGTTTCGGGGGATTAAAAAAACCGGAAAAGTTGCTAACTCAATAGTCGCCAATCAAAGATTCATAAGGAATATTAAGCTTATGGTGAAGGTTTCGGATCATATTCAACGTTAGTTTGCGCTTGCGATTAAATATTTCTGACACACGGCTTTTATAGCCGATCACTTCAGCCAGGTCTTTTTTGTTCATATTCAATTGTTCCATCCGGAACTTAATGGCCTCCAAAGGATCTGGAGCATCAATTGGAAAATGTTCATCTTCATATTTTTCAATTAAGATGCTTAGGATTTCGGCCTCATCCCCCTCCGGGGATTCAGGATGCGCATCAAAGAGTTCATTCAGCCTTTCAAGAGCCTTCTGATAGTCTTCTTCTGTTTTTAATACCTTAATTTGCATATCAATTAAATGTTTTCTGCATCGATATCATTGTAATCCGAATGGGTGCCAACAAAGCGAATGAAGACCCATTTTCTTTGATAATTGATTCTTGTTACCAATCGATATTTATTTCCGCAGATATTGAATACTACCCTCTTTTGTTTTAAAATACTGGCTTTTGGATACATCCTCTTTATATCATCAGGATTAGACCACCGAGCCCCGGTGACCTCTTTATACCAGGTTTTTAGTTGATTCTCCGAATCTGAGTGTTTTACCCAGAAATCCCGAAGCATCTTTTTTGCAATAACCCTCATAAACCTACTTCGATTGAACAAATATAATAAAAAATTACCAATTTGGTAACTTTTTGTTTGTTTTATAAAAATATAACCGATTTTCTTTCTAGAAAGAATAATATTTGCTAACGGCAGATAAAGTGGGCTGAACGCGGAATATCTCTACAACCCAACCTCAAAAAACGGCGTATGCATCTTGCGGAAGCCGATCTTTTTGAGCAGGGCCACGCCGGCATCAAAATGCTTGTCGAGCTGTGAGGGGTGGTGGGCGTCGGTGTTGACCATGACGCGGATATCGCGGTCGAGGCATTTT
>SL_3KL_010_SEDDRAFT_10006872_pt1 | contig 10129 bp, 7 predicted proteins | sample SodLakKL_010_SED_2_FD_10381 | JGI IMG/M metagenome (IMG submission 10381)
TGTTTGCAGATGCCCACACTGTTGAAACTGCTTTTCGCTCCATCGTTCCATCGTTCTTCCGTCAACACACAAGATGATGGTGGTTTTTACCGGAGAATGGCAAGTATTTTTTAACCACAAACATAAATTGATCAAAACTGCGTTAAACAGTAATAAGGATTGCAGCGTGCAGGCGCTTCCCTGGCATAGCAAATGGTGATTTTATATTACTTTTGCTGTCATGGCCTGATTTTTCATAAGCATTTGCGAAATGAGCATTTGGGGTTTTGTTTTCAGCAAGCATTTTTTGCGTCAGCTTGTCATTGCCGCCGCCCTGGGGGTAGCGATCATATGGGGCGCATTGAAACTGCTGGATATCTATACATTGCACGGGCACGGTATCAGCGTGCCTGACCTGGAGGGTTATACCAGGGAAGAGGCTGGTAAAGTGTTGGCTGCCAATGATCTTCGTTATGTGGTCAACGATTCGATCTTTGACGACAACCGTCCGGAGGGCAGCATCGCCTGGCAAGATCCGGCTCCCGGCACAGAGGTGAAGCGCAACAGAACCATTTATCTGACGACGGTAGCGATATTGCCGGAGATGGTTCCCATGCCGGACCTGACAGACCTGTCGCGCCGCCACGCCATAACCATCCTTGAAACACACGGGCTTGCCGTCGGGCAGCTGAAATATCAGCCTGACATCGCCCGGGATGCCGTTCTGAAGCAAAAATACAATGAAGGTTTTATTGAGCCGGGCACACCTGTTGAAAAGGGGACCGCGATCGACCTGGTCCTCGGAGAAGGGCTGGGGGAAAATGTCACCATCGTGCCATTGGTGATCGGCATGGCACGCGAAGAAGCCATACGTGCCCTGAACAGGGCCGCACTTAACCTGGGGGAAGAAGTGTTCATGGACGACACCGAAGAAAACCTCAAGGTATACCTGCAGCAGCCCGACCCCCTTGACGAAGTCCAGTACCTCCAGGCAGGCAGTTCTGTAGACCTTTTTTTCCGCTCAACCGACGTGTTTGACTTTGAAGAATACCTTGAACAATTGCTTTCCGTTCCCATGCCAAAACTCATTGGACTGACGCCTGAAGAGGTCGAAAAGGTGCTTGAAGAATCGGAACTAGAGCCGGGTGTGGAAGCTTATGAGGAAGGGGCCAGTCGCGATAATGCAAGGGTTTACCGGCAAGAGCCTGAATACCAGGAAGGCATGATCATCCTCAAAGGGCATTCGATCGATGTATGGTATGAGCCGGCTGAAGAAACAGAAAATGAAGACCTTTAATCAATTAACCCGCATGAAGATCAGAGCCCTCTTCCTACTTTTTTTTGTTATGGTCGTCACCAGGCTTCACGCCCAAGAAGTATTGCTGCCGCTGCAATACAATCCCGAAAAATCGGAAGAGACATTGAGCATGCACCGGGCTGCGGTCAAAAACCTTACATCACCGCTAACATTGCCGTTCTGGGATGATTTTTCGTACAAGGGGCCCTATCCGGACAATGCCAGATGGGCCGACAACTACGTATTTATCAACAGTGGTTCAGCCGTACATCCAAAAACCTACCATGTGGCCACCTTTGACATCCTCGACGACGAAGGCAGAATCTATGAACATGCCGCACCAGACAATCAGCCTTTTCCGGCCGATCACCTGACGTCCCACCCCATAGACCTCGGTGAATTAAGTCCGGCCGACTCGGTGGTGCTGAGCTTTTATTACCAGCCCCAGGGAAGGGGAGGCGATCCCTCCACCCGCGACTCCCTGCTGGTGCAATTCTATCTCCCGGCTGACGGTGACAGAAATGACAATGAACAAGAAGGTGATGATGAAGCGTTTCGCTGGCAAAGCGTTTGGGGTGTGCCAGGAGAATCGTTGAAAAACTTCTCCCAGGACACTTTTCCCTATTTCAAACGAGGGGTGATCCCCATCACCGACGACATTTACTTCAGGGAGGATTTCCGTTTCCGTTTTCGCAACCATGCCTCTTTCGCACCGGAACAGACAATACCCAACTATTCCGCAACGGCAAACATCTGGAATATCGACTATGTATACCTTGACCGTGACCGCAGTGTGCATGACACTGCCTATTACGATGTTGCATTTGCAGCACCGGCCCAATCCCTGCTCCAAGAATACACCGCAATGCCATGGTCACATTATATTGCCGACCCGTTGTCGGTGCTGCGCGAAAGCTTTGATGTGCGCATCACCAACCTGGATGTAAGTTCTTACAACTACACCTACAGGTACATCATTCAGGATGAAGGGGGCAACATCCTCAGGACTTATTCGGGAGGCTCATGGGTGATCGCACCTTTTTCGGAAGAGGGGTACCAGGAATACCAGCCACATGCCAATCCCGTGGTTCTGGCAAACCCGCTGCCTGCCGCTCCAGCCACCAGCCGCCACTTCCGCATTGTACATTCATTGCGTGAAGGGGCCACCGGAGATGCCTTCCCCGAGAACGACACCATCGTGTATGACCAGGTGTTCTCAAACTATTTCTCCCACGATGACGGGAGCCCTGAAATGGTCCACCTTACCAAAGGATACAATCCGGGGCGCGCCATGAAATTTATAGCAAACCATCCCGACACCGTTGAAGCCGTTCAACTGTATTTCATGGAAACCATCAACAACCAGGATCAGCAACAGGCGTTTGAACTGAAAATCTGGGACAGCCTTGATCCCGAAGAGATCTTGTACCGGTCGACCGAACCTTTGTTTTCTCCTGAAAACGGCAGGAGCGGATTTGTCACCCTCGAACTGGATGATCATGTGCTGGTTGAAGACACCTTTTATGTAGGGATCATCCAACCCGGCAATGTGCCATTGCATAACTCCCTGGTGATCGGTTACGACCTGGACAACGATGCCAGCCACCGCCTTTTTAACAACTTTGGCGACGGAGAAGGTTGGCAATCATCGATCGAATCGGGGGCATTGATGATTCGTCCCGTCATGAAACGCGACGACATCACCGGCCTGTCACCACTACCGGAAGAAGCGATTGCCCTGACGGTTTATCCCAACCCCGCAGGCGGTCAGGAACTGAATATCCGCCTGGATGAAACCTTCCGGCATATTGATCAGGTACAAATCCGGGTCTATGACACCGCGGGCAGGCTTTTGCACACCGGTGCGTTCACGCCCGCCCTGAACATTTCAGGCCTCAACAACGGCATGTACCTGTTGCAGGTCATGGACACCCGTACGGGCAGAACACATACCACCCGGTTTATTATCTCCCGGTAAGCGTGGTCCGAACCCGGAAAACAAACGAAAGCCTTTGAAGCTACCACACCAGCATGTGCATCAAACCATAAAAAATCAAACGCCCTTGCAAAAAATCAGGGGGCCGCAACCTTTAATGAACGGCAAAAAGTAGAAAATGATCATGGCACAGGATGACACCAGACCGGCGGAAGGCAGTCAGGATCATGTCAATGAGGAGCAGGACCTTTATGAGCACCATCATTTTGTGGTGGACAGGGGACAAGGTCTTTTGCGCATTGACAAATATGTTGTTGCAAAAATTGAGGGGATCAGCCGCAACAAGATACAGAACACGGCCAGGGCCGGCAATATCCTTGTGAATGGTGAAGCCGTAAAACCCAACTACAAGGTGAAGCCGGGCGACCATATCAGCATCGTGATGGCCCACCCCCCGCGCGAGGTTGAACTTCTTCCGGAAAACATCCCGTTGGATGTTGCTTACGAAGACGACCATATCATCATCATCAACAAAGCGGCCGGGATGGTCGTACACCCCGGCTATGGCAATTACACGGGCACCCTGGTTAACGCGTTGGTATATCATTTTGACAATCTCCCCCGTCAAAACGACGAAGACATCAAGCCGGGCCTGGTGCATCGTATCGACAAGGACACGTCGGGACTTTTGCTGGTGGCCAAAACCGAGTTTGTGCAAACACGCCTGGCCAAAGCATTCTTTGACAGGAAGGTAGACAGGATCTATCATGCACTGGTATGGGGCGACTTTCAGGAGGATGAGGGCACCATTGCCGGCCATATCGGGCGCAGCCTGAAAAACAGAAAGGTCATGGACGTTTTCCCGGATGGGTCCTATGGGAAACCGGCGGTGACACATTATAAGGTGTTGGAACGCTTCGGCTATGTCAGTCTCGTGGAATGCAAGCTGGAAACCGGCCGAACCCACCAGATACGTGCACATTTCCGGCACATCGGCAAGCCCCTGTTCAATGACGCCACTTATGGCGGTGATCAGATACTGAAAGGGACCACCTACTCAAAATACAAGCAGTTCGTGAAAAACTGCTTCAAGATCTTGCCACGGCATGCATTGCACGCAAAAACCCTGGGCTTTGAGCATCCAGTGTCAGGCAAAAAAATGTTTTTTGAAGCACCGCTGGCTGAGGACATGCAACAGGTAACCGAAAAATGGAGGTCCTATGCCGTCCATAAAAAGCATGAGTGAAGAGGTGCCTTATGGCACATCGCGGCCTGTAAGGATTACGCTGCCGCTATTTTTTGGTTAACCCGTATTTTTCAATTTTTGCATTGAGGGTTGGCCTGGCAATCCCCAGCAGGCCTGAAGCCTCCTGCTTGCTCCATTGAACATAATCAAGCACGGCGGCGATGTGCTCTTTTTCCATTTCCGCAAGACTTTTTGGAGGCTTTTCAAACCCGGTGCTTTCAGGCACCCCTTTTTCGACAGTCTCAATATGGATGTTCTTTTTTTCCAGTATCTCGCCGTGCGAAAGGACCATGGCCTGCATCAACACATTTTTCAACTCCTGCACGTTGCCCGGCCAGTCGTAAGACTTCAGCATTTGAAAAACGCCCTCTTCGAGCTGTGTGACATTCTTGTTGAGCACGGGGTTCAACTCCTGCATCAGGTGTTTCACCAGGTCAGGGATATCATCTTTGCGCTGGCGCAAAGGCGGGATATGCAGTGAGATAATCTTCATTTTGAAAAAAAGTTCTTTCATGAAGAGCCCATCCATCACCAGCTGGTTAATATCCTGTGAAGTAATGGATATAAGCCGGGGCATGGAAGCGGTCCTGCTGTCACCTGTTTTACGGTTCAGAATATCCAGCAGCCTGATTTGCATTGCAGGGGGCAGGCCACCGACACCATCCAAAATAATGGAGGCCCTGCCGTATTCAGGAGAAGCCGTTTCTTCATCACTTACCCAAAAAGCATTCAATAGCTGGTCATCAGTCAAAGTATTGCAATTCAATATCGTCAGGGGGCCGGGCTGCGCACTGCCTGACTGATGGATCAATCTGGCCAGCCGTTCTTTGCCGGTCCCGGTTTCACCGGTAATCAACACGCCCACATTGCTTTGAGAGATGCGGCCAATATTTTTAAATATTTCCCGCATAAGCGATGATTTGCCAACCATGAGGTTAGAATCCCTTGTCTCTTCCCTGCTCACCATCCCCTCCGTTTTATGCCGCACTGCCTCCACGGTATTTAACCCGTTCTTTACAGCATCCAACAACTCCTTGGGCTTGACCGGCTTCTCAATGAAATCAAAAGCCCCGGTCTGCATCGATTGAATCGTCAGGGTGGCATCGCCGTGCGCAGTCAATATGATAACCGGCATCGCGGGATATATCTCTTTGATGTGATTCAACACATCGATGCCACTCATACCCGGCATCTGAAAGTCAGCGATCACCAGATCCGGTTTAATGCTTTTAACGACCCTGAGGCCTTCCTGCCCCTCTTTGGCGAGGCTTACATGGTAACCTCTTTTACGGAGGATTCCCGATATCAGGTTGCGGATAACAGGATCATCATCAATCAGCAATATTTTTTGTACGGTCATTGGAAAAGTTTTTACTGGTTACAGCCTGCTGTGGTCCAAACTGGCTTTCATGCGCAATGATTGGACGCAGGCCCTGCGGACAATAAAAAAACTCAACCAAAGGTAAAAAATATTTACATCTTTTTGCCTGCAGATGAAATATTTTTTCAGGGCAACAGCAGGTCATGTTTAGAAACGCAGGTTAATACCGGCCATAAAATGCCTCCCGGCTTGCGGAAAATATCCATCATCAATGGCCGTCAAACCCTGATCGCCCACCACTCCCTTATAGACCCATGCATTGGTTTCATATTTTACATTAAAAACATTGCTTACCATAACCACAAATTCCATTTCCCTGAAATATTCTGGCTGCAGCGCATAGGCCAGCCGGAGATGGTTCACAAAATAGGCATCGAGCATACGGTCACGGCTCATTGTATTGTCAATATACTGGTCACCAACATATTTGCTCTCTAAAAACAGGTGAAGATTTTCCAAAGGGGTGATACGGAAGTTGCTTGATCCGGTCACTGAAGGTGAAAAGGCAATGTCGGTGTTCTCATAGGTCCTGATATCCGTGCCCGTCCAGTTCCATTCATTGTCATATTTATCAGAATGTTCCACAAACTCCGGGATCTTGTTCCTGCTCAGGGTTAGGTTGCCAGACCAGCGCAGCGCCTCATGGAATATGTACCGGCCTTCCAGTTCAACGCCCAGGCGGTGGCTTTCCCCGATATTTTTTCTGGTAAACCCACCAACATCATTGATTTCACCGGTAAGGATCAACTGATCTTTGTAATCCATCAGGTACGCATTGACCCCGATGGTGGCACGCTGTATTTGATACTTGTAGCCTGCCTCAATGTTTCTGAGGGTTTCATGCCTGGGCCGGCTCTCAGGCGACGATTCGGTAAAATCCCTTCTTACCGGTTCGCGGTTTCCAATGCCGGCAAACAGGTAAACAGAATGAAATGGGTTCAGCTCGTACGACACCCCGGCTTTGGGGTTAAAGAAGTGGAAGTGTACTTTTTGCTGAAGCGGCACCACCTCTTCCAGTACCCAAGCCTTTCCGAGAAAGCTATAAGAAACATACCTGTATTGAAGATCGGCAAAAACACTCATTGCGGGAGTCAGCGCGTAGCTGGCCTTCAGGAAAGTATTAAAATCCTTTTTAACTGCATTATTGTCATAATAGCGATGCCTGAACGCCGTATTTACAGCATGGCGTGCCCAGATGATCTCCCCGAAGTGATCGCCGTCATATTCATTGTACCCGCCGCCAAATATCATTTCAAGGCCTTCGTAATTGTTATAGTTCAATGAGTAGGTCAGCCCATAGAAATGGTTGTCGAGCCATCTCCTCCTGATCAGGTCGCTGCGATCAAACACCTCGTTTCCAACTTCTGCGGGCGGCAGGCCATATCGGCTGAACCTTTCATCCTGGCGATATTGCTCGTAATAACCCCGTCCATAAGTATAGTGCAAAGCACCCGTGGCCATCAGTCCGGATGCAATATGACGGGTAAGGTGCAACTGGTAGTGATCTTGCTGATAATTGTCCGTTTCGTTATCATAAAACCGGATATTTCCGTCCTGGTCAACATACATTCCGGAGGGATTGAAGGTCCTGTTATTTTTAAGTGAATCCGACGGGACACCATTCCAGGCCTGGTAGGTGGTTTCTTTTCCGGAAAAAACGATTCCCTTCACCATCGTGTTTTGGCCATAATAACCTCCCGAGAGATAAAAAGACTTCAGGTCTGCACTGGCGCGATCTATATAGCCATCGGAGCCTATTTTTGACAGCCGGCCGTCAAAGGCCCATTTGTCATTGATCAGGCCGGTGCCAAAGTGAACGGTATTTTTCAGCGTATTGAAAGAGCCAGCTGATGTGTTGATCTCTGCATAGGTCTGGTCCCTGAGCGTCGCAGACCGAAGGTTGATGGTTGCACCAAAGGCTCCGGCACCATGTGTGCTCAACCCAACACCCCGTTGCACCTGCAGGTCATCAACAGAAGATATGATATCAGGCATATTCACCCACCACACACCGTGAGACTCAGCGTCGTTAACGGGGATCCCGTTGATCGTCACATTGATACGGCTTTGATCGCTGCCCCGGATATTCATCCAGGTATAGCCTATCCCGGTGCCTGCATCCGAACTCACGATGAGTGATGGTGTCTGGGTAAGCAACATGGGAAGATCCTGTCCGAGGTTCCTCAGCGCAAGCTCTTCCCTGTCCATGTTGGTATACGTCGCAGGAACGCGTCCTTCAGCACGCAACGCCGAGACCACCACCTCCTCGGTCAGGGTCACGCTCCGGACTAGTTGATAATCCTGTGTTTTGTCCGTATCCAATGAAACCTTTTTCTCAATGGTTTCATATCCCAAAAAAGATACTTTGATAAAGTATTCACCCGCATCGAGGTTGTCAAGGATGTAATGCCCATGACGGTCTGTAAACACACCCTGATAAGTCCCCTGCAGCACCACATGGGCCCCGGGAAGGGTCTTGCCATCTTCACGATCGACCACGCGGCCACTGAGTGAAAACTGCCCCGGTGCATGGAAAGGCAGCAACAGGCACAAAGCCACCAGTAATGGAATTTTGTACATTGATACTGTTGATTAATCGGTTAAACAATCGACGGCAAATAGGAGTAAAAAGCCGTCATTTGTTTAGTATCCCTCCCTTCGCCGGCATTACCCGGATCAGGTTCAAAGGGTTTGATCTCAGCCCGTTTGTTTAGGGCACCCCTATTTGTGAATTGCAATACAAAGATACATGAATTTTTTTCGTTCGAAATTACACACAGACGAATGAACAAAATCTCAAGGTCTTTCACCCGGTCGTCGCTTGTTTATTAATGTTTATCATTTGTCAAAAGGTCAAAGAGGTTGAAGGGTTTAAAAGTTTAAGGGTTTAAAGGTTTATGGGTTGAATGGTTTAAAAGTTTAAGGGTTGAAGGGTTTAAAAGTTTAAAAGCCAATAGCTAACAGCCAAAAGCTTCGTTCCATCGTTCTTCCGCCATCTATCAGCACACAAATGATTCGGACAGGTCAAGCCCTGTCCCTACAACCCTCAAACACCATAACCCCTTAACACACCGAATACCCTGACTTTTTGTCCTTTCGACTTTTTGTCCTTTCGTCCTTTAGTCATTTTAAACACAAATTTCGTATTTTGCAGAAAAAAGCCATGCACTTACTGATCATCAACGGACCAAACCTCAACCTGACAGGCAAGCGCCAGCCGGATGTTTACGGAAGCGTATCATTTGAAGAGATCCTGGCAGATTTGCGTGCCTTACACCCTGGCATCACCATGGATCACCTGCAAAGCAACCTGGAGGGAGAGCTCATTCAGGGCATTCAGGAGGCAGATGGGAGGTATGACGGGGTGATTCTGAATGCGGGGGGATACACCCACACATCGGTAGCTATTGGTGATGCGATAGCGGCGGTTGATGTCCCGGTGGTTGAGGTACACATCACCAATATTTTCTCGCGGGAGCCCTTCCGTCACCATTCCCATATTGCAGCACACTGTATCGGGAGCATCTCCGGTTTTGGCGCCGGCAGCTATTTGTTGGCCCTGGAGGCTTTCAGGCGCAGGTCGGAGAAGTTCTTTTTCCCCCGCAGGAAATAATCGATCACGATACTCTTTCTGTACAACATTGGGGGCAGTGCTTCGGGTAGCCGGCGGCTTTCCTTGCGCATCATCCTGAAGCTGCGGACAAAGGTCATGTGTGCCTTCATAACAGCCCAACAATCTCTGAACTGGCCCTGCAACAGGAATTTGGCGGCAGCAATCCCATCGAGGGCGAGCCGCACCACGATCCGCCGATAGAAATACCAGCCCGGAACATTTTTTGCAAGCATCCACAGGCTGTTGCGAAAGTTCAAATAGGTTTTCTGCGGACTTGAAGCAGGCAGTGATCCGCCGCCAAGGTGTAAGACCACTGACGGGGGACAAGCCATGATGCGATAGCCTAAATTTTGCAGTCGCCAGCAAAGGTCTACCTCTTCCATGTGAGCAAAAAAACGCTCATCAAACCCCCCGGCCTCATGAAACGTTGTCGCCCTTATGAACATTGAAGCACCGGTAGCCCAAAAGATCTCACGGGGATCATCATACTGGCCGTTGTCTTTCTCTATGGTAAAAAATATACGCCCACGGCAAAAAGGGAACCCCATATGGTCAACAAAACCACCCGCAGCACCCGCATATTCAAAATAACCCGGCGTATTCAATGAGCGTACCTTGGGTTGGCATGCAGCCACCCCTGCATTCGATTCCAGCAATCGGATGCAGGGCTCTATCCA
>SL_3KL_010_SEDDRAFT_10006873_pt1 | contig 10129 bp, 4 predicted proteins | sample SodLakKL_010_SED_2_FD_10381 | JGI IMG/M metagenome (IMG submission 10381)
GATGGCGAGGGGGGATGGAACGAACTACATGAAGATTATGGCGTGCCGGCCGGAAAAACCAAATCTATTCTCCTGGAACTGGACGATGTGTTTGTGGATTCATCAGACCGAAGAGTTCGCCTGCATACTACCTCCGAAATTTATTGGGATGCGATTCAGTGGGGCGTAAACGTTTCTACTGAACAGATTACGGAACAGGAACTTACTGCAACGAAAATGGACCTCCGATACCGCGGATATTCCGAGTGGGAGAGAAAAGATGAGGTGTCTCCCAAACTGCCGGATTACAGCGAAATTTCGAGTACCAATCAGCGTTGGCGAGACCTTATCGGGTATCACACCCGCTTTGGTGATGTAACAGAGCTTTTATCAGAGATCGATGATCGCTATGTTATTATGAACGCAGGCGATGAAATATTGCTTGAGTTTGAGGCCGTCGACGAACCGGCACCGGGATATAAACGTAGCTATGTCTTTGTATCCGATGGCTGGGTGAAAGATGGCGATTACAATACTGCAGCTTCGAAAACGGTAACTCCGCTGCCGTATCACGGACAAACGGATTACGAATACGGAACGGATTCAGATTTATGGAATGATCCCGTATTTCAAAAGCACCGCGAAGATTGGATTAAGTACCACACGCGTTTTGTTACGCCCGAATCATTCAGAAATGCACTTTCATTTGAGAAATAGAGTTTAAAAATGGAAAGATCGAAACTTATACAGATTGGCGTTGTGCTGTTTTTTATCAGCCTGTTTGCCGTTCCCACGGTGCTAAAGCAGCTCGATGATATAGATCTGAACATCTATGATACCATGGATGAAGTAATTGAGCGGTACGGCTTCTACCTCGAAGAGTCTTCCGGTTTGATGAACGTCGATTTTGTGCATCAGCGCCCTGAACTGGATGAGAAGATCAGCCATATAAATCCACAAATTGCATCCGTTGGCGCTTCGGTTTCCGTTGTAGATTTTAACAACAACGGTCTTCAGGATTTCTATCTCACCAACAGTGAGTACGGCTCTAAAAATGCACTCTATATGAATCTGGGTGACGGCACTTTTGAAGATGTTGCCGAAGAACTTGGCGTTGCCGACATCAACATAGATGGAACCGGTGTATCGATGGGAGCCATTTGGGGAGACATCAACAATAACGGGTACGAAGATCTTTTTGTGTACAAATGGGGCCAACAAGAGCTGTATATAAATAACGAAGGTCAGGGCTTTACGAATGTGACGGACCGGGCCGGGTTGCCCGAATGGATGAACGCGAACACGGCCGTTTGGCTCGATTATAACAACAACGGATATCTGGATCTTTTTATCGGTGGATATTACCACGAGCAGTTTAACCTTTGGGAGCTCGAAACCACACGTATTATGCCCGATAGTTATGAATATGCCACTAACGGCGGACGGAATTTCCTTTTCGAAAACCAGGGAGATGGCACCTTTGTGGATGTCACCGAGGATGTCGGCTTAGATACCCGGATGTGGACATTGGCAGCAGCAGCGGCAGACCTGAACGATTCCGGCTATCCCGACATCGTGCTGGCTAATGATTATGGTGCGGATGAGCTGTTTATCAACCAGGGAGGGGAGTCGTTTAAGAGCGATGGACAGAATGCCGGAATGGGCTTTATTCCCAAAAGTGGCATGAGTGTGGCATTTGGTGATATTACCAACCAGGGGCGTTTGGCGATCTACATCACCAATATATCGGAAGCCGGTGTGCTGATGCAGGGCAACAACTTATGGGTGCCTTCGCGGCGATCTACTTCTGAGCAGCTTCGAATGAGAAATTTAGCAAGTAATATGGGCGTAGATATTGGTCAGTGGGGATATGGNGGNCAGTTCATCGACCTGAATAACAATGGGAATNTGGANCTGTATGTAGCGAACGGATTTGTTTCTGATGAACCCAATACCGATTACTGGTACGATTATGCCAAAGTTGTTGGAGGAAATCGAAACGTGATTATTGATGCCAATAACTGGCCGGCGATGGAGGGGAGAACATTTTCAGGATATCAAACCAATAAAATTTGGCTGAATAACGGGTCGGGACGATTCAGGGATGTATCAGCATCCGTAGGCGGTACACTTGATCTCGACAGCCGAGCTATCGCCTATGCCGATTTGGACAACAACGGAACCCTGGATTTAATTGTGGCGAACCAAAATGGTCCGGTAAAGATTTACAGGAACCATCAAGCCGACGATAATAGTAATTGGGTAAGTTTTAAACTGGAAGGGGTAGAGAGCAACAAGAGCGCAATCGGTGCCGTGCTGAATTTGCACTGGGCCGACAAACAGAAAAAAATGGTTGTGAGCGGTGGTGATGCCTTTAGTTCACAAAGCCAACGTGCGGTACATTTTGGATTAGGAGAGTATGAAGATGTTGAAAAAGTAGAAATTCGCTGGCCTTCGGGAATGGTGCAGGAGATAGAAAATCCTGAGATCAATCGGCTGCATCACGTAGTAGAACCTATTGGCACATGAGTACAATCGCAGCACTGAAGGAACGCTGGGATAGCGGAAAGCTTGTTCCTCGTCAATATTTTGCTCCTCTGCTTATCACCGGAATTTTGTTGGCTGCTCATATCTCGTTTGGGATTCTGGATAGCTATCAAAAACTTTTTACAGCAATTGGTGTGGCAGTAGCAACAGAGTTGGTACTTCACAAGGCAATAACCGGTAAATTCAGGAATTTGAGTAGTGCGTATGTATCCGGAATTAGTGCCGGAATTCTTGTCCGCTCTCCCTTGATGTGGCCTTTTGCTCTTTGTGCCGCCATTTCCATCGCTTCTAAGTATGTTCTGCGATATAAGGGGCGCCATCTTTTTAACCCAACAAACTTTGGTGTGGTAGCGCTGATCTTGATAGCATCAGACAGCGCTGCGATTTTAAGCATCCAGTGGGGGAATAATATGTGGGCGATGTTCATCATCTGGATTATAGGGTTGGTATCTTTGTGGAAGATAAACCGGCTGAATATCACTCTTGTCTATATATCATCATTTGTACTTTTTGCGTGGTTCCGAAGCTTTTATACAGGTGATCCATTTTTAGCAGAAGTAGCACCCTTAACGGGGCCTATGTATCAGCTTTTTGCACTTTTTATGATGACGGATCCGAAGACCACTGTAAAAAGTCGTATGGGACAAAACTTGGTGGCCTTTACAATTGCTCTCGTTGAGATGTTTTTCAGATTTAATGAAGCGGTATATGCACCGTTTTATGCTCTCTTTATAATCGGCCCGATTGCTTTAATTATTGAGGACTATATGCAGAATCAAAAAGAAGAGAAAGAGAAAATTTAAACAGTTTCAATTTCTTGATTCACCTACTTTCCGCACAAAAAAGTTAATGTTAAACATTAGAATTTTGTGAGCCTAAGTGCAACAAGAGTGGAAATTCTGATGATGTTACCAATTTGGAAACTGCAACCATCCCTTTTTTAGTAGCTCCCGCGCTTGGTTGAAGCACTCTCAATTTACCAATTAGAATTAGAATAAATTAGAACACCTTTTGCAGCTATTCTGCAACTGATTGGAAGCGTTTACATTACCAACAGGAAATAGTCATCTGAACGTGAAATTATATATTCAAAAATTCTAGGTACACAGCATAAAAAAGCGCTTTTATGGGTACTCAATAAAGAGATAAAAGTGTCTTTAAAACTTTATATAAACTTATTTGATTAAGTGAACTTTGGATAAGTCTAAAAATTTTTAAATATGTAAGGGCTTTTATATTATAGAAGAGATATATTTTAAACATTCTACCTTTATAAAGAAGTGTAGGATTCAATAAACCAGCAACCAAAAAACAGGCTTAATATGAATGACAATAGGCTACGGAAATCTTTATTTCCATCTCTTTTCCATTCAGATGTTGCCGGAAGTGTTTTAACTTCTTGCGCAGCTAAATTGAAGAGAGTACTCCAGTTCGGATTAGCTCTGCTTGTTGTGGTTGGGTTAGGATTCTCCGACTCAATTGCACAAGATCGCGTTACCATTACAGGTACCGTTACAGATGCTAATGATGGATCAGTGTTACCGGGTGTTAACGTAACGGTACAGGGTTCAGCGGAAGCAACCGGTTCAACAATCGGTACGACCACTAATATAGATGGTGAATATGAAATACGAGTTCCCGAGAATTTAAATGTCTTGGCGTTCTCTTTCATTGGATATCAATCACAACAGGTTGAAATCGATGGACGAACCACTATCGATGTAGAATTGGGCCAAGACTTAGAACTACTCGACGATGTTGTAGTTGTAGGTTATGGTGTACAGGACAGACGGGAAATTACAAGTTCTGTGGCTAGTGTATCTGCAGACCAATTTAACCGAGGTAACCTAAACGATGCTCAGGAGCTTCTCCAGGGTAAAGTTTCCGGTTTACAAATTACTCGACCCGGTGGTGACCCTAATGCGGATTTCACGATTCGTCTGCGTGGTTTATCTACAATTGGAGCCAACCAGGAGCCACTAGTTGTTATTGATGGTGTTCCCGGAGCTGATTTCCAATCTGTAGATCCAAATGATATTGAGTCTATGGAAGTGTTGAAGGATGCTTCTGCTTCTGCCATTTACGGAACACGTGGTGCAAGTGGTGTTATTTTAATTACCACTAAATCAGGTGAACCCGGCGGTGTAGATGGAATGACTGTTAACTATAATGGTCAGGTTTCCAGCTCATTTGTTGCTAATCGCTATGAAACATTGACTGCTGATGAATACAGAAGCTTAGAGGATCGGGGTATTTCAATATCTGACCTTGGTTCTTCTACTGATTTCTGGGATCAAGTAACTCAAAACGCCTATACACAGTCACACAGTTTGGCTATTTCAGGTGGAGATGCTCAAACATCATACCGAGTGTCAGGTAACTATCGTGATGTTCAGGGCCTGCAAAAGGGATCAGGAAATGAGCGGTTAAATGCTCGTTTGAATCTAACTCACAGAGCACTGGATGATCGACTGACATTGACAGGAAATCTTTCTGTAACAAACAGAGATCAGCAAATTGGTTTAGGTGAAGTATTTAGATATGCAACCACATTCAATCCAACTGCGCCCGTGAGAAATGATGACGGCACGCTCTTTCGTGCTTCAGGTTTTGATAACTTCAATCCTGTAGCAATCAACGAGCTGACAACATTTGATGTTGAGTCTAGCCGCTTTACAATGAGTCTTCGTGGACAGTACGATTTCTCTGATATTGTAGATGGATTAAGTGCATCTGCGTTCTATTCTCGTGAGCGATCAAACTTCCTTACCGGTCAATATTACGCCAGAGATCTTCGATTTAGAGGGGCCGGGCGAAACGGTTTAGCCATTCGTGAGGAGAATTCGAATAGAGATCAACTCTTTGAAACAACCGTAAACTACAGAAACTCATTTGATGCTGTTAATGTAGAGTCTGTTGCCGGTTATACATACGAAGAGTTTGAATCACAAGGACAATATGCCGAGGGGGGAGATTTCTCTTCAGATACGTTCCTTTATAATAATCTCGGTTTTGCACGAGAATTTGATCGTGGATTGGGTACTGTAGACAGTTATAGAAATGAGAGCAAATTGATTGCATTTTTTGCAAGAACAAACCTCACATTCCAAAATACCTACTTTCTTTCAGGTACTTTTCGTCATGAAGGATCTACACGATTTGGGCCAGGAAACAAATGGGGTAATTTCTTTGCAGCCAGTGCAGGTGTTGAGTTAACAAATCTGATTGAAATCCCTGAGGCAGATGAGTTTAAACTCCGTATTAGTTATGGAGAAACCGGCCAACAGCCTCCATTTGATGGTATCTCGCAGCTGCAGTTTTCACAAGGGTCAAGCTTCCTTGTAGATGGAAACTTCGTGCCTTCTTTAGGACCTGCTGCCAATCCGAACCCCGATTTAAGATGGGAGATAAAGAAAGAGTGGAACGCCGGAATCGATTATGCATTCTTTGATGATCGTTTAACAGGTGCACTTGACTATTATGATGCACGTACCGAGGATCTTCTCCTTGAGTTCCAGGTACCTGTACCTCCAAATCTCGCCCCGACACAGTGGGTAAATATTGGAGAAATTAGTAACAGAGGTTTTGAAGCCGTTGTTAACTATGTAGCCGTACAGGATACAGATTTTAACTGGACAACAGGGTTAACCTTCTCTACTAATAGTGCAACACTCGAATCTCTTTCATCCGGTGATTTCCAGTTTGGCGAATCTACTACGATTTCAAACATGGGTGCTCCCGGACTTAATGACACTGATATTATTCGTGTACAGGAAGGACGGCCAATCGGTGAAATTTGGGGTCCTAGATTTGCCGGTGTATCAGAAGATGGAAGCGCACAGTACTTCGACATAGACGGAAATATTGTGAGTGGAGACGACCTTACAAGTGCTGATAACCAGGTAATTGGAAACGGACTTCCCGATTTTGATCTTGGTTTTGATAACACAGTTAACTTTAGAAACTGGGATTTCAACATGTTCTGGAGAGGATCATTTGGCCACGATCTTGTGAATACATATGATGTATTTTACAACGCCTCTGATCAAGCAGATACATGGAACGTTTCTAAAAAAGTTCTCGATACAGAACTGCGTGGCAGCCCACGTTTTTCAAGTCGACAAGTTGAAGACGCATCCTTTGTCCGTTTAGAAAACGTGACAGTCGGATATAGCTTTGATCTGTCGGAATCAGCTGCAGTAAGAGATCTAAGATTCTATGTATCAGGTAACAACCTCTGGACAATCACCAACTATAGCGGTGTTGATCCCGAAGCGCGTTATGCCGATGCCGGAGCTTCCGATAATGCCGGATTTGCTGATGGTGGCCCACTTGCCGCACTCGCACCCGGAATTGAGCGAAGAAACCAATGGTTTACCCAAACATCCCTTGTTTTTGGTGTAAACATAGGATTTTAATCATCAGCACTTAGCTTTAAAGAAAAAATTTCAGAATTATGAAAAAACTACTATCAACAAAATTTGTATTAATGATCGGGGCACTTTTCGTGTTCAGTNTGGCTTGTACAGACTTGACAGAGCGCACGCCCAGCTCATTAACATCGTTAGAAAGTGAAGAGGAATTTATCTCTGCACTTGGTGAAGCGTATGCTGTGCTCGGTGGAGATCCGGGTTGGACATCGCACGGTGGATTTTTTGCGATATCGCAAATATCCACAGACGAAACAGTAATTCCACGTAGAGGTGGAGACTGGTTCGATGGAGGTATCTGGATTGATACACATCGTCATACGATTGATGTGGACCACGATCCAACAAATAGCGCCTGGACCTATCTGTTTTCAGGAGTTAACGCTACGAGTCGGATTGCCGCACAATTTGAGCAGCTTCGTGATGACGGTGCCGTGGACGCTGAATTGGCAGATAACTTTATTGCAGAAGCAAAAGTATTGAGAGCATTCTATTACTTCTTTCTTTTAGATGCTTTCGGTAACGTTCCTATTATTGAGGACTTTGCTGCTGTAGAAGGAAATCCGCCAAATAATAGTGATTTTGAAGCAGGACGAGCAGAGCTGTTCGATTTCATTGAGACAGAACTTCTTGAAAATGTCCCTCTTTTGGATGATGATGTGGCCGGTGCTTACGGTCGTATCAACCAATATGCAGGGCACTTTCTACTCGCAAAACTTTACCTGAATAGTGAGGTTTATACAGGAAACGAACGTTGGGTTGATGCAGGCGAACAGTTGGATATTATAATTGATTCTGGTGAGTTTTCACTTGAAACCAATTACTTCAACAATTTCGCTGTTGATAACTCCAATGCTTCGGAAACAATCTTCGCAATTCCATATGACGAAGTGTTTAACCCCGGTTTCAACTGGCACCATATGTCGCTCCATTACGAGCAGCAGGCACAGTTTAACTTCCAGGATCAGCCTTGGAATGGGTATGCAACTCTTGCTGAGTTTTACAACTCATTCGATGAAGATGATCTAAGAAGAGAAGGTCTGATGGCCGGTGTGCAAACACTTCCTTCAGGTGAAGAGATCATTGATCCCGGTTCACCCGGTAATCCTGTTCTTGATTTCACCCCTGAAATCCCTGCATTGAACATGGAGTCATCATCTGAATTTCCAACATTCCGCCTTGCAGGTGCTCGATTTGCAAAATTTGAGTATGAGCAGGGTGCTACTCCAGATCTCAATAATGACTTTCCCGTTATGAGATATGCAGATGTTATTCTGATGAAAGCTGAAGTTGAATACAGAACCGGTAATGTTGCCACGGGTCAAATGTATTTCGACATGATTCGGGATAACAACCGTGTTGGTGATGTAGGAGTACTGCCGCTGAATGAAGATAATCTTGTGGCCGAGCGTGGTCGAGAACTCTACATGGAAATATGGCGACGTCAGGACTTGATCCGATTCGAAGGTCAAGAAGGAGAAACTAGATTTAATGACTCTTGGTGGGAAAAATCAGTTTCTGAAGCATACAGAAACGTATTTCCAATTCCTGAAGATCAGATCAATGCAAACCCGAATTTGAATCAAAATCCGGGCTACTAAGTAACGCTTCAGTAAATATTTTAAAAAGGGAACAGGTCATCGCCTGTTTCCTTTTTTTATTTATAGAAGTATCATAGACCTAATCAATCTGTACCAAAATTATAACAGTAAGTTGAATCGTATTTGCAGTATCTCTTTATGAAATTTTTATATCGACTTCTCTTTGTTTTATTAGGGATATATCTGCTTTCATTCTGTTCAACAGAAAAGCCAAAGAATACACTGTTTGAACAACTCTCTTCATCTGAAACCAACGTAGATTTCGAAAATAATCTGACGCCTACCGAAGAGTTTAATATGTATATATTCCGAAATTTTTATAACGGAGGAGGTGTAGCGGTTGGCGATCTCACGGGGAATGGACTGCCCGACCTGTTTTTTACCGGGAATATGACATCAAACCGACTGTTTGAAAACCGGGGAGATTATAAGTTCGAAGATGTAACTGATCAAGCCGGTTTACGAACGGACGGTTACTGGTCAACCGGTGCCAGTCTTGTAGATGTTAATGGAAATGGACTACTCGATATTTTTGTCGCACTATCCGGGCCACCCGAAGGTGATGATCGTCACAATCGGCTCTATATCAATAACGGAGATGGTACGTTTGATGAACGAGCTGAAGAGTTTGGGATAGCCGATGAAGGACTGTCAACCCATGCCACTTTTTTCGATTACAATGGAAACGGGCGTCTCGATCTATACCTTATTAATCAATCGTTTCGCTCTATAGGTGATGGTTTTGGAGATTTAACTGGTGAAATTCGCTATGAATCTGACCCCATGGGGGCGAGTAAACTCTACCGGAATGATGGTGACCGTTTTACCGAAGTAACAAAAGAAGCCGGGATTTTTGATAGTATCATTGGTTTTGGATTAAGTGCCACCGTAGCTGATATAAACAGAAATGGTTGGCCGGATCTTTATGTAGCAAACGATTTTTTTGAGCGCGACTATCTCTATATCAACAACGGAGACGGAACTTTTACAGAGTCTCTGGAAGATAAAATACGTAGCCTGAGTTTCAGTTCTATGGGTTCGGATATTGCGGATATAAATAATGACGGCTGGCCCGATATCTATGTATCTGATATGCTGCCATTCACTGAAGAACGCTTGAAATCAAAAATGACCATTGAGTCATGGCCTGAATACCGAGAGCATGTTGAACGCGGATTCCATCACAAATTTACGCGTAATACACTCCAGTTAAATAGGGGAGATGGAAACTTTTCAGAAATCGGCAGATATGGCGATGCATATGCAACAGATTGGAGCTGGGCTGTGCTAATGGCGGATTTTGATCACAGTGGTTACAACGACATATATGTAACCAATGGAATTTATAAAGATCTGCTTGATCAGGATTTTATTGAAGATGTAGCCAATCCTCGCAATATCCGTGAGATGATTGATTCCGGTGATGAAAATGTGATTATGAACTTGATGGAGCAGATGAGCACTGTACCTCTCCGCAATTTTGCCTTTGGCAACGATGGGGATTTGCGTTTCAGCGATCGCACGTCCGAGTGGGGCCTTGATGAGCCGGGCTTTTCCAGCGGTGCTGCGTGG
>SL_3KL_010_SEDDRAFT_10006874_pt1 | contig 10129 bp, 15 predicted proteins | sample SodLakKL_010_SED_2_FD_10381 | JGI IMG/M metagenome (IMG submission 10381)
CGGACTGTTTTTCAAATTTTCTAGCTCATCTAAAACCACATATGGTAAATACACAGTATTACCACCACTCATAAGGTTTTTAATAGCGTCTGGATCTGAAATCAGCACATTGGTATCAACTACCAATAAATTTGGATTTCTTTCTTTTTTTGTGTCCATTATTTAACAGATTTAGTTAACAATTATTTTAAGGAACTATTTTAAAAAACCTCCTTTCTTTTTCTTTTAGTTTTTTAATCTTCTTCTATATATTAGCTTAGAATATTTTTTTAAAAAATTCAATAAGGCTTTGATAAATTTAAAAATTTGTGTAACGAATTAATAACTATTACGTATAACTAGTAACGGGAAAAAGTACATTTAAAATATAAGCGAAAGTTTCTTTTATGTAATTTATTTACATAAGAGAGCTTGTAGTTTTAAATAGCCAAGCTTCTCTAAATTATAATTAACTTAAAACATATGTTTAGAGCAATCAATGGCTGTTTAAGCCTCATTGTTATCATTGTGGCACTACAAATCGCTTTACCAAAGGAAATTCTTGAATTGACAAAAGAAATTGTTATAAATTTACTTAAATTTATTAACCAATCTCTTGGTCAACTCAAACAATGAAAAAAAATGCTCTTCTTATATAGAAGAGCTTTTTTCTTTAATAGTTAATTTCCCCTCGCCACAATTTATTATTCTTTAAAGCATAAAAAACAATTGTGTCTTTATCAATTACCGGAAAAATATTTAAAATTCTATCATAGCTATAACTAACTTGATCATTTACTACTATCATTTCTTCACTTCTATTTTTAGCCCGATAAACAAAGATTCTACCATCTTCATTAAAAAAATATGGAGGCAGAATCCAATCATATAAATCACCTTGTTTATGATTTATAATCGCCCTTGCCTTATTGTCATCTTTTACAATATAAGCAAAACTATTTCCTTTTGGACTAAAAATTAGATCCTCTACCTTTTGATAACAAGCTAATTTTTTTGCATTTAAAATAACACATTGACTATCATTTTCTTCTTCAATTAGGGCAAAGCTTTGACCATCTCTGCTAAAGCTAAAACTATCAAATTGATAATCATCTAAATCATACAATAATCTTTCTTCTAAATACTTTGTCCCTAAAGAAAAACTATCATCAACAGTTTGCTTGCTAAGTAATGTAAAATGGTGATAAAAACTGGAAGAAAAAAATACTAATAAGGATAAAAAAATACAAGCCATTGAAATCAATAGAGTTAGAAAAAGATAATCTTTTTTATTTTTTTTCATAAATTTAGAATTAATAATGATAATTCTTGTTTTTTAAAATCATAATTGAGCGATAAATTTGCTCAAGTAATATAACTTGAGTCATTTGATGTGGAAAAGTCAGTGCTGAAAGTGAAATTAAGTCATACTTTTGCTTTAATTTATCACTAAAACCTAAAGCTCCTCCAATTACTAATATTATCTTTGCAGAGCCATGAGAGTTTAGAAAATCTGCTAAAGAAGGAGAATTAAAAGTTTTACCTAATTCACTTAGTAAATATATGGAAGAGGAATTACGTTTTTTTAAATAATTTTCAATTTTTTCAGATTCTTTTAAAATAGCCTGTCTTCTATTATTAGAACTAAATGCTTGCGCTTTAAGTTCTTTAAACTCGATTTGCACATAAGGTTTAAGCATTTTTCTGTAATGCTCTTTAATGTTTTGCCAATTTTTATTAAGTGAGCCTAAATAGACAATTTCAATATTTAACATACTTAAATTTTATCATAAATTATTAAAATATAATATAAAATTTGACAAACTATGATTTTTAAGTTATATTAATTTACAGTTATTTTCTAACTTAAAAAATGGAGGTATAATGATTAACAATCAAACTAATCAACTATTTCTAAAAATGTCCTTTTACTTGGAAAAGGAAGAAAATGAAAATGCGGCCTACACTGTAATTAACACAATTGAGTGTCTAGCTACACAATTTAGGCCTGACCAAATCTGTGAGGCAAAAAATTTCCAGTACCGCTGGGAAGAAATTAAACATCGATTAAAAGTCTTCTGCCTAACTACTGACTTTGATAAAAAAAGTCATGAAATTGATGAAAGTCTGGAGGTTATCTTGGAACCAGAAAAATGGGAAAATAAAATTGATTCCCGAAAAAATGGTTCCTATATAGATGAAGTTAAGAAAGCTTCAAACTTTTTTATGATTATAACCNTNAANNACNNAGCAAGTGTTTAACACTTGCTTTTTTTCTTTTTATATAAAAAATAAAAACGAGCTAGGAAAGGTTTCACCGCCTTAATGAAACCATCCTAGCTCGTCTTTTGCGCACTATATTAAACGATTTTTTTAAAAAAATGTAACAATAATTGACATAATTAACTTTTATTTATATAATTTAATTAAATCTGTTCTTTTAATAACTAACAAGAAAGGAGGCACATCATGGACTTAAAATTTAATCCCCCGCAGATCAAGATTGACAAACCACACGAACCTTTTGGTCGTCATGTTGATCACATTCATCAAATTTCGGGTGTTGGAGCTGAAAAAATGAGAATCAATGAAAGAGGTGACATTATGTCACATGAACTCCTTCTCAAAGGTGGAAAAAAAATCAACCTTTAGCTCAAGCAAAAACCAGTGTTTTAAAAAACACTGGTTTTTTCTTTTATCAAATTTTTTAATTATTGATTTCTAAGATTATTTCCAAATGGAGCGTGTAAGCTTTGACCTCTGCGAGGTCTCTCTCCTTCAGCTCTAAATTTACCTTCTCTTCCCATTTGTTTTTGTGGCATATCTTTTCCTAACTGCTCAAAAATTGCTTGGGCTTCTTCTGTATTTCCCTCTCGCAAAAGCTCATGAGCTTGAGAGAAAAGGGCAAAATTTTCTTCAGTTATTTGACTCCCATGCTCACAAGGAGATCTATCCGCTTTTAGTTCTAGCCAAGTATTGTAATCTTGATGCACCATAGCTTGATTGAGCTCTTCTTTTATCTCTTGGTTATTAGAGCTACTTAATTTCTCTCCCTGCCAAGCTGATACAGAAAAAACTGCAGCTAATGATATAATTGTTGCTAAACTAGCAATAACTAAATTTTTTTTCATAATATTTTATATTAATTATAATTTGAGGCCTCTATATATTAATACGCAAGAGAAAGAAAATAATTTTACCTCCTCTTTTGCCTAAGCCAAGGTCTTGATTGCTGAGCCTCAAATTGATTATCAGAGATTTTTTCGCCAATAAAGCGCCAATTAGATCCAATCTCATAGAAATATGGTTTTTTTACAATAATCTCCCAGTTATTGCGATTTAAGTCTCTTAATAGTAGTTTATCATCATAAATAGCTATAATTTCACCGCTAATGAAACCTTCACCTGGACGATGCCAAGGTCTAGTTTGTGAGTCAAAGATTTGTTGATAAGCTCTTGATTTTTGACAAAAACTTCCATGAAGTTTTTCTGGCAAATTAGCACTATTTAAGAACATAGCAATTAATATGCTGGCAAAAATAATAAAGGTTAATAGCTGGGTTTTAGTAAATTTATAAGTTCGAGGAAATTTCTTAAAATTAAAATAAGCTAAAAAATAAATAATTATTAAAATTAGTAGCCAAGCGTAAGGAATTAGATAAAAAATATTTGGTGAAGCGAAAGACCAATCTTGATTTATTAACAAATAAGAAACCAGCGATAGAGCTAAACCACCTAATAAAATTGCAATTATACTAATAATGTATAAAAGTAATTTAAATGCGATAAAATACCAAAAAGGTTTTGGTTTTATATCATCTTTTTTAATCTTATTAATTACTTTTTCACTAGTTTTTTTCATATTAATTATTTTTTAACCAATTACTTTTAAATGATTCTTTAGCTTTTTTTAAATTTGTAGCTACACTACCAATTGGTTTTTTTAAAATATCAGATATTTCTTGATAAGGATTTTTCTTCTAAATATTTTAAGACTATTATTTCCTTATGACTAGTTTTTAAATGATTTAAAATGCTTAAAACTTTTTTTGATAAAATTTTATTATTAACTTCTTCTTCTAGGTTAATATGGCTAATTAATTTATTAACATCTGTATTTTCAATATTAACTGTTTGTGGTCTGGCTTTTTTAAAACGATAGCGACTAATCGTTTTATTGTGGGCTATACGATAAGCCCAGGAGGAAAATGAAAGTTTTTCATCAAAATTATGTAAGTTACGATAAATTGCTATAAAAACTTCTTGTAAAGTATCTTCAGCCTCTTCTTGGCTAAAGCTAGAAATCCTTAAAATATAGCGAAACAAGCGCTCTTCATAGCGCCTCATAAGTGGCAGAAAAGCTTCTTTATCGCTTAAAGATAGCTTTACTAAATCTTTATCGCTTTTTTGCTCCATATTAGTAATACGTAAATAATTCTGACTTTATTTTATTATAGCAAAAAAATAAAAAAAACTCCGTTATTTAACGGAGTTATAGGAATTAGTTTTTTTGGGCTTTTACTATTTTTCCAAATAATTTAGAGATAGGGAGAAATAAAATAAATAATATAGGCCACGCCCACGTAAATTTAACTATTGCTGCCCTTACTATACCTTCAGGAATGAAGGCATAAAAATTCTCTACTATCGCTAAAGTAAATAGCAATAAGAAGAAAATACTCAAGGACTGAGTAAAAGCTGAACTAAGAAAACGACATAATTCATTTCTTTGACAATCAAAGAAAAGAATTATTAAATTTAAAAGAGCGATGCCTAGAAAAATTATTGATACAAACAAAACGGAAAAATAGGCTGAAACCAAGCTAAGTACTAAAAAAACTAAAGCTAAGTACAACCAGACCAAACTTTCTTTTTTCATGGTGACTTTTTTTGGTGAACAAAATTCATTATAAATTAACATTTTTGTTTATTTGTGTCAATACTGCCTTGAATCATAGGCCCAGTGAAGTAGAGCTTGTCTTTGTTTGGGTCGGCAATTTATATCTCCTCTTCTACAGTTTTTCTTAACCTGCATAATATGACGTTTCATTTGTCGCCATCTTTTAATTTGTCTATTATCTTCCTCCTTAATTCTTCTTCCCATAAAGTAGCGACAGTACCATTGAAACCAACCACGTGGGTCTTCATGATATATCCAACCCTTAGCTTTCCAAACTGAAAGTGCTTGTGAGGCTGAGACTTTAAAATAGTTTAATGATTTATCTGATTTTTTTGGTGATAGTTTGGCTTTTTTAAACCAAGAGGTGGGAAACTCATTTTGACAATCAGTCATATATTTCCCGCCAAAAACTCCTAGTTCAAGCATTTCTTTAGGACTTAATTCTGGTTTGAAATCAAAAGAAAAATTCTTTCCTGGTTTTTCAACTAAAAAATAGTGATAGTTCTTTTGCATTTTGTCATTAACTATCACTTTTTTTTTCATAAAATTATCTATTTTTCTAAACTCTTTCTAAATTCAAGTTGATAAATATGTAGTATTGCCATAGCTAGAGCTAAAATAATTGGNCCAATAAATATTCCCCAGAAACCAAATAGGGTAATACCGCCTAACAAGGCAAAAACCATAAAAATCATATTTACCTCAGATTTACCTTTTATAATATAAGCTCGTACTAATTCATCTAAATTAACGACAATAATTAAGTTCCATATAGTAATAAATATGGCTTGCCAAATTTGTCCATCAACTAGTAAATAAATAATAATGGGAATAAAAAAGAAACCTAGCATGTACGGAATAATCGATAAAACTGCTGAAATAATGAAAGTAAAAACAAAAGGCCAGCCTACCACTAAAAGCCCTAAGGCACTTAAACTTCCCTGAACAATTGCAGCTACAAACAAGGAAAAAACTGTATTATAGCTAATTTGTCTAAATTTCTTGATAATCTCTAAATCATAGTTATTAGGTAGTGGTGACCAATAAATTAATTGACTGACAATTTCTCTGCCATTAACAAAGAAAAAGAACATGGTAATAATAATAATTAAAAGAGAAATTAAAAAATTAGTTGTTTCCCTTAAAATCATAGTCACTCCACTTACTAACCAATCACTAATTTCTTTAGCTGATTCAAGAATAAAAACCTTAATAGTTTCTTCTATATCTGCTGATATATTCAATATACTAAAAACTCCTTCCTCTCCACTTAAATCTACTTCATTTAAGAATACAACCACAGTTCTGTAAGCATCTGGTGCTTGATTAGCAGTATATATTACTAAACTAATGGCGGGTATAATAATAAATAAAAACAAAAGAAAACACATCAAAAGAGCAGCTAAATACTTTTTTTTCCATAATCTTTTAGTTAATTTCTCATAGAAATTAAAAAAAACTGAAGCTAAAATAGCTGCAATTATTATTTCAGACAAAAAAGGACGAAATAAATAATATATTAATACAATCGACATTATTATTAAAAACCATAAAAATGGTCGATAAAATTTGGGATCAGTATTTTTTTTAATAACTTTAGTCATTTATTTTGATTTTATTTCTAAATTAAGAAACTTACTTAGGACATCTAAATTATTTAAAATTTCTTTTTTTTCATTTCTATTGTTTTTGCTAATAAATAATACATTATCATTTATAATGTAGTTAAACATATAAATTAAAGTAGAATCTTTTAAGCATAAATAATATCTGGCTACTTTAAATAAATAAGTACGTCCATAATTTCTTTTAAATTGTCTTTTATTCTTTCTTTTTATACATTCAATCTCCTTTAATAAATATTTCTTTTTATTTTTTCTAATATTACGATTATTCTCAATTATTAATTCACCTGTCATTTTACTAAAAGTAATAATTTTTTTTCCAGCTAAAGATAAAAGTATAATTGATAGAATAATTAAAAAGTAAGATAGAAATAAAGATCTAGATAATATTTCTAAATTTGGATCTTCATGAAAAAATAATAAGGCACTTAAAATTCCAAANGTAAAAATAAAAGCTGAGGCACCATAAAGAGAATGAAAGTTTTTTTCCATCTTTATTTCATTTCTATTGTTTAAAACAATCTTCATTGATTATATTATATAACAAATTCAAATTAATTTAAACTAATTAGCGTCTAAGGTTACCATTACTTCCTTTTTTTCTCCTTTGCTATAAATTTTTAAAATAACTTCTTCACCGGGTTTATAGTTTCTAATTAATTGATAAAGCGGGTTTCTATCAGTAATTTTTTGCCCATCAAACTCTAAAATAATATCATTTTCTAAAATTCCTGCCTGATCTGCTGGTGATCCAGGCATAACTGCTAATTCCTCTGGTCTTTGTCCACGAATAACTAAAGCACCATAGTCAAAGGGTAAGCGATTAGCTTCTTTAATTTGTGGATTTACAGTAATATAGCGAATACCTAAAAAGGCAATTTCTTGCTCAGAAATTTCACCAGTTTCTCTTACCTCCTTATAAGCATTTCTAGCTTCATTGCCAGGTATAGCAAAACCAATATTTTCAGCACGAGCCATGGCAACATTGACACCAATTACTTTGCCTTCAATATTTAACATCGGACCACCACTATTGCCAAAATTAATGGCGGCATCAGTTTGAATTAGGTTATATAATCTTTCTGCACTATGACCATAGCCCTGACTAGCTACTATTGAACGAGAGAGCCCAGAAACCACACCTCTACTAACCGTATTGTCAAACTCCCCTAAAGCATAACCGATTGTAATNGCGGTTTGGCCAATATTTAAAATATCTGAATCAGCAAATTCTAAATAGGGTAAATTATCCTTTTCAATTTTTAAAATTGCTAAATCATTGTTTGGATCTAAGGCTAAAACATCCGCAATTACCCTTTCCTCTTCATGCTCTTTATCATTTAAAAATACAGTGTATTGAGCATCCCTGTCTTCAACTACATGACGATTGGTGACAATATAGCCATCAGAGGAGACTATGAAGCCAGTTCCAGCTCCTACTTGTCTTCTTTCTGTTTCTGGCTCTTGTCTTTGTTGTTCTTCAAAAGGAAAAAATCTATCAAAAGGATCCATGAATTCTTGACCATAAACTGGCACCTCAGCCGTAGCAATAATACTAACTACTGCTGGAGAAGTATTTTTTACCACTTCAATAATTTGAGACTCCTCACTTATCACTTGTACTATCTCTTTTTCTTTTAATTCATCCATAGTCGGTGTTCCCCCTTTTTGTGATAATTGTAGAGTTGACCAGCCAACATAAAGAAGACTAGCGATTATTAAAAATGAGCAAATAATAAATATCCATAAATATTTTAATTCTATAGTCTTTTTTTTATTTTTATCCATAAATTTAAAAATTAATTTTTATTAATGATTAATATTATAACATAAAAATTATTACAGAAAAACAATTATTATATCTATATTTTACTATATTTTTTCATCTTTACAAAATTTAGTTTATATTGTAGGATAATTAAATCCATTTATGTCGTACATTTAAATAATTTATCTATGAAGAAAGAGTATAAGTTTTTACTAGCACTGCTTTTTTTGTTTCTTGCCGGCTTAATCTACTGGCACTACATTGCAGATCTTTATTTCTCTAGAACTGAAACAATCATTTCTATTTTCTTTCTTGTTTTAGTTATTATTGCCAGTCTATTGATTGGATCCTTAAGTAAAGGGAAAGCTTTAAGCCTTAACCTATTAAACAAAGGAGAGAAAATTCGTATTCTTGCAAATTGCCATCCAGCAAATTTTAAGCTTGGTGACAAAAGAAACCTCAGTTATTACATCATTAAACGCGGGAGTGATAATGGCATTTATCTGTTCAAAGGCCAGGAAAACTATCAACACCTACCCTACAAAAATTTTGATTTCTTCTGGAATGGAGAAAAACTCATTCCACGAAAAACTAAAAGGGAGTAATTCCCTTTTTTTATTTATCCCAAGGCATCTTTCTACCAAAATGACCCCAATTGCTTAATTTACTAAATTCAATTTTTTCTAAATTAAGCTTTTTTTTAATACCTAAAGGACTAAAATCATAATCATTTTTTATATCAAAATATTTATTATTATAATTAGCGATTGCCATAACTGGCTCCTTTTTACCAATAGCGTAGGCTAACTTTACTAATACCTCATTAACATTTTTCTTTTTAAGTATATCCACTGCTACATATCTTGCCATATAAGCACCGCTTCTATCAACTTTAGTGTAATCCTTACCCGAAAAACTACCACCTCCAACTGCAATATTGGGTCCATAGGCATCAATAACTATTTTCCTCCCTGACAGGCCAGTATCTGCCTCTAGGCCCCCAATATTCCAGTCTCCGGCAGGATTAATTAAATATTCATTAGCCTTAATTAATTTTTTTACTATTTTTTTTAATTTTTCATTTTCCAAATTTTGCCAACTAACTAAAACAGTCTCCACTTTATTATTATTTATAGTCACCTGCACTTTGCCATCAAATTGATATTTTTCATAAATTTGTTTGCATAAATTTCTGGCTAAGTAATGTTCAAGAGGTATTAGGTCCTTATCATCTCTACAAGCATAGCCTAGCATAATCCCTTGATCTCCAGCTCCGCCTGAATCAACTCCTCTAGCAATTTCCGGACTTTGCAGACTAATTGTGCTAAATACTTCATAGTCTTTTGATAGAATATTTTTAACTATAGCTAAGTTATCTATTTTAGCTTTAGTTCTTATTTCTCCAGATAAATAAACTTTTCCGTGTCCAGCCATAACCTCAACTGCTACTTTGCTATTTCTGTCTTTTTTTAAATGCGCATCTAATATTGAGTCGGCTATAAAATCACAGATTTTATCTGGATGAGATGGAGAAACAAACTCCGCTGTTTTTAATTGATTTTTTTTCATACTTTTTTTTGTTAATAATAAAAAAACTTTTCCCTAAAAAGAAAAGTTATTAAATTTATCTTTCCCTAATTAGGGCTAGATTTAGCACCTTCCAATAATATTGGGGTTGCTGGCGATTCATCGGGCTAGTTCCCTCCTCGCACTCTTAATAATAATATTAAATTGTTTTTATACTATAACATAAAAAAATTAAAACACCAAATAAAGATAAGTTTTATCTATTGACAAAAGATATAATTAGCTATAATATCTATTTTTAGTTCATTTAAAAACCAAAACGTAAATATG
>SL_3KL_010_SEDDRAFT_10006875_pt1 | contig 10128 bp, 7 predicted proteins | sample SodLakKL_010_SED_2_FD_10381 | JGI IMG/M metagenome (IMG submission 10381)
TGACCTTGAGAAGGACCCTGATGAGATGATGAGTGTCTATTCAGAACCTGAATACCAGGATTTAGTGGATTTTATGAAAGCGGAACTGGAAAAAACCAGGATAGCTGAAGGTGATACGGTAGAGATGAGTGCTCCTTCACAGCATTTCAGGTAGAGTTTAGTACACACAGCTATAAACTTAGCTTAAACACACCAATACTCTTCTTGTAGTGGCTGATGATCATAGGAAGCAGGCATTTCACACATATGGATCCGGATTGCAGTTTATTATCAGTCAATACTTGAAAGAATTATAAACTGTATGTAATTAACAGGGGGCTAGACCACCCTCTAAAACAACTCTTATGGTCAAGAACGATGATGTGGAATATGTTTCCAATGAAAAATTCACAGCAAGTGAGTTCGACTGAAAGTCAAAATATTGTCATGGTAAGATCCATTAGACCAATGATTTAAATTAAATATTTAATTATGAATCACCCATGCTACTTCGTAACAAAAAAATGCATGAATTTCACATCGCGAAAATATTGCCAAATGAACAGTATATTGCATGTGAAATCGACCGAAGGTCAATAAAGCATGGATGATTGACTTCGTCGATCTCACATGCGTAAAATTAACTTTTAGGTATATAAAACAGATGTGACATTCATGGATTGAAAAACCGAATATGAATTACCTGTTAAATATAATTTATTGATTATTAACTTTATTAACCTGATTTGTACGGATGAAAATATCATACCTGTTACTGGGAAGCTCGATATTGTCGGGGTGTACCACCATGGAAAAGGAGATCTCCTCTTCCCCTAATATTATATTGGTTCTTTCCGATGACCAATGCTTCAGGGCAATTGGTCATATTGACGACGAGGTTAAAACTCCCAATATTGACAGGCTTGCCAGAAGCGGTACATTATTCACCCATGCCTATAATATGGGTTCCTGGAGTCCTGCAGTCTGCGTACCTTCAAGAGCCATGCTGATAACCGGTTCTTTTGTCTGGGATGCACACCGTTTTGAAAATGAGTACCGGAACCAGGATGAACCGTTATCCCGGCCCTTGTGGGGCAATCTTATGCAGCAGGCCGGTTATGAGACTTATTTTACAGGGAAATGGCATATTAAAAGAGATCCGGTTGATGTATTTGATCATGTAAGAAATGTCAGGCCGGGAATGCCTAAGGATTTTCCGGAAGGTTATAACCGTCCGCTGCATGAAAATGACACCGTATGGCAGCCCTGGGATGAAAAATGGGGAGGTTTCTGGGAAGGAGGCACTCACTGGAGTGAAGTACTGGCTGATGATGCGGTATCATTTATTGATAACGCCAGGGAATCTGAAAAGCCATTTTTCATGTACCTGGCCTTCAACGCTCCTCATGATCCGAGGCAATCACCTAAAGAGTTTGTGGATATGTATCCACTGGAGAACATATCAGTTCCCGAAAATTTTAAACCACGCTATCCCTGGAGGGAAGAGATTGGCTCCGGTGAAAACCTGAGGGATGAGCGGCTGGCCCCCTTTCCGCGCACAGAATATGCCGTAAAGGTTAACCGGCAGGAGTATTATGCCATAATCACCCACATGGATAAGCAGATTGGCATTATACTGGATGAACTTGAGAGATCGGGTCTGGCTGAGAATACTTACATCTTTTTTACTTCCGATCACGGACTGGCGGTTGGTGAACATGGTCTGCTTGGGAAGCAGAACATGTACGATCACAGTATTCGCGTCCCGTTTATAGTTACTGGTCCGGATATCCCCGCAAACAGGAAGGTAAGCGCCGATATCTATTACCAGGATGTTATGGCCTCATCGCTGGATATTGCAGGAATTGAGAAGCCGGAATATGTTCAGTTTAATAGTGTTATGGATCTGGCGCGGGGGGCGAGGACAGAATCTTTTTACGATGCCATCTATGGCTGCTACATGGACCTTCAAAGAATGATCCGGAAGGATGGATTTAAACTCATTGTATATCCCGCGGCTGATAAGACCTTGTTATTCGACCTTGAGAATGACCCCTGGGAAATAAATGATCTTTCTGAAGATCCCGATTACCAGGATATCAAAACCGGATTATTCAATGATCTTTTGGATCTTCAGAAGGAGATGAACGATGAGCTTGAATTGGATTGATTGGTTGGTTCTTTTTCTGTTGGAAGTTATTCATCAGAAAGTGATGTTGACTTATTGGTTGAAATTGAGAAACCTGTTGGTTGGAAAATCTTTTCACTTGAAACTCTTTTTAAATATTTGTACCTTGAGTATGTTATATATTTCGCATTTGTTTTGTAACTAATTTAAAGGCAGGTGTTTAAATATAATTCGCATAATTTTCTATTTTGTTATTCCTCATTATTATCAGCAATTTATCGCCAGAGAAACTGTAGTTACATAAAAAGTATTTCTTAATTCTTTGACAAATGAAGGATGCAGTAAACTATTTTCTTTCTGCCCTGCGGATATTGACCGGATGGCTTTTTCTGTATGAAGGTATTGATAAGTTGCTGGAGCCCGGGTGGAGCGCCAAATACTATCTTTTGGGTTCCAGGTGGATATTTTCCGGTTTTTTTGAGTGGATTGCCGGCTCTTCCTTTTTAATGGCAACGGTTGATTTTATTAATGTATGGGGACTGATCATAATCGGTTTATTCCTCTTTATCGGGTTATTTACACGATGGATCTCTGTTGCCGGGATAGTCCTGCTTCTGTTCTATTATGTTGCTTATCCGCCGATCCCGGGTTTTTATTATGGTTCGTTTTCTGAAGGAAGCTATCTCTGGGTGAACAAAAACCTGATACAGGCATTTGTTTTAGCGGTTTTTGCCTTGCTTCCCGGCAGTTTTACATATGGAGTCGACCGGCTCATAAAACGCTGGAAGGAGGAAGCACCCCAGGCACCACTGTTGGGAGCTGACCGGAACGTTTCAGTTAAACACCGGCGCGAGCTTTTACGGAACCTGATAAGTATACCTCTGCTTGGGGCATTTGCATATGCGCTTTACAAGAAGAAAAAGTGGGACAGCTGGGAGGAGAAATTTCTGACGGATCAGACGGATGGAACAACGGGGGCCACCCTGTTGAGTTTTAATTATTCTCAGCTTGATGATCTGAAGGGAGAGATACCTAAGGGCAAAATCGGTGATATGGAGCTTAGCCGCCTGATCATGGGCGGAAACCTTATTGGCGGGTGGGCGCATGCACGTGACCTGATATATGCCTCCCAACTGGTAAAAAGCTATCATGATGACCGCAAGGTTTTGGGGACTATGGATCTGGCAGAAAAATGCGGTATTAATGCTATAATAACCAATCCTTCCCTGGCCAGGGTGATAAACAAGTACTGGAAGGAAACCTCCGGCAGGATGAAGTTTATCTCTGATTGCGGGTATCACGGAGGTATTCAGGAGGGAGTTAAGATGTCGGAAGAAGCCGGGGCATCTGCCATGTATTATCATGGGGGTTATGCCGATAGTGCTGTAGCAGCGGGTAATTTTGACGACATAAAGAAGGTACTGGAATTAATTCGCAATTATGGTAAACCTGCCGGTATTGGTGCGCACAGGCTGGAGACAGTTGAAGCTTGTGTTGCACAGGGAATAAAACCCGATTTCTGGGTTAAAACCTTTCATAACCACAACTACTGGTCCGCCCAGGTTGCCCCTGATCAGAAGGATGTTGAGAGCATCTGGTGTGATGATCCGCAAAAGACGATGGCGTTTATGAACCGGTTGGAGGAACCCTGGATCGCATTTAAGATTTTGGCTGCGGGAGCAATAAGACCGGAAGAGGGATTCCTGGCTGCATTTGAAGCCGGAGCTGACTTTATTTGCGTCGGCATGTATGATTTTCAAGTAGTTGAAGACAGCAATATAGCCCTGAATGCACTTTCCAATGTAAAACAAAGATCCCGGCCGTGGCGGGGCTGATTTTTTGTAACAGGTAATAATAAACCATTTAAACCCGGTATTGAAAAACAAACCTAAACCTAAAACCAGACGTGAATTTATTCCAGATAATCAGGTTTATTTTTATTTGAATATGAAGATATCATATCTTTTACTTAAATCATTAATGATGAAAACTTACATTATTTCAGGAATCATGACAATTGCACTTTTGCTGATGTCCGGCTGCAGTCAGCCCCCGGTTGACTACCTTAATGAGTCGGAGGAAGACATAAAGGCCAGGATGGAATGGTGGGATGAAGCAAAATTCGGTATGTTCATACACTGGGGACTTTATGCAGTGCCTGCCGGAGAATACAAGGGCAGGAAAGTTGAAGGTATTGGTGAATGGATAATGAACAGTCTGCAGATACCAATTGCCGAATATGAGCAGTTTGCACCTCAGTTCAATCCCGTAAAATTTGATGCCGATGAATGGGTCTCAATTGCAAAGGATGCCGGAATGAAATACATAGTGATAACATCTAAGCATCATGATGGCTTTTGCCTGTGGGATACAAAATATACTGACTGGAATATTGTTTCAGCCACTCCGTTTAAACGTGATATACTGAAGGAACTGGCTGAGGCTTGCGAAAGGGAGGGGATCAGGCTCGGCTTCTATTATTCGATAATGGACTGGTACCATCCGGATGCGCAGTCTATTTTTGAACCTGATTATAACCAGGGAAGGGGATCCGGAAATGTAAACCCGAATTTTTCACGCTATATTGAAGAATATATGAAGCCCCAGTTAAAGGAGCTTCTGACGGGTTATGGAGATATAGGGGTGATCTGGTTTGACGGTGAGTGGGTACCCGACTATACAACCGAAATGGGTAAGGATATATATAACTACCTTAGGAATATCAAGCCTGATCTGATAATAAACAACAGGGTCGACAAGGGGAGGCAGGGCATGGAGGGAATGGACGCTGAAGGTGATTTTGCGGGAGATTTCGGCACACCTGAAAAGCAGATACCTGCAACCGGAATGCCCGGACTTAAATGGGAATCTTGTTTAACAATGAACGATACCTGGGGGTACAAGCATTTTGATCATAACTGGAAGTCTTCCGAAACACTTATCCGCGACCTTGTGGATATAGCATCCAAGGGGGGCAACCTTCTGCTCAATGTGGGACCTACAGCCGAAGGTATTATTCCTGACCCTAGTGTTGAAAGGCTGAAAGATATGGGGGACTGGCTGAAGTTATACGGAGAGGCGATATACGGCGCCGACCCAAGTCCGGTTGACCGCCCTGAATGGGGAAGATATACGGTTAAGGATAACCTGGTTTACGCACATGTATTTGACTGGCCGGCTAATGGCGAACTGAATGTAGCTGACATAAACGGTATAGGCGTGGCATGGCTGCTCTCTGATAGCGGAAGGTCTCAGCTCTTATTTGAGAGTAAGGAGAACGGGATTGTTTTGCAGCTTCCTGAAACAGCTCCGGATGAAATTGCTTCAGTTATAGTTCTTGAAAGGAACTGACCCGCAAAGGACTTAATTATTGTTTCTGTATGGTGACTGAACTTTAGAGGAATATTAATGAATTTATCCTGGAAAAAAGAACAGGTGGAATTTTATTAATAAACTCCTTTCTATTACCTTCTTATATGATAATGTTTTATACAACATTAATAACGAAAGCAGTGAAGGTGAAATATGGGAAAATTTCTGGGCACAAGATATCAACCAAACAGCTAAAAATTTGGGAAGGAAAGCCTATGTTACAACAATGCAATTTGATCCTTCCATGTCAGTTAGACAAGTATTGACAAATCATGAGATATACAGTTTTATTGAAATTTCACAGAACAACCAGAATTCAAGAGGAGGGAAGGGGCCGGCCCATTGGGATAACATAATGAATTGGCGAAAAAAAATCGCTACACATTCTGCCGGCCCTATGCCAATGAATAATGAAAAAGTATATGGATCAGGTGAAGGGGTTAACTATTCTGCAGGAACAGAAACTGAAGCAGTAAACAGATTTTGGCGTAACATATTCGCCGGTTGTGCAGCAAGTCGTTTTCATCGTCCCGCCGAAACCTGGGGCTCCGGAATCAATAAACGTGTTCAGATAAATCTTGACCCATGGATATATATGGATTCATTGAAAGTCAAGTGGCTTGATATAGATAACTTAACCTGGTCGGAACCGGAATTAGTAAAGGTAGAATGGGAAGGAGATATTAACGATTGGGGAAAACGAGGAAGCAATAAGCTGACAACACCAAGTAACCGGTCTTACGTAGTTTTGTTGGAAGATGTTGATTAATGCTGACTGTGCCTCTACAGGGAAACAGGAGAGGTAATTGAGAGCAATTGATTTTTTAAGGTAATTGAATTAGGGAAACGGCCCCTTAAAGCGTCATAAATACAGAATTATTATATGCGCAGGCATTTTTAGGTTTAGGTTTAGGTTGAGGTTTGGGTTTAGGTTGAGGTAAGGAAAAAGTCCCTGTCCGGCGAAGGTATTGGTAGTCCCTTCAATCAGGCAGGGACTTTTATTTTTGATTTTTATGCCGGATACTGCCGGAAGTGATAATATCCCCGAAAGGGCTAAAAATTTAATCCTTTTCTCTGATATTGATTTAGTTAATCTTTGAAACCCGCGTCCTCTGCTCGCGGTAATGTCCTGGCGTGGCTTTGGCCGAAAGGCATGTGTGATTGAAAAAATTCCCTGTCTCATTTTTAGCTCCGGCAGAGTTGTATGAATACATTTTAACATCTGAATCTTGTAGTGAGTGGTTTTTTTCTCTATTTTTATTTGACAAACAATAAAAGAGGAGGTTGCCATGGTTAACAAAGACAGTACAGATTCAAATCCGGGCTTCGGTCCGGTCCGCTCCTGTTGCGGAGGACATCACAATATGGTTCCGGGCGGAGTAACGAGAAGGGAGTTTCTGCAGGTTGCAGGGACTTCTGCACTTGGTGCGGTTGTTATGCCTGGCCTTTCTTGGTCAGCTGTTTCTGCCGTTCAGCCGGATGACAGCTTTGAGATAAGTAGGAAACCGCTTATTGTCAAGCCGGTTTTGACTTATGAAGTACCCGAGCGGCGCGAACAGACTTCGTGGAGGAACTGGGGTGGTCTTCAGACTGAAGAGGATGCCAACAGGGAAACGGACCGTATAAGAAGTGAGCTTCAGGCTCTTAAGGCGGCGGCTGATTTTCCGGTTGAATTCATGCCGGTTTCGGGGGTTCGTACCACGGATGATCTGGGACAGATCGACGGACTTGACAGGGCTGATCTTTTCCTGGTATATGCTGCCGGGGGTGGCAGTGGTATATTTGATGCCTTGCATGAAACAGGAAAGGATATTATATTCTTTTGCCGGCATAAATCGGGCCCGGTCTACTTATGGTACGAGATAATCAGTCCCCGCTACCTCAGGCGTCACACTGATGAACACGCCATACCAGGAATTGATTTTGATGATGTGGTAATTGACAGCCAGGATGAGATCCTGTGGAGACTGAGAGCGTTGTGTGGACTAAAAAATACACTTAATACCGGAATTATCGCAGTGGGTGGCGCAGCGGCATGGTCGCAGCCGGCTGATGTTGTACAGAAGCATGTAAACGATAAATACAAGTTCAATATCAGGGCGTTTTCCTACGATGACCTGGGTAAATTGACAAGCGAAGCGATGGCTGACAGACAGGCTGTTGCAAGAGCAAAAAGCAGGGCTGATGCCTATCTAAGTGACAGCGGAATAACCCTGGAGACAAAGCGGGAATTCGTTGACAATTGTTTTGTTCTTGAAGAAGTGATGAAACGTGTAATGGAAAGATACGATTGCAAAGCTATAACCATCAACCACTGCATGGGGACGATCATGCCCGTATCGAAGACCGCAGCCTGTTTGACACTCGGACTGCTAAATGATGCGGGTTACCTGGCTTTCTGTGAATCTGATTTCGTTGTTGTACCTGCAGGTATACTGATGGCCAACATTTCCGGGAAACCGGTATTTTTCTGTAATCCTACCTATCCACATGACGGCATCAAAACAATTTCACATTGCACGGCCCCAAGGAGGATGGACGGGAAAAACCTTGAGCCTGCAAGGATCCTTACTCATTTTGAGTCTGATTACGGGGCTGCTCCCAAGGTGGAAATGAAGATAGGGCAGACTATTACGAATATTATACCTGACTTTTCCTTTAAAAAGTATATCGGACTGCCCGGCAGGATAGTTGATAATCCATTTATGCCGATCTGCCGCACGCAGATCAATATCAGCTATGACTGCGATGACCTGCTGCTGGCTGAAAAGATGCCGGGATTTCACTGGATAACCGTTTATGGTGACTATTTAAGGGAGAGTGATTATGCTCTCAAGAAGATCGGGATTGAGCTTGAGAAGCTGGTTTAAAGTAATTGTTTCCAATGATTGCAAAACAATGCATCGAGGTTATTTTCAAATAACAAACCAGGATAGTGGCCGTAAATTTAGAGGGCTATTATTACATGCTAATAATTTATTTATCAAATTGGTTTAATACCCCGACCCTCTGGGTCGGAAATAATAAATTCCATTTGATACTTCGGGGCTCTGTCCCGGGGTAGTTCATTTTAAGTCAGATATGTGAAATAACCTGAGGTTATTCATTTTTTTACTTGTTGTTGCTGGTATAAATGCCGGATGATCCGAAACTTGCCGGTGCGGCATCCCGTGATATGGATGGATCTGAAGTGATGTTTGATTTAAGGCTTCCGTTGGTGCGGGAAAAGCTGTTGGACAAAATATTATGCCAGATTTATGTTTCCGGGAATTTTTGTAACATTGTTCCGTTATCGGTGTAATAGTTTTGTGCATATTTATGTACTTTATACCGCTCATTGTACAGTTTCCCAATTGATATTGGGCTGGGTTGTGCGATGGTTCAATCATTTTTCTTATTAAGAACAAATGGGACTAAACAGGAAAACTGAAAAGATTTTATTCATTCGTGCCCGGGAGGGTGATGAAGACTCTTATGAGATCCTGTTCAACCATTACTACCCCAGGTTATGTACCTATGCTGCCGCATTTGTTAAATATCCTGATGTAGCCGAAGAGATTGTGCAGGAGACGTTTATCCGGATATGGGAAAAACGCACCATGATCTCGATCAGAACTACTTTTAAAGCCTATTTGTACCGAAGCGTTCACAATAATTGCATTAACTACCTCAAAGGGAAAAAGTATCTGAGCGAAAAGGATGAGGCTTTCCGTAAAGAAGTATTAAAACAAACTGAACTGCAAACCAGGAACCTGGATACCGGAATAATTGATAAAATTGTATCTGAGGAGTTTGAAACCGAATTCAGGAAAGCTCTTAGAAGCCTTCCGGCGCAATGCCTTGAAGTTTTTATGATGTGCAGGGATGAAAAGCTGAGCTATTCTGAAACAGCTGAAAAAATGGGCTTATCCGTCAATACTGTCAAAACCCAGATGAAAAGGGCATTGCTGAAGTTGAAAGATGCTCTTGAGAAAAACTTTAAAAGATAGGATATTCATTTGGTTTTGCTACAGGATATGATTTTATCACCGAAAAGAAATAAGTCGTGAGAAATCATCATTGTTGTCACCCTGAGCCACTACTTTTTTTGTCATAATAATAACAACGATATATTGAACATGAGGAAAGAATTTAACATAGATGATCCGTTTGAAAGTATGATAATTCGTTTTTTGAACGGGCAACTAAAAGATGAAGAGGTAGATAAGTTGAATAGCTTGATAGATGAATCTCCGGAGAACCTGGAGATTTTCCGTGCTTATCAGAATATATGGCTGGGTAGTTCAGCCTTGTTGCCCGATGAAAGATATAACACATTACGGGCATGGAAAAGTGTTTCCAGGGGCATGGAAAAGTCGGCCAACCGCCGTCTATATACTTCAAGAAGAGCTTCAAGGCATATCTATATGGGTCTATCAAAGATCGCAGCGCTGATTGCTGCTGTTTTTATCATCGGAGCAATTACATCCTATCTTATATTTATGAATTTTCATAGTTTATCAAGTGATATTTATACTGAGATAAGTGTACCACAGGGCTCCAGGTCTCAGATTGTTTTACCTGACAACAGCAGAGTATGGCTTAATGCCGGAAGCACGATCAGATATCCAAACAATTTCGACCGTATTGACAGGGTTGTTGAATTAGAT
>SL_3KL_010_SEDDRAFT_10006876_pt1 | contig 10128 bp, 12 predicted proteins | sample SodLakKL_010_SED_2_FD_10381 | JGI IMG/M metagenome (IMG submission 10381)
TAGGCAAGGTTGCATTCTCACGTTACGAACGGGGAGAGACCCGGCCACCCGCACCGTTAGTCAAGCTCCTTAAGTTGCTGGAGCGACATCCAGACCTGCTAAAAGAGATGCGTTCTATGTAAAATCAGGTCATGGTGAGCAAGCCCAACCCATTGAACTGACCTGCCAAGAAAGCGTGACAAATTAATCCGGAGTCTGATGGCAGGTCGGATTCAATCCATTGTTCAGGAAGCCCGGCATTCTGGCACGAAAGTTTCTATAGGGGGAAATGCTTGCGAAGGGCCGGGGACTGTTGCCCCGGCAGAACAGAATTTGTCCCCAAAATGATGATGATCTTTGAAATTTTTCAAATCCAAAATGGATTTCAATCAGGCCTTTGATATCAGCCAGAGAAACTGAGCAATTTGAACTCATAAAACCGTAATGACGAACTTTCATAAATCCTGTGGGTAAAACATGCTGCAGATATCGTCTTATAAATTCGTGGGCTGTTACGGTAATTCGTCTATCTCTATTGCTTCCGGTTTTTGTGTAACGAAAGGTGACCTGGCCATTTTCAAAAGCTTCAACCCGATAATCCGATATAGCAACTTTAAAGACATAGTGGGAAAGGTATTTAATTTAAAAATCTCTTGAATAGCGCCCTTGTTAAAACCACCCTCATGATGTTGTTGACAATATTTGCGGCATCTTCATGACCTTTTTGAGTCAAATGCAAATACACCATGGTGGTTTCCAATTGGGCATGTCCCAGATATTTTCACAGACCTGGAGGTAAAGAACTTCTTGCAGCCTCAAGCCACAAGAATAGACGGTGGTGAGAAAAACACGATTGTGGAATGTGCGGACATTTTTTAAAATGAGGTCAATTTCAGATTTGCTTAAAACACATGGCAACTTCTTTTCCGGGCCCGCTTCGAATCCGGGCGTGAAGAATGTCAAAGAGGTGCCAATTGCGTTGCAAAACGTTGATAAAAAAAATTTAATTCCCGAATAGCAAATTCTCATGGTATTGGAAGCCCATTTGCTGACATTGAGACGATGGAGAAAACCTGGAGTTCATCTTCGGTAATCAGATCCGGGGTTTTGTCATAATGTTGTACAAGCATTCGTACCGAACGAGTATAGCACTGCTGAGTACGTTTGCTCATGCCGGCCAATTGAAGAGCTTTGATGGACTTTGTGTAATAGTCTTTCATGATACCTCTCTTTTTTTTAAAGTTAGTATTAAATTTATCAAAAAGAGGTATTTCACAATTTTATTGATATTTCAATTGCTTGGTTAAAACGAAGCAACGGTAGGCTCAAAAGAAAATTATAGGAAGGATGCTCGGTAAACACTGTCGCCTTGAGGCTTACTTGAACCAGTTGGTTCAGCCGACCTCGTGAAATCGGCGGCTGACCATAGTGTTATGTGCATAAAGACAGGAGGTAATACCTAATGAACACAGCAAAAGATGAAGTAAAAGCAATTTTGGACAAACTCCCGGACGATTGTTCGCTTGAAGATGTTCAGTATCACCTCTACGTGGTGGAAAAAATCCACAGAGGGATCGAGCGTGCTGAGAAGGAAGGCACGATTAGCCAGGATGAGGCGGAGAGGAAATTCAACAAATGGACCTCGAAGTAAGGTGGTCACCGGAAGCAACCGAGGACCTTGAAGCCATCGCTGAGTATATAGGGAGGGATTCTGAGTATTATGCTCGGGCCGTCGTCTCAAAGATGTTGTCGGTTTCTCGGAACATTGTTGAATTTCCCCACATAGGTCGCGCTGTTCCCGAAATAGGTGATGAAAACATTCGAGAGCGATTCGTCTACAGCTATCGTTTGATATATCGGATTGAGCCGAAGAGCATCCTGATAGTAGCAGTGATTCATGGAAAGCGACTACTTGAAAACGTTTCAGATCGGTTCGAAGAAAGCACATAACCCATAAGGATTGAACTGACCTACCAAGAAAGCGTGACAAATTAATCCGGAGTCTGATGGCAGGTCGGATTCAATCTGGGGTGATGAAAATCATCCAGTTTTGGGGTCTGTTTTATTATCTCGAATCTATTCCGAAAATTAAATGCCAGGAAATTTGGTTTCAGGTTTCAGGTGTCAGGTGTCAGGATATGGAGAACACAAATCGCAGATACTTGACACCCGAAACCTGACACCTGACACCTAAGGACTCTGCAGCAAAACAAAACTCAGAGGATTTTTCATGCCAAGCCTGTGACAATTTTCATCACCCCAGATCTATACCACATGGCAGCTTTAAGGCGCAAAAATCCGTCGCGCCGTTTGGCGTCTTTTTTTGATTAAAAATTCTGAAACCGGTTTCGATTGCCGTTATTTCGGCCCCAGCCCGTTGCGTCTCGATCCGGCCCCGGGTCAGTCCGGCGGCCAGGTCGGCGGCGAGATCATGCTCAATCACTACTGGCGCCAGGATGCCAGCTTCGACGTCAGGCTCATCTGCCTGAAACGCCGCCGCTACAGCGGCCGCTCCAAAATCGACGCCGATAGGCTGGTCTGGGAGCAGGCGCAAACACCCTATGGATAGTCCCGGGCGTGTGGCACCAGCCTGCGCTTCTGCTTTGACGTGCCGGCGGGCATGCCCGTCACCAGCGAGAACGACACCAACCGCATATACTGGAACCTTATTCTGCTAGGCGATGTCGCAGGCCAGCACCTGTCCCGAAGGTGGTTGATCCCTGTGGAAAAAGGCACCGCGCGCTGCAGCCGGCCGCTGCCCGAGGGCCATGCGGTAGCCGATCAGCGCCGGCGCGCCCTGCAAACCCTGAAAACAGCCGTAAAGCAGATCCGGATCGAACCACACAGCAACGGCGTTCGACTGATAAGCCTCGCCGGGCGCAGCCTAAGCATGAATATCGGCTTGATGATCTTTGGCGCTATTTTTACCGGCGGCGCTACCAGCCCCGTCTTGCTGAGCATAGACAGCAGCAGCCGCAGCATCTTCGATTACATAGCTCAGATAATCCGGAAAAGGGACGCCCCTTAAATAGCTCTGAAAAGTGCCCCATATTTTTTTTAAAATGTTTAAATATTAAGGGGCGTTCCCAAAAAAATAAACCTTGACTGCCGGAACGTTTTGCTCTTATGATCAGACTTTTTTTAAAGCCTGTAAATTGTTTGTAAAATGTACTCTATTTTCAAAAATGGAAGGACTAAGCGCCGCGTCGTGTTAAATCAACCGAATGCCAGCGTCGGCAGAGAAGAAGAATCAGAAAGCGTGTACCTTTGCCAGGTGGGAGATAGGGTCTCCTGCGGGGCCTGTTGCGGCCTTTACAATGTGGCCAATCTGTCGCAAAAGCGCCTTGAAACCATCCTGTACGAACGAACCGAAAAGTTTTCCTCGATCCCCCGTACTGTGGACGGAATCGATAGTTTTCGGCGGGCTATCGAAGGGTGGACACCGGAGGATCGACCCTTTCGCCAGTTTCACCATTGCCCCTATCTGGGGCTGATCGGCGAAAACAGGGAGCGGGTCGGCTGCCTCCTTCACCCGGCGGCGACGGGAAAGGAGGGGCTGGATTGGCGCGGGCTGAGTTATTACGGCGGTCTGGCGTGCCGCACCTATTTTTGCCCCAGCAACCGCCTGTTGCCTGAAGCGTGGCAAGAGACGCTCCGGCAGTCGATGGACCACTGGTACCCCTATGGCCTGATCGTAACCGAGCGTCATCTCCTTACCGCTTTTTTTGTCGAATTAGAAAAGCGCCTTGGCCGCCCAGTCAGCGCATCCGATTTTGCGCCGGCATCCAAAGCCGCCGCTCTTTTTCGGGAATTCGCAGGGCTCAAAAGCACCTGGCCTTATCGCCGCTTACGGGCGCCCGGTGCGTGCAATTACTTTTTTGAAAACGGGCAATATCTCCGCCCGCCGGTTCATCGATCGGATGCTGGGATTCGGATGTCGCCCTACGAAACGATCCTGAAGGAACTGGACTCCGGATTTGCCTCCGCCGATGACCTTTATGCGGCAGAATCGGTGCTGGATAGGCTTTTTTCGCAGTTGACCGAAGCGGTGGCAGGATAGATTGAACCACCTTACTAGCGGGCTTATGGCACAAGCATTTCTTTTCCGGGCACTTCTTATAGCTTTTCAAAAAATGTTTTTGGCAAGGATAGAAAGAGGAAATGCACCTCCCCTGAGCAACCCTTTGTGAAGGAGAAATGAAATGAGAAAAATGATGGATGTCTGGGTCAGTGTGATGATTATTGCCAGCTTCGCCTTTGCGGTTGAATCCCACGCCTGCACGCGTGTTGTATACATTGGGCCTGACCAGACGGTTCTTACTGGCAGAACCATGGATTTCTCTATTGATATTCCCGCTAACCTTTGGATCTTTCCACGCGGCATGGAACGAAACGGCCAAGTGGGACAGAATTCATTAAACTGGACATCACGCTATGGCAGCATCATATCAAGTTCGTGGGACATTGCGACCCCCGACGGGATGAACGAAAAGGGACTGGTAGCAAACTTGCTTTGGCTTGTACAATCCGAGTATCCGGTGTTTGATATGAATGGAGAAAAAAAAGGGATGACTATCGCCGCGTGGGCACAATACGCGCTCGACAGTTTTGCGACCGTTGCTGAGGCAGTTGAGTCATTACGACAAGAAGAATTCGTTGTAGTTACCGACTTTATTCCCGGCACTGACAAGTTCACAACCGTTCATTTGTCGCTATCGGATGCCACCGGTGACAGCGCTATATTCGAGTATGTGAATGGTAAACTGGTTATTCATCATTCTCGCACTTATCAAGTGATGACCAATGATCCAGTATTTGAGGAGCAACTTGCCATTAAGGGCTATTGGGATCACATACCCGGCACCCTGTTCTTGCCTGGCTCCAATCGTGCTGCGGACCGGTTTGTACGAGCTGCCTACTACCTACGTGCCATTCCGCAGACCGACGACCCTCATGTTGCGGTTGCCATCATGTTTAGCGTCATTCGAAATGTCTCCGTGCCCTATGGAATATCGACAGAAGGACAACCTCACATTTCGAGCACACGTTGGCGGGTTGTGGCAGACCAGAAGCGCTTGGTTTACTATTTTGAGAACGTTTTGACTCCTAATGTGCTCTGGGTGGACATGAAGCAAGTGGATTTTTCGGAGGGAGCGCCAGTCAGGAAGCTTGCTCTGGATGCCGGGCAAGTCTATGCCGGCAATGCACTGGAACACTTTATTGAGTCCGCGCCTTTTGAATTCCAGGGACTGTAATTTCACAACAATAGGCGGCACCGTACATCGCTAAAGCGCTGCTGGTAAGCCATGGATCTTCGCGTGGCAAATATTCAGCTTTGGTCCAAACTTTCTTCCAGTTATCGGTTCTCAAGCTGATCCAGGACATATGTCACGTAGCGGGCGGCAACATCGATGCCCCATGCCTCTTTGAGCCCCCGAAAACCTCCAAAAGCCGAGACTTCAAAAAATACAGGACCATCACTGGTCAGAGCCACATCGACACTTGTAAAATCCAGGCCAAAGGCTTCTCTTGCCCGATCGGCCAGCCGGATCACTTGGGCAGGGGGATTGAACGCGAAGTAGCTTCCTCCGGAGCGTGTGGTGGTATCCCAGGCATCCTTGCCTTTGACGCGGGCGTAGGTTCCGAGGTATTCGTTGCCCAAAAAGGTCACGGCGAGATCATAGCCAGGGAGTTCGATTTTTTTCTGCAAGTAGAGCAGACGATGTGAAGCATGGAATTTTCGCAGTTTTTCCTCCAGATCAGGATCGTCTGCACCGAGCAGAATCATTCCCTCTGCCTTGGTAGAGTACAGGGGTTTGCAAACAACCACATTATAATTTTCAATGGTCTTAAGAGCCGCATCAAATGACTCTGTGATACTGGTTGGAGGCATGGGAAGTCCGGCTTTTTGAAGGATCATGGTATTGGCCAGCCTGTTGTAACAGGCCGATACCCGTTGAGGCTGGGGAAAAAAGCGCACACCGGCATGCTCAAGAAACTCCAACAGATCCAGGCGCGGTGCAAGGGAAGCTTCATAGGGATGGGATATCTTTTTTATGATAACGGCGTCAAGCTCACGCAGGTCAAACTCTAGCCGGCCATCGTGAAAAAACAGTGTATTTCTCTGTGAATCGAATGATATCCGGTGCATATCAATGAGCAGGGAAAAACCGGTTGCCTCGCCGATCGTCTGTGCCAGATGAAGCGATGACCAGGCATCCTTAATACCAACCACGCCGATTTTTTTTATCACTGATATATCCTGTTACTCGTTTTGGAATTTGAAGTCTCTGGTCGGCAAAAAAAGAATTTCTTTCTTTAATCGAAAAGGATCTGTTTCAACCGATTTCGCTTGTGCCATTTTCTTCAGGAGCTCAAGACCCCGTTCGAACATGGTTCCTGCGAAGTATTTGTTGGTTGAAAACCGGCTTGAGGTAATAAACGACCGCGCCAGACCGAGGGCCAGGCGCAGATCGAATGTTTCATCTTCGTTTTCGCGGGCATAATCTCTGACGAATTCGTACATCCTGTCGATCATATGATTCAATTGCCTTCGCAGATCCGGTTCAAAGACCGGCACACGAAAATTCGACACCATGAAAACCGTGGCATCCTTGACATAATCCCCCATACCCGAGCGGTGTACATCGATAAAGTGGATGGTTTTGCTGCGGTTGTTGAAAATGACGTTATCGATATTGAAATCACCGTGAAGCAGTACCTGAAACGGGTGTTGAATGTTTTTTTCGACTTTCTTCACCTGGTCGATCAGGTCGTAGACACTGGTAATATGCCGGTTTTCCAGTTGGATGTCTGTCTTTTCGAACTCTGGATGAACTATGAGCACCTCCTTAAGCCTCTTTTTAAGTTGGTTCATGAACCCGACCGAATAGCGGCCCGGTTGCCGTGAGGAGTCCCACAACTCTCTGAGCGTTTTAAACAGGGCAGCGGCAGCGGCCTTATACAGATCGGGATTACGACGGTGCACAAGGCTTTTCAGGTCATAACCCGGCAAAAACTCCATTACAACTGAAGCATTGCGGTTTTTCTCCTGATAGTTGATAACGCGCGGGGTCAGACCCGGATAGAATTTATCCCAGAAAAGAAGTTTGTTCATTTCAGCCGATATCTTCGACTGAATACCTTCTTTGAAAATCACCTCACCGGATGGTTCGGAGGATTCGCAGACCTTGTCGATCCGGCAGCCCGAGCGGGTCTCTTTACCAAGGAGCGTCTTTTTCATTTCGTCGTTGAACACAGCCAACTCGATTCTTTTAATTCCCTTTAAACTGCCATTTACACACATACTTTTTTTGTTAAACAATGTCATTGGTTCCAAAATAGCCAAATACCAACTACTATTTTATATTATTCAGCCTTTGGAATCAAACCTTCTAAAATGGTTGTTTGGGATATCTGAATCAGGAATGACCGAAAAAGCATTGCTTATGTGGCTGATAAAAATATCAATAACAGGCTTGCGGGAACCCAGGCCTTCCGTTTCCAGAAAAACATCAAACCCGTGATCCTCGAAAGCTGTTTTCCAGGAGTCTTCGGGGCCGGCAAGATCCTCTTCAAAATGCACGCCGGCCACCAGCATGAATGGCACCAGACGTACCCGGCGAAAACCATCGGCTTTGATTTTTTCAATGAGAATATCCCTGTCCGGGTAGTCTTCCTCAATCATTCCGCCATAGGCACGTTTGCCGTACATTTCTCGCAGTCGCTGGTAGAAAGCCGGATACACGGTCCAGTTGCAATGGTCGGTGCCATGGCCCACTAGGACCACGGCCTCCTGATCATGTTGGGCAAAAACGGGTGCCAGCGCCCGGGCAACAGCATGGTGATCCTCCTGGCTGCAAAGAAGCGAATGACCGATACTGACCCGGCAGTGTTCATGCTGAACCTCATCAATCAGACGGTGAAACTCATGGCCGCATATCATGTTGAATGATTGCACGATGGCCCATCGGTGCCCCTGATCGGCTAAATCGGATATCATCTCTGATGGAGGTTTTATACGGATGCTGCGTTTTTTCAGGTGGTGCCGGACAATTCGGGAGGTAAAGGCCCAATGAATATCGTGATGGACAAAATGCTCTTTCAGACGGGCATCCACCTGTGCATAGAGGCCGCGGGCTTTGCTGGTGGTGCCAAAGGCGGCGATAACAATCGGGGGATTCATGTTTGGATATCTCCTTTTTGATGTTTTACTGATAGTGTCTCTCCATTTGCCATACAATGTTATTGACTTAACAAAAATATTCCTGTTTGCAAAAAGGATGGTTAAAAGTTCCCCCTTTTTGTAAAGGGAGCCAGGGGGATTTCCCGATGGATAAACCCTTATTTTTTACCAAAGTCAATGAAATTGAATTGCCGTAAGGTCAGATATATATCACATGCCGTTATTCCTTTTATGTTCCGGTTATAATAAATACGGCTGGGACAGTCGCCGGAACAGATTTGTTCAAGAATACAAGTGCTGCATTCGGTGTTATCCGGTTTGCACTGTTGAAGGGTTTTCAGGTTTTCCAATTCCGGGGCCCAGACTGTTCCGGCAGCAAATTGTTCATCCCCCAGGGTCTGGCCGCAGGGAAAGATTTTCCCGTCAGGACTTACCGCAATGCTCTCGGCAAGGCAGGCATGGCAAAAGGTACCCCTTCTATTCTTTCCGGCTGTTATCAGCAGGTCCCGTAACCGGATGGGGATATTTCTTTCTGCATTGAGGGCATCCAGTGTTTTAAGCATGCTTTGCAGTCCTTTCTGCAAAGATGGCAGGTCCGCTGTAGATACGCCGCCTGATCCTTTAATAGTTCTTCCTTTGGCTACCAGAAGGTCCAGACCGATGCCCCGGGCACATCCGAATCCGGACAGGCTTAACACCGGACGATCCAGGAAAGGCACATTGTCTTGAGTAACTACAGTGGTTACCCGAAAGGGGATGTTTTCCCTTTCCAATAACTGGAGTCCCCGAAATGTCTCGGATGCTCTCCCCCGCTGTTGCTCATGAATCGACGGAGGACCATCGAGGCTGACTCCGACTTCCATTTGGTATTTTTTGATAATCGCGATCAGATCGGAAGTCAGGCAGGTGCCGTTGGTCTGAATGCCGATACTGAAGCATTCTCCGGCATTAAATGCCAGGGAAGCTGCTTCTTCAACCAGTCCGGGTACCAGGGTCGGTTCACCTCCGGTAAGCTGGAGATGAAAAGGCTGTCCACCTGAAACGGCCAGGGATATCGCACGGCGAATTACGTCACTGGTCATGTCATTTTCGAAATATTGTTTCCCATAGTAACAATAGCGGCATCGCAGATTGCAGCGGGTGGTCAGGGCTAAAATGAGATAGCGTATCGGTATCACGTTATTTTCAGAGTAAAACAGTCAAAAAAAAACCCGAATCGACTACACGATTCGGGATATCCCTTTTTTTATCCGGCGTGCCGGAAAGCCGGCTTATCCGGGAAGCCGATCTTCCAGAGGTTCAGGCAGGTCTTCTGACTTGCGGATCATCCTACCGGCTGCGTCTTCCCATCCTGATTTTTCAAGACAGTGGCGCCGTGCAGCTTTCGTCCCCGATTACAGCGGCGGGCCCGTCACCGATTTTCACGGTTTTCCCTTTTGGTGATCCTTTCCGGCACGAATTTTTTCGCCCGACCATATCACACCTGAACCAGATATTTCTTTAACAGGGACAAATACCGGAAAGTTTTTAATTTGTCAACCATCGATAAACATTCTCAGCCTATTCCATTGTATGTAAAAGGGCATAAATAAATACTGCTTATAAGGTATTTGGGGGGATTGGTTGGTAAAGCACCCTGGAATGTAAATTTGTATGGGCGGGTTCCAAACCCGCCTTCTTTCCAAATTTCCCGGATGTTGGTTTGTGCCATATATATTGCGCGCCTCAAAACGATATTCAAAGAGTGTAACCATTGAATTGTTTTTACATCCTCAAATCCCTTATAATCAGACCAAGGCCCATCAGATAATGATATGATACACCTTCATGGCATTCCAGTTATATGAAAAACGGTGCTCTTATACTTCCGGGTAGAGCCGCCGGTTACCCGAGCGGCTCCCCCACAGATCCGGACGAGCGCAATTAACGCATCCGGTTCCTCAAATCACGGTTTCACTGCATAG
>SL_3KL_010_SEDDRAFT_10006877_pt1 | contig 10128 bp, 11 predicted proteins | sample SodLakKL_010_SED_2_FD_10381 | JGI IMG/M metagenome (IMG submission 10381)
ATGCGCCTGGTAACCAGGCCTGAGCAGCTTGGTGAAGTGCCCTTCGCTATGTTTGTTTCCTTTTTCCTTTTCCTTTCTGCGATTGCTCATTTCATCATAATATCGCCAGGAGCTAACCAGGTTTATGTGAGAGATTTGAAGCGGGGGATAAACATATTTCGCTGGTACGAATATTCCTTAAGCTCTTCCCTGATGATTATCTTGATCGCCCTGCTGTTTGGTGTCTACGACATCGGGGCCTTAATTGCCATATTTATCCTCAATGCTTCGATGAACTGGTTTGGTCTGATGATGGAAAAGATAAATCAGTATACCGATAAAACAAGCTGGTCACCTTTCGTTTTCGGCACAATTGCCGGCCTTGGTCCCTGGGTTGTTATTGTGATGCATGCCCTGGGTAATGCCGACCCTGCAGAAGTGCCCGGCTTTGTTTATGCTATCATCGGATCATATTTTGTCTTTTTTAATCTTTTCCCGATCAACATGATTCTGCAGTACAAGAAGGTTGGCAAATGGAGCGATTATCTCTACGGGGAACGCGGTTATATTATCCTCAGCCTGGTGGCGAAAAGTGTCCTGGCCTGGTTGGTATACTTCGGAGTAATGCAGCCCGTATGAGGAAGCATGAAGGGGGTAATGCTTCTTGAGTAATTAAAATAAGCCTTAAATCTTGTGAGATTATAAAAATAGCTATCCATCAACAATTAAGCTTTACAGTAAGGCCATGTATAATTTATGAATAGCAGGAACGATTATCGGTATATCGAATAAATAGATATCACATCAGGAGGAGGTTAGGAAGACTTGTTTACCTTTTACTGCGTAACAACCTGAACAACCTGTCGCAAAGCGAAAGCGTGGCTTTCGGATCAAGGTGTTAAATTTAATTACAGGGACCTGCTTAAAGAGCCGCTCAGCAAAGGTGAGTTGGATGATCTGGCTAAACTGGGCGGAATGAGTATTAAGGATTTGCTGAATCCGAGAAGTACAGGGTTTAAAAAATTAAACCTGGAAGTAGATAAACTAAATGATAATGAAGCTGCCTCTTTAATTAGTGAAAACCCCAGAATCATGCGCCGCCCCATATTCACTGATGGGAAGAACCTGGCTGCTGGTTTTGATACTGATCGTTATGCAGAGATGATTTAAGCTTGGTACGTTGTAAAATTTTTCATGCTTGTATTTTTAGTAAATGATTTTGCCAGGTCCGGATGATTGCCCCCGGACCTTTTGTATGCCTATAAATGCTCCTTAAAAGATCCGCATATTATTTCGACAACCTCTTCATCGGAAAGACTGCTTGCGCCATCTCCACTCTGCAGGCCGTAATTGCCGAAATCGGAATGGTTTAGCCCCTCAACCTCGATAATCTGTGCACCCGTTGGCAGGCTCTGCCTTGCTTCTTGGTAGTTTTCCCTGTTGATGATTAAGTCTTGTTCGCCCATAATGGAGATAACTTTACCCTCGAAGTTGCTTAAGTCCTGGTCGCTGTAAGAACCGAACAGAAAGAGGCCCTCAACTTTATTCATGTTCTCTGCTGTAAAGCGCGCAGCGGAGATGCCGCCTAAGGAATGGCCGCCGACCCAGGCTGTTTCCAGGTTGAAATTATCTATGACCTGTGCCGCGGCATTAATATCAAATATTGCCGCATTAAAAGGTGCCTTGATAACATATACTGGTGCCTGCAGGCACTCTGCCACATGCCCCATTTTATAAAGGTAAGCCTCCGGTGCAACCAATCCTCCCGGGTAAAAAATGATCGCCGGGTGGGTGGGATTGATTTCGGCAGGGATAATCACAAAGACCCTGCTTTCCTCAATGATTTCCAGGGTATCTCTGGCCTTTATTTCCGACAGGTAAGCTTCTTCGGCCTGGTAGGTTTGGACCAGAACATAGGCGTAAAAAGCTGCCAGGGCGATTAAAATAACTGCGGCTAAAATGATGATTACTCTTTTCAATTTTGACTTTCCTGGACTTACTTTTGCTTTGATTATAAATCAGCTCCAGTCTTTGGAATCATAATAAGACAGATGAAACGTCCCCCTTGTCTTATCGAAAATCGACCAGTACTTTTAGAGCGTTATTTTCGGCAGCTGCTTTGAATGCCTGCAGTGCTTTGTCAGCTGGAAATATACTTGATATAAGTGGTTTAACATCGATCGTTTTGTTTTCCAGGGCCCTGATAGCCGGTGGGAAAGGCCCGCACCTACTGCCGACCAGGGTTATTTCATTTACGACCAGACTGCTTAAATTTAGTTCTTTGCTTTCGGCAATAGTGCTTTTCAATACCAGGGTGCCTCGTGGCCTTAACATTTCCCGGGCCAGCTCAAAACCACCCGGATTCCCGGTTGCCTCAACTACCAGGTCAAAGATGTTATCCCGTGGTAAATCTTCAAGTAAAAGCGTTTTGATTTTATTTTTGCCGGCAAGGGCCAATTTCTCCGGGTGTTTGCCGAACAGGCAAAGCTCGGCACCGCTATGCTGTAAAACCATGGCAGTTAAGAGGCCCAATTTACCGTCACCCAGAACAGCTACCCGCATGGTCGGCTTTATATGAACCTGTTCAAGGATTGCGAATGCTGCGGCCAGCGGCTCAATAAATACTGCTTCTTCATCACTAACCGAGTCCGGCACATCAAAAAGGTTCTCTACAGGCAAGGTCAGGTATTCTGCCATGGCGCCATTTTTCCCTTTTATCCCGATTACCCAACGCTGACGGCAGTGGTTTTTGAGGTCTTTTAAACAAAAGTCACAGACACCACAGCCACAGTTAATTTCACCGACTACCCTTTTACCGACCAGTTCTTTTGACCGGGTGTTTAATGCCTCCACCACACCGACAAACTCATGGCCCGGTATGCCTTTAAAATCCTGGTAGCCGCGCACAATTTCCTGGTCTGTATTGCAGATACCTGACATAAGCACCTTGACCAGGGCTTCGCCGCTTACAGGGACCGGTTTTTCATAGTTATCGACCAGCTCAAGTTTTTTGTTGTAAACCAATGCCTTCATGATTGGCACCTCAGTTTTCTTTTTTGGAAAACCCACTTTTTAAAGTTTACTTTTAAGCCTATCTTATCATAAAGTATATTTTGTGAAATAAGAACTTACACTGAAAAGAACGGTTTTTAAACCCTTTGGTTTATATAAGCAACACAAGAAATTTGCCAGTTTAGTAGTCAATGGTATAAACTTAGAGGAAATTATTCACTGAGAGGATCTATCATAAATTGAACCTGAAAAGCCTGCGCAACCCCGATCTATACCACGGCAGACTTGGTAAAAACTACTTTGAAGGCTGGTATTTCAAACTTGTAGACAGCAAGATGAAGCATGCCTTCGCCTTTATTCCCGGTGTCTTCTTCAGTCCTGCCGGTCAGTACGATCATGCCTTTATCCAGGTAGTTGACGGCATGAATAAGACATATCAATATGAACGTTTTACAACTAACGATTTTTCCGCTGACAGGGATATTTTTTCAGTAAATGTGGGCGGTAGCAGCTTTGGTCGAAGAGGCCTTGATTTTAACCTGGCCGGAGAAGAGGCAAAGATTAAGGGCCAGGTTGGTTTTAGTAATTACCTGGACTGGCCAGACAGCTTTTTAAACCCCGGCAGTATGGGTTTCTATAACTATATTCCGAAGATGCAGTGCTACGCGCAGGTATGTGCCATGGACTTTGATCTGAATGGCAGTCTGGAAATCAACGGACATTCAGTTGATTTCACTGGCGGTAAAGGATATATTGAGAAAAACTGGGGGTCAGCTTTTCCCTACTCATGGATCTGGGTTCAGGGTAATAGCTTCCGGAAAGAGCATGCTTCGCTAAGTTGTTCCCTGGCTCATATCCCTTTTCCGGTGACGAGTTTCCGGGGTTTTCTGGTCGGTCTTTACGTTGGTAACACCTTTTACGAGTTTACTACCATGAATCGCAGCAAGGCAGAAGTGATCCAAAAAGGAACTGACGTAGTTATGCATTTAAAAAACAGGCACCACAGCCTGACCATTAACTGTGAAACAAACAACGAAGATTTTATTCTCTTAAACGGGCCCCGCGGGGATCAGATGGTGCCGCTGGTCCAGGAAAACCTGCAGGGCAAGGTGTTGGTAATTTTAAAAGAGAATTCAGGCGGCAAAATTATTTATGAAGACAGCAGCCAGTGCGCCGGGGTTGAATACGGTGGTGAACAGATGATGGTTCTTGATTGAACACTAGTAAACCCCTGTAATACAAAACAGCTGCAAAATGGACATTCTGACCGACAAGATATTAATAATAAAAGCCCCGCAACAAAGTGCGAGGCCTTTATATTTAACAAGCTATTTAAATAGGCAATTCCTATTAAACACTACTCCTTCTTCTTCAGGTCATCAACCCAGGTAGAAAGTTCCCGGGAAGCGACATCCCGTCCACCTAAACCAAAAGCGATTACTCCGGTTAAAGCGATGGCACCTATGAGCACACCGAAGGCGATAACTATAATTTCATCGGCTACTCCCAGCTGCTGCAGTGCGATAGCACCGGCGAGGACAAGCACGGCCAGCCGGGCCAGCTTAGAAAGCAGCTCAGCATGGGGGCTGCCGCTGGACATGACCACTTCTTTAGCGACACCAGCCAGATAAAGACCGATGCCAAAGATAACCACTGAGACGACAACTCTACCGAGCAGCACTGTCAGTTCAGCAATAAGGCCTGAGAGGACAACAAAGCCGAGGACCCCTGCCGCTTCTATTGCAGCGAAAAGCATGATTGCTACCAGGACGAGATAGCCGACAATTTCCGAAGGGGTGCGTTTCCCTTCAACCACTTCACGGGCTATGCCCAAACGGACAAGCAGTTGATCAAAGCCAACTGCCGAAAGTAAGCCGGAAATAAGCCCCACCAGGACTCTTCCGACCAAAAAGGCGATGGTCAGAATGAGTAGTGCGGCAAATATGGCCGGAAGTGCATTGAGAATCATGCCAAGCATAGCACTGGCCGGTGCTGTTATAGCTTCTACGGCAAGTGCATTGAGAGCACCGATAATTACAAAAATCATTACCAGTGCATAGGCAAATATGCCTATAATCTCAGAAGGCTTATTTTTGCCAAAATAGGAGGAAATATCTTCTCTTTCGGTAACCCGGTCAATTCCCAGTGAAGAAAGCAGGTTGACCAGGAAACGCTTAAGAATCTTTGCTCCAAACCAACCAAGAACAAGAACAAGTGCGGCCCCGAGCAGGTTTGGAATATAAGTCAAAATGCTTTCAAACATGCTCTGAACCGGAACAAGAAGTCCTTCCAACCTGAGTGTACTTAATACAGCCGGAATAAACAGCAAAAAGGTGATCCAGTATACAATATTACCGATTTGCTGAGTTAAAGAGAGTTTTTTAACTTCTTTATCTTCTTCAACCTGTTCGCTTAAACGCTCATCAACTTTGGCTGCTTCTAAAACGCGTATTACTATGATGCGCAGCACGGTGGCAAGAAGCCAGGCTACAAGTAAAATGGCAGCAGCACCAAAAATAAGTGGTGCATTGGAAAAAATGCTCATCAGAAAAGCATTCAATGGTTCAGCGATAAAAGTCAGGCCAATGTTCTGGAAAAAAGCAACCAGCACAAAGAACATGGCCAGGTAAAAGACGATTCTGCCAACCCATTTTGTAACCTCCGCGCCGGCCGCATCCTCTTCTCCTTTGATGAAACGGGCAACCCTTTCGCTGACTCCGGTCCGCTTAAAAGCCCCGCGGGCAATAGAAGCAAGAATCAGTGCAACTATCCAACCAACAACCAGGATCAGGATTGCAGTAAGGATGCTGGGAAATTGAGTGGCGAACCAATCCGATAAATAGCTTATAACATCCATGAAAATACCTCCTCGATAGGGTTCATTAATAGTCGTAATAATAATTTTACGACTATATACTATTTCTGAGGTAATTACTGTTATTCCTTCTTTATAAGCGAATTTTTTGCCATATGGATGAATTCACAATATTTTATCTATCGATATAAGGAGAACCTGATTCGCCATTCAATTAATCTGCAAATACTGTGTTTATCTAGGCAAACAATTTCGGTTAAATTTAGCTCTATTACTTTAAATTTTGAACTTATGTTGCTGCTTAAAGGCAGGATTGTTGCAAGCATATGAATAATTAATCATCAAGGACTTGGTTAGTGAAAATCTGGAGGATTGAAGATGCCATTTTTTATCTGGATCGGGATAGCTCTATGTTTGTCTCAATCTGCAATGTTGTCAGGTTTGAACCTGGCTTTTTTTAGTATAAGCAAGCTGCGCCTGGAAATGGAGGCCAGTAAAAACAATGAGCATGCTGAACGCGTTCTCTCCTTACGAAGGGACTCAAATTTTCTACTGGTTACCATCCTCTGGGCTAATGTTGCTGTTAATGTTCTGCTCGCATTACTTTCTGGTTCAGTTTTAACCGGGGTTATGGCTTTTCTCTTTTCTACGGTTGTTATAACTATTGTCGGGGAGATAATACCACAAGCATACTTTTCAAGACACGCCCTCAAGGTTGCTTCTTTGCTTTCACCTTTATTGCGGTTTTACCAGGTGCTGCTTTATATCGTTGCTAAACCAACTGCCATGGTTTTGGATAAATGGCTTGGCAAAGAAGCAATTACCTATTTTGAGGAGCAGGATCTTCATGCATTAATAGAAATGCACATGTTATCTCGTGAAACTGACATTGAGAAGATGGAAGGCAAGGGAGCTATGAACTTTTTGACCATAGACGACCTTCCTCTTTCTGAAGAAGGGGAGATTATTGATCCTGACAGCATTTTGAAGTTAGAGTTTAAAAATGGTAAGCCTGTTTTCCCTGAAGTGGAACCTGACCCGGAAGATGATTTTCTGTTGAAAATATCTTGCTCTGAGAAAAAGTGGATTATTTTAAATGATTTGCAAGATGAGCCGAAAATGGTCTTAAATGCAGACAGGTTTATCCGCAGCGTTTTATTTGCCTCCGATAGCTTTAACCCGTACTATTATTGCCACAGGCCAATTATTGTCAGGGATGAAAATATAACCCTGGGCCAGGTCATTCCCCGTCTAAAGGTTAATCCCGAGCACAGCGAAGATGACGTGATAGATGAAGATATCATCCTGTTTTGGGGAGAAGAGAAGAAAGTGATCACAGGTTCGGATATACTAGGAAGGTTATTAAGAGGTATTGTTCAAAACAAAGCGGTTTAGCTTAAAAGGTTTTCAAGAAGCTGCTCTACTTTTCCTCTGGCAAAGTTTTTTATGAAGACAGCAGCCAGTGCGCCGCGTTTGAACGCGGTTGGGGTCAAATGCTGTTTTGTACTGGCGGAACTTTGACATGGTAGTCATTCTTCCTTTACCATTAAGAGTATCAATCTATAGTTTAAGGGCAGGAGGCTAATTCAATGCAATTATTGGTTCAAGGGATAGTATTCTTTTTTATATTCGGTTTGTTATGGTATGTTGTCCAGACTAAAAACATTCTTGGTTTGGGCGCTAAGATAAAAGGTGGCAAAGAAGCGGCGCTTAATGCATTGCTTACTTCATTTATTGCTACACTGGTATTTCTGGGTTTGCTGTATTTTATTGGTCTGTGATAGCGGCTGAAGCAAACTACACCTTTTATATGAAATCAGGGCGGGGGCTATGTTAAAAGTTCTCTATATGACAAGCAGTGCTCTGCCTAACCTTGCTTTGTTGGGGAACCTTCAAACAGGGCTGGCGGTAGAAACGTGCGGTGTTGTGGAAGAGATAACGGGTAAGACTGAGCGGGTCAGTCAGCTTTTTAGGAAGAAAAATGTTTTTAAAAGGCTTGATATAGCAGCATTCAGGCTGCTGCAGCGAATGCTGCCGGATAGGGCCGTGTACGATACCGGCAGCCCTGCCGCTAAAGATATTCCCTGGTTAAAAACTTCATATATCAACGATCATGAAGTGTTGTCTTTTATAGAAAAGCTGGCCCCTGACCTGATTCTTATTAAGGGTGTCAGCATTATTTCCGGGGAAATAATTGAGGCTGCAGGTGGAAAGATAGTTAACATCCACTCCGGCTGGCTGCCTGACTACCGGGGAGTACAGTGTGGCACCTGGCCAATGGTTAATAATGAATTTGATAAAATTGGTATTACTTTTCATTTCGTAGATGAAGGTATTGACACCGGGAAGATTATCTTAAGAGAAAAACTTGACCGGTCAAAAATCATGAAGGTGGGACGATTAACTTTCCATCATCAAATCGGGCACCAGCAGTTCAGGCTAATTGTTGATAGCTTGGAACACTTCTTAGAAAGCTATTCTAAAGGCAAGTCCCCAGACTTAAAACTGTCTTCGACAGCCGTCCGGCCGTACAGTTTTCTCGGTCTGTCAGATTATCTAAAGGCAATGCATAACCTTCACAGGTATAAAAAGCATGATTAGCCAGTCTTTAATAGTTAACGGGCAAGCCTGAAAGTGAGTGAGAAATGGAAAAACCAATTCAAAGAAGTAATTTCAGGAGAGCACTGGGTAGTTACTACTTTCAGCTAAAAAGGTACCTACAATGGCGATTCAGCGATAAAAAGTGGGCCTCCATTTATACTGATAAGCCCCTTGAAGTGCGTGTTTTCAGGCATGAAACCCCTCTGTTCAGAAAGCTAAAAGATGTTGATATGTGGATGCAGCATAACAAGGTTAATAACCTGCATATTGCGGCTGAAAAACTGGATAAAATCATTATCCAGCCTGGTGAAACCTTTTCGTTCTGGCGCCTTGTCGGTAAGCCCACCAAAAGAAAGGGGTACCTGGAGGGGATGCTGCTTGATCACGGCAGGGTTATTAGCAGCATTGGCGGCGGTCTCTGCCAGCTTTCCAACCTGATTTACTGGGCAGTTTTGCACACACCATTAACCGTTACAGAAAGGCACCGCCACAACTATGATGTTTTCCCCGACTCCAACCGGGCTCTGCCTTTTGGCAGCGGGGCCACCTGTGCCTATAACTACATTGATCTGCAGATCTATAACTCCACTAACCAGCCTTTTCAGCTGCTTGTTTACCTTACTGATACACACCTTGTTGGTGAATGGAGGGCAGAACGGAAGCCGGAATACACTTATGAAATATATGAAAAGGAACACTGGATAACCCAGGAATACTGGGGTGATTATGTCAGGCATAATAACATCTACAGGAAGGTTTATAACTCGCGTGGAGAGCTTGTAGACGATCAATATATCACCGAGAACCATGCAATTATGATGTACCAACCGCTGCTTGAATCAGGACAGCCTTATTAAAAAACTGATTGTCTGCTTGACATTCAGCTCTGTTTAGAGTACTGTTAATAGTGTTATCATTAGCACTGTTAAGAGGGATGGTGTATAGCTATGAGTAATATGATTACTGCAAACGACTTAAAAACTAAGGGTGTTTCAGCCATTGATATGGTTGTGAAAGAATTTGAAGAAGCAGTGGTTACTGTAAGAGGGAAGAATACTTATGTGGTAATCCCGATTGAAAAATATAACTACTACCGGGAATGTGAACTGGAAGCTGCGATTAATGAAACCCGAGATGAGCTTGAGCAGGGCAAATATGTAGCTGAAACAGTAGATGAACATATTAAGAGGATAACTGATGCCTAAAATCAGTTATACCGATGGGTATAATAAAAAAGCGGCTGGTTTTTTAAAAAAACACCCGGATTTAACAAATCAATACAAAAAAACTCTTCAATTGATAGAACTTAACCCTTCACACCCTTCACTAAAGCTTCATAAACTAAAGGTTAAGCATCCTGACCTATATGCAGTATCCATTAATTATAGCTACCGAATCAGTTTATTATTCTTGCTCCAGGATGACATGATTGTGCCGGTAAATGTTGGTCGCCATGACCAGGTGTATTAACAATAGCTTTAACTTCCTGTAAATAGGGGCAGCAATTTCGGGATACAGTGATTGTTAAAGTCAAATAATAGGCAAAGAAGTATCGCATGCTAATGCAGATCCAGGTAGAGTTTGATAATATTTCTGACTCGATCCCGGATCTCTTCATTCTCAATAGTGCCGCACTTTTCTGCCAGGCGATCTTTTGCTATAGCTCTAACCTGGTGTGCCATAACTATTGAGTTTTCCTTAAGTCCTGAATCTTTGGGTTC
>SL_3KL_010_SEDDRAFT_10006878_pt1 | contig 10127 bp, 12 predicted proteins | sample SodLakKL_010_SED_2_FD_10381 | JGI IMG/M metagenome (IMG submission 10381)
CGCTGGCGCTGGCAGTCCCATGCCATCGTGCTGGGGCTGGTGCTGGCCGCCACCCTGGTCAGCGGCCGCCTGCTGAGCCTGCATACCCAGGCCGCCTGGCCCTATCTGGATTCATTCATCACCTGGGGCGCGGTGCTGACCACCTTCATGGTCGCGCGCAAGGTGCTGGAGAACTGGGCCTGGTGGATGCTGATCAACAGCCTGGCGGTGTTCCTGTTCATCGAACGCGGCATGCTGATGACCGCCGGGCTGCACCTGGCCTACCTGGTCATTTCGATCTTCGGCTGGATCAGCTGGTACCGCGACTACCACCGCATGGCCGGACGGCCGAAAGCCAATGGCGCCTGAGTCGGCGCTGGCGACCTGGCCCGATTGGGGCCTGGATTTGCTACAGCCTCCGCGGCTCGTCGGGCCGGTACCGGGCGGCCTGACCAACCGCAACTACCGGCTCGCCGCACCCGGATACGGGCAGGATCTGCTGCTGCGGCTCAATCATCCCGACCCCGATCGACTGGGAATCGACCGCAAGGCCGAGCGCGTCATCCTGGCCGAAGTCGCTGAACACGGCATCGGTCGACCGGCCCTGTACTGGGACCCGGCAGACCGTTTCACCGTGTTCGGGTGGCTGGAAGCCCGGCCGTGGACGCAGGCCGACTTCGACGATGCCGGACAACGCAAGCGCCTGTGGCCGCTGCTTGAGCGCCTGGCGGACCTGCCGCCGGACCTGCCGCGGCGCCGCTACCACCCCTACCTGGCCCACTACTGGCGGCAGATCGAGCAGGCCGGCCTGGCCGACCATCCTCTGCGCCAGACCTGGCAGGAATTCGAAACGCGCCTGCGCGCCTTCGACGCCGCCGGCTGGCCGGCCCGCCTGGTCCACCACGACCTGGTGCCGGCCAACGTGCTCGATACCGGCGACCACCTGGTCCTCATCGACTGGGAGTACGCGGCCATCGGCCACCCGGAAATCGATCGCTGGTCGCTGGACCCCGAATCCTGCCGCGAGCCTTTCATTGCCGAAATGATGGGCTGGATCAATGCGCTGTGGGAGCGACTGGTCAGACTCTGAGCCTCTGGTGGTCCTTCACCACGCACTCTGCGGCACAATAGCCTCCTGGTAACCCGTATCCAACCACCGGAGTGAACCGATGAACCGAGCACTGAACCTGATGCTGTGCGCCCTGCTGCTGGCACTCATCGCCACCCAGGCCGCGGCCGAGCAGAACCTGCAGCACGCCAGGCTGTCGATTCCCGACATGGTGTGCGTGTCCTGCGAGATGCGGGTCGAGGAGGCCATGACCTCGGTCGGCGGCGTCGCCGAAGTGCGCTTCGAGCCCGGCGCCAACATCGCCACGGTCAGCTTCGACCCGGAGCAGGCCAGCCTGGACGCGATCCTGGCCGCCTGCGCGGAAGCCGGATATCCGGCCAGCGTTGTCGACAGCACCGAGACCTGAACGCGCGCCTCAACCGGTTTCCCAGGCAATGAAAGCCCAGCGGAACGGTTTTCCGCTGGCACGGGCACGTTGCGGATTCTCATCGAACCACTCGGCAAGCCGGCTGCGCTCGTCCTCAGTCAGCTGACCCAGTGAAAAACCGACCCGGCGGACGAATTCGTCCGCGCTCTCGCAGTCGGTCGGGCGATGGTCGTTTTCGAGAAAGTCGACCCGCGGCTGGCGGCCCATCCGGTAGAGGATGTTGACGGCATAGATGTAGTCGGGCACGGGATCGAGCCTGCGGCCGATCACCGCGGCGATTTCCGGGTCGATGAAATAACCACCGACCTTGCTGGTCAGGCAGGCGCGCCTTTTGGCGTGACCGTCGAGCTTTTTCAGCGCCGCCTCGAGATCCAGAACGGCGGTCGAGCGCGAGGCCACTGCCACATCGCAGACCGGCACATCGGACCAGTCGTCTTCCCAGGATTTCCTGATCGCACGAACGTTGTCGATGCCGCGCTCGGCGGCCAGCTCCATCATGGCGGCCAGCATGCCGGCGCTGTAATCCAGACCCACGACTTCATCGAGTTGATCGGCCACCGCCAGCCCGATGGCGCCGGTGCCGCAGCCCACGTCGAGCAGGCTGCGACAGCCGGACAGGTCCAGGCGCGCAACAAACTCGCGCACGTAGCGCGAGTTGCCGGACACCGCCTTCATGCGCTCGGCCCGACCATCCCAGTCTTTCGGCGCCTTCACCTGGCGACCGGAAGCCGCCATGTGCTCGCGGTAAAGCCGGCCGAAGTCGATGTCGAAGATGGATTGGATGGATTCAGTCATTGCCCCGCTCACCCGGCTCGGTCCCGCACACCCGCACCTGCCGTCCCCAGGCCCAGCTGCGTACCTTCGCCGGTGCGTGGGCGAAGAAGGCCGAGAGCAGGATGACGACGACGAAAACCGGCGCCTGTGCCGCCGGCCAGGCCAGGGCAAGCCACAGCAGCACGACCTTGAACACGATGACCTGGCCCTTGAGCTGGGTGATCCAGTCGCAATCGATCCAGAGATAGATCAGGCTCATCAGCACGCCGGTCACGGCGGCCAGTTGCCAGTAGAACATCCAGGCCTCGCGCGGCAGCTCGAACAGAAAACCTCCGGCAACGCCGGCCACGCCGACCAGGTGCAGACCGCGCAGGCCGATATTGAGCCAGCGTTGGCCGGCAAAGGCGCGCGGCGCCGGCGGCAGGAATTTCGGGTTCAGCGACATGGCACCGAGGCTCGTGGATACGCGCAGACTCTAGGGTAGCCGAGCCTGCGGCCGCCTGCGCGACGAGGGACTGAGCAGGAAACGGGTTGCCCGGCATCGCCGTCTGCGCCACGATAGCGACATGAACAGCGATGCATTCCGGCGCATGGCCGCCGCCATCGGGCACCTGGCCCAGAACCTCGAGCACCAGCCGTCGCTCAACGAGCTGGCCGAGGTCGCCGGGCTTTCGCCGTCGCATTTCAGCCGCCAGTTCCGGCGCCACGTGGGCTTGAGCCCCAAGCGCTTTCTCGAGCAGCTGACGATCGAACGCCTCAAGCAGCGCCTGATCTCCGGCGATGACCTGCTGCAAGCGCAGCTGGAAACCGGCCTGTCCAGCGCCGGACGCGTCTACGACCACTTCGTGACCCTGGAAGCGATGACGCCGGGACAGTTCCGGCGGCACGGCCGCGGCCTGGAGATTCGCTACGGCGTCCACGAGGGGCCGCACGGTCCGCTGCTGATCGCCACCACCGAGCGCGGCCTATGCTTCCTGGCCCTGTGCGGCGTCTACGGCCGCGAACTGGCGATCGAGGAACTGGCCCGCAGCTGGCCGGGCGCCACGCTGGTCGAGGACGACAGCGCGGGGCTGGCCCATGCCCGGCAAATGGAGCGCGCGGACCCGTCCACGCCGCTGCCGCTGCACGTGCGCGGCACCAATTTCCAGGTCCAGGTCTGGCGCGCCCTGCTGCGCATTCCGCCGGGCCGGCTGAGCACCTATACCGACATCGCCCAGGTCTGCGGCCGCCCGCGCGGCGTGCGCGCCGTGGCCAACGCGATCGGCGCCAACCCGGTCGCGCTGCTCATCCCCTGCCACCGGGTGATCCGGAAATCCGGCGCGCTGGGCGGATACCGCTGGGCGCTGGCGACCAAGGCGGCCTTGATCGCAGAAGAAGGCTGGTCAAGCCAGCCCGGTCACTAGCAGCGGGCCAAACCAAGGCGACTGCGCATCGACGGCGCCCGACCCTCGAAAGCCTCTCCTCGGCGAGGCTGACGGCTGTTCCGGGTTGCGGGCGCGAATCGACGCAGCAGCTATTCCTCGGTCTTGGCCGACTCTCTCCGGTACTCGGCCAACTCGGCCTGCATCTCTTCGGCCAGGGCCTGCATGCGCGGCATCAGGCGCAGCATGGCTTCCTGCGAGAACAACATCGACTCTTCCGTGATCATGGGCATGGTTTCGATCATGCGCTGGCCGGTGGGCGTGCGATGAAACTCGATCATGTCGATGAGTTCCTGCTCGCTGAAGTAGGTCGTGTAAAGCTCGATCATGTGCGCCTCGAGCTGCGGCCAGCCCATCTCCTCCCGGGTCAGCGCGAGCATGCGGGACTGGAAATTCTCCATGATGGCGCGCTGCCCGTCCGACATGTCCGGCATCGGCGCCAGGTTGGCAAAGATGTTCTGCATCTGGGCCTGCATTTGCCCGAACTGGCTCTCCATCTGCATCAGCGAAATCAGCTCCCGCGCGCGCTCTTCCTTGCTGTCGGCCCAGGCCGACAGCGCCAGGGCGCAGCCGAGAACGATCGCGATCGTGCTTCTCATCATGGTGAACTCCTTGGAGGGTTTGGATGGCCGGGGACAGGCGTTAAATCCTGCCGTTGAACACCCACAGCATGCCAGTCAGCCCGGCCCTGCGGCAATGGCAACCCGTCGCTTGCGCGTGTAGGAAATTTCCTACACGGGCAGACGGCGGTCGTGGCCGGCCGCCGCCGCGGCCCGCGCCGCTTCCATCCAGCGCGGCTACTCGGCCGTCACCGGATCGATGACGGTCGCCACCTTCGAGATCCGGCTGACCGGAAAACCGGCGTGCCCGGCATGGTCACGGATGGCCGCCTCGTCCGGGGCGATGTATTCACAGTAGACCTTGTCGTCGGTCACGTGGCTGCGCACCCATTGCAGGCCGCGGCCCACGTTCTGCAGTGAAGTACAGGATCTGCGGGCCAGCTCGGTCAGTTCGTCGGTCGACAACCGGCCTACCCAGGGAATGTCTCGTTCAACGACGTATTTCGGCATGCTTTTTTACTCCAACTTCATCACTCCAGATAGCCCAGCGCCTCGCCGACACCGGGGCGGTCGGACTCAGCGGCGAGTTCGAGCAGCCTGCGGTAATGCTCGCGCGCATCGTCCTCGGCTCCGGCCGCGACCGCTGCACGCGCCGCCCCCAGCTGCGTGTTGTAGCGCCCTGGCCAGATGCTCTCGGCGGCCTGGTAGGCCTGCAGCGCCTCGGTCGCATGCCCCTGCGCCATCAGCAGATCACCCAAGGCTTCGCGCGGCGGATACAGCGCACCGGGCGCGACGGGATGTTTCTCGACGGTGGCCTCCAGCGCAACCGCATCGCCGATCGTGACAAGCGCCTCCTCCGATTGGCCGCGCGCCTGCTCGATCCAGCCTGCAAGTATCAGCCGATCAATCTCGATGTAGGTCGCCATGCCGTGCTCACCGGCGGCCTCGGCAGCATCGCGCAGCCGCGCCATGCGAATGACCGCCTTGTCTGCGGACTCGAGGTCATCCAGGTGGACCGCACCCACGCCACGCCCGAACCAGCTCAAGGCCTCCGGCCACCAGGCGCCGTCCCAGGGCAGGTAGTCCGGCTCTGCGACGGCCAACTCGCTGGCCTTTTCCCAATCGCGGCGCTCCACCGCCAGGCGGGCCGGCATGGCGGCGAAGTGATAGGCGCTGACAAAGCTGGCCTGGTGAGGCGCCTTGCGCCGGGCCTGTTCCAAGACCTGCGCGGCCGACTCATCCTGCCCACGCTGCAGGTAGGCATAAATCATGTAGTCGACGGCATGGATGTAGTGATGCGAAACGGTATCTCCGTCGATCGGGTGCTGCAGCGCGGCATCGGCCGAGCGCGCGTTCCAGTCGATGACTTCGTCCCAGTCGCCCAGGCGCACGTAGATATGCGAGGGCATGTGCAGCGCATGCGCCGTGTGCGGCGCGATCTGGCCGTAGGCTTCAACCATGTCGAGGGCATTCTCGGCGCGGCCGTCGACATCGGTGGCATGGATCATGTAGTGAATCGCGCCGGGGTGGGTGGGCGCTTCGTGCCAGACCGCGCGCAGGATTTCCTCCGCTTGGTCATGCAGGGTATCCCGGGCTTCGGCATCGCTCATGGCGCGCGTCAGCAAGGCCAGTGCGTGCAGCGCGGCAATGTCATGGTCATCGGACCACTGCCGCCCCGCACTTTCCATGCCGTTGGTCCAGGCCTGGAGCCGTTCGCGCAGGCTCGCCGTCTCGGCATTCTCGAAGAACCCCTGGGTGGCCTCGATCAGCGCCAACTCCCGAGGGCTGTCGGCCAACTCGGCTGCTCGGTGAATGCTTTCCCGACCGCGCACCATTTCAGCCGCCGTGGGACGCGTACCCCACAAGGGCTGGAACAGGGTCGTGGCCTCTCCCCACCAGGCCATCGCGCACTCGGGGTCCTGCTCGCGAACGGCAACGAAGGCCTCGCGCGCCTGCACGTACATCATGTGATGCATCAGGGCCAGGGCGCGATCAAAATCAGCCCTGACCGCCTCATCACAATCGACTTCAAAACTGACCTTGCCCAACTCGGTCTCGGCACCCAGCCGCGGCTCCTGATGATCATGATGGTCATGCTGAGCCAGCGCGGGCGCGGTCAGCAACAGCGCCAGCACCATCCCGAGCATCCTGATTTCTCTGTTCCACAACATGGCTTACCTCCTGCGGAAATCGCGTGCAATGTCAGGGCCCGGCCTTCCCAGCGGTCCATCGGCGGGCTCTTCGAAGGCGATGAACAGGATGCAGTCGCCGGCGTCCAGGCAGCGGGCGCTGTGCGGCAGCATGGCCGGCCCGTAGGCATAGGTGCCCGGGGTGAGCGTGACCGGGTCCTGGTCGTCGTAGTCGACCTCGAACTCGCCCTCGATCAGCACCATGCGCTCGGCCGAGGTATGCCAGTGCAGCGGAACCTCGGAGTTCGCCTCCAGGCGGAGGAAAATGTCCGCGTTGGGCTCGGCCGGATCGCCCTGCAGGACGGCGAAGCGGCAGCCGGGAGGAAAGCCGGGGAAGCACGGCAACCACTCCAGCGCCGAGTCATCGTGGGTCCAGGTAAAGGCCGGCTGATCGGCGATCACGGCCGGAGCCGACAGCAGTCCGACGAGCGGCAGGGCGAGCAGCTTGGCTGAGAGACCTTTGGGGATTTGCATGCGTGGTGCTCCTTGAAATCAATGGCTGATATCTGGAGACACGGCAGCGGGCAGCATCAACCGCCACTTTTTTGGACCGGTTCTGGTCAGGGCGACCAGGGAGCCTGGCGTTCGCAGGTCATCGCCTCGCGTTGGTGCCAATGGGCCTGGCTGAGTGCGGTCTCCATCTGGACCAGCGCCGCCTCGGCACGCTCTGCCTGCAGCCGGGCCATGTCGCGCTCAGCCGCCATTTGCCCGGCGAACCAGAAGCTTCCGCCCAACATGAACAGGAGTGCCGACAGGCTCACCACGCTCGCGGCCCGATTGCGCCGCAATCGCTTGCCGAAACGATAGACGATCCCGCCTTCGTGGGCGACCACCGGCCGGTCGCCGAGCCAGGCATCGAGATCGGCCGCCATGGCCGCGGCCGACGGGTAGCGGGCCTGCGGAAGCGACGCCATGGCGCGCCGGGAGATCGCGCGCAGGTCAGCCGGCACCTTCATGCCCTCCGTCAATTTCACCAGCAATCGACCGAGCTGCCAGATGTCCGAGGCGGCGCTCAGCGCCTCGCCCCGGCGCTGCTCCGGGCTGGCGTAATCGGGGGTGAAGCCGTAGGGGCAGCCGCCATCGGCGCTGTCCAGACGGGCAATGCCGAAATCCAGCAGGCGCGGTCGCCCGCGCTCGTCGACGCGGACGTTGGCCGGCTTGATGTCGCCGTGGATCAGCCCATGATCATGCGCATGGTGCACCGCCAGACAGACGCAGGTGACCAGCTGCAGTCGGGCGGCAAGGTCCAGGCCCCTGGCGTGATGGTCGATCGATTCGCCGGCGACGTAGTCAATGGCAAACCAGAGCTGGCCGTCCCCGGTCTCACCGCCGTCGATCAGACGCGCGATGTACGGATGGTCAAGACTGGACAGCAGTTCGCGCTCACGCGCCAGCATCTCGCGCCCGCCCGGCACCGGCCGATCGCAACGCAGCCACTTCAGCGCCACCTGGTGGCGGAATGCCCCATCGACTCGATCAGCCAGAAACACGACGGCGCTACCCCCGCGTCCCAGCTCCGAGCCGATGCGGTAGGGCCCGACCCGGTCACCGGGCAGCGGCTCACGGCAGTTGGACAGCTGCCTGAGAAACCCCAGAAACAGGCTTCCCTCAAGAGCGGCGCCGGGCTTGAGACGATCAGTACTCATGCCTCGATCCGCCGCGCCAACCAGGCGCGCGCCGACTGCCAATCGCGCTGCACGGTGCGCAGGGGCCGCTCGAGCGCTTCGGCAGTTTCAGCCTCGGTCAAGCCGGCGAAAAACCGGCATTCCACCACCCGCGCCCGTCGCGGGTGCCGGTTGGCCAGGGCCCTCAGCGCCTGGTCCAGGGCCAGCCAGTACTCGGCCTCGCCGCTTACAGCGGCGTCCCCTTCGCGATATTCGAAATGGACGAGGCCGCCGCCGCGCTTGGCCGTCAGCCGCTCGCGCGCGTAATCGCACAACAGCTGCCGCATGACCCGGGCAGCGAGGTTGAAGAAATGGGCGCGGTCGTTGACGGTCAGCTGGCCGCTGTCGAGAAAACGCAGGTAGCACTCGTGCACCAGGCTCGTCGTGTCCAGGGTGGGGAAGCGCCCACTGTGGACCCTCCGCGCCAGGCGACGCAGATCCACGTAAAGCAGGGCCACCAGGCGATTCAGAGCGGACTCGTCACCGTCGCTGGCTGCCTGCAGCAGTAGCGTCAGTTCGCCGGCCATCGATCAGCTTGCTGTTCAGGACCCTGGCCGACCACGGTAGCACGGACTTCAAGGCGGCTTCAAACACCCCCGGCCCGGGTCCAGGCGCAACGGGCTTCAGCCGCGCCGGTCGGTCAGGGTGCGGGCGATCAGGCGACGGAACGGCGGCAGACCGTTGGCCCCGCGCAGGGCGGCCCGGCGCAGGATGCGCGCCGGGAGGGAATTGCTGGTGTAGAGGCTGACCACCGCGCCGGTGGCCAGGTACAGCGGCCCGCTGGTGCGCCGGTGCTCGGTCTGGTAGGCGCGCAGCAAGTCGGGGGCGGCGAAATCGCGGCCCGTGGAACAGGCCGCCTGCACGCGCTTAGACAGCGCCTCGACGCTGGCCAGGCCGAGGTTGAAGCCGTGCGCGGTGACCGGGTGCATGCCGACCGCGGCATCACCGATGGCGGCGAATCGTTCCGCGACCAGCCGGTCCGGCCACACCCCGACCAGCGGGTAGAGCTTGCGTTCGCTGATCAGCTCCATGCGGCCCAGGCGGTGCTGGTAGCGCTCGCTGACTTCCGAGTTGAACGCCCCGACATCGAGCCGGCTCAAGCGCTCGATCTCGGCGTGCGGCAGCGTGATCACCGCCGAGGCCTGGCGGCCGTTGAGCGGCAGCAGCGCCAGGGTCTGGTCGCGGCCAAACCATTCCCAGGCGACATGATCGTGATCCTTCTCCAGGCGCATGCGGCAGACCAGCATGGAGCGGCCGAAATCGCGCTGGCGGGCGGCGATGCCGAAGGCGCGGCGGGTCGAGGAAAAGCGGCTGTCGGCAGCCACCACCAGGCGGGCGCGGATGGAGCGGCCATCGTCGAGCTTCAACTCATGCGCCGACTCGCCGCGCACCACCGACACCACGCGCTGCGCGTCGATCAACTCGGCCTCGCCAGCCGCCCGGAAAGACTCGAACGCGGCCTGGCGGATGCGGTGGTTGGGCACCAGGAAACCAAGCTGCCCGGCCCCGCCGTCGCGATGGCTGATGCGCATGGGCCGGCGCGAGTCGCCGTCGAACACCCAGGCGTCGCGCAAGGCACTGATTTCGTCGGCCGGCAGACGCGACCAGATGTCGAGCGCCTCCAGGCGCTGTTTCGAGCCGTGCGTGAGCGCGATCTCGCGGCCGTCGAAGGACGGCCGGGCCAGGGACTCGGCGCTGGCCGGATCGATCACGGTCACCGCCAGACCGCTGCCGGCCAGTGCCCGGGCGAAACTCAAGCCCGCCGGCCCGGCGCCGACCACCGCCACATCACAGGCCTGCGCGGAGGCCTCGAGCGGCGCTACTGGTGCTGTTCTGGACATGCTTCGATTCTAACTCGACGCCGGGAACACCAGGCCAATGTCGCCCCGGCACCGCCGGCTGGTATCTTGGGGCCTTGCCATGTTTCTAGCCGACCGCCACCGCCATGAATGATTCCGATGCCGCCCAGCCGGCGGCCATGCGGGCCGAACTCGGCAGCCGCGCCCTGTTCCCCGGCCTGGAGCCGACGGTCTATATCAACCAC
>SL_3KL_010_SEDDRAFT_10006879_pt1 | contig 10126 bp, 8 predicted proteins | sample SodLakKL_010_SED_2_FD_10381 | JGI IMG/M metagenome (IMG submission 10381)
GGAGACCCCACCGGGCGCACCGAGCTGCAGATGGAGGTTTCCCGCGATTTTTTGGATGACCGCCTGAGGGTCACCGTTGGAGGTCACATTGAACTGGAAGACGAAACCCGGCGCCAAACCAACCCTTCCGATATTGCCGGAGATCTTACGGTGGATTATCTGCTCAACCCCGATGGCACTTTGATCCTGAAGGGCTTTCGCAAGCGTGATTTTGGGGATGTCTTTGACAGGGAATTGATAAAAACCGGTGCTGCACTGGTTTTCTCAAGGACCTATAACGAGTTTCGCGAACTTTTTAAGAGAAAAGAAGAAGAGGTGCGGGTTCCCGACAGAGGCGAAATTATAACCCCGGATGATATTGAAGAAATTGAGTTTGATCCGGAAGTAGAAATCCCAGATCCGCAGGAAGGAGAGAATGAGGAAACGGAAGAGGAAAGCAATTAAAGGAATATCAAAATAATCAACTTGAAACGATATATAAAATACAGGATTTTTCAACGATTTTTTCCATCGGAAACATTCCCGGAGAGAAGATTCATATGGCTTTTGGCATTTTTGATGTTATTTGCCAGCGGATGTTCCAGCCTGCGCTTTCTGGAAGAAAATGAAAGGCTTTATACCGGCAGTGACATAAGGGTTGAAAAGGAGGAGAAGGTAAAAGACGTTGGAGAGGTAAAATCGGAGCTGGAGCGTGTGAAACGCCCTGAGCCCAATTCCCGCTTTCTTTTCTGGAGGCCCCGGCTTTGGATTTATAATGTTGCCGGGGAACCTACCGGCAGAGGTCTCAGGCACTGGATGAGAAACCGTATCGGGCGTCCGCCCGTGCTTTTTGAGGAAACCTCTGTGGAGCGCAACAAGCGCCTGATGGAAAACCGCCTTTACAATATGGGCTTTTTCGACCGGAGGGTAGAATATGAGATCCGGGAAAAGCCAAAAAAAGCCTCTGTGAAGTATACTGTATACATCAGAACGCCTTACGAATTTGGAGAGGTACACCCTGTTGAGGAAGAAGACCTGCTGGGAGAACATATCAACCTTGCCCTGGAAGAAACCACCATTGTGCCGGGAGAGCCCTACCGCCTTCAAACCCTTAGAAGAGAGCGGGAGCGCATCGACCGGGAACTGAAAAGGCAGGGGTTCTTTTATTTCAATCCCGACTTTATTCTTTTTCGGGCCGATTCTACCGTGGGCAACCGCCGGGTGGACATCCATACCACCATCAAAGCCGATATTCCGGCGGCTGCCAGAAGACAATATACCATTGGTAATGTTTATGTTTTTGCCGACTACCTGATGGATCCCGCCCAAAATGCAAGGCGCACCGATACCCTGAAGATCAGGGAAGGCCTTTACCTTTTTGACCGGGAGCGGCAATTTGACCCCGGACCCCTGGGAAAAGCCATTTTCTTAGAAAGGGGTGAACTTTACGATTCCGGGAACCATGATCTGACATTGAACCACCTTTTGGGCCTGGGAGTATTCCGGTTTGTAAACCTGAGGTTTGTGGAAAGAACTGTTGACGGGCAACCTACCCTTGACGTGCGGGTGATGCTCACTCCCCGGGAAAAAAAATCCCTGAGTGCCGAGCTCAGGGGGGTGACCAAATCCAATAATTTTGCCGGCCCGGGCATAACCGGCTCCTTTTCCAATGTGAACTTCCTTGGTGGGGCCGAGCATTTTCGACTCAGCATGAATGCTGCATATGAAACCCTCATCAGCCGGCAGCAAGATCCGGCTTCTTCCTGGGAGCTAGGTCTGGAATCTGAGCTGACTTTTCCCCGTTTTATTTTACCATTCCGGGTTGAGCTCCCGGCACCCAGGTTTGTACCCCGCACCAAAGTTTCACTTTCACTTAATTACCTTAGCCGTACCGATGCTTTTAATCTTACTTCGGTAAGAACGGAGTTTGGTTATGACTGGAATAGCAACATTTCCACCCGCCATCGCCTGCGTCCGGCCGTTTTCAACCTGTTTTTCCTGGGTGCGGTAGATGAAGATATTGAAGAGATCCTGTTGGAAGGGCCATTGCTCAGAAGGGGCTTGTTTGAACAGTTTTTGATAGGTTCTGAATATTCCTTCTTTTACAACTCTCAACTGAGGTCCGGGAGGCCCCGGGACTGGTATTTCAATTTTAACCTGGATGTGTCTGGTAACCTGCTGTATCTGATGCTTAACAATGTTTTCAATGTTTCTCCCTCTGAGGAAGGAGACTACCGCATATTTGGGCAGAGTTTTTCTCAGTTTTCCCGCGCAGATTTTGATCTGAGGAACTATCAGCCCCTTGGAAGCGGGCAGCGGTTGGTTACCCGCCTCAGGGTCGGGGCCGGGGTGCCATATGGCAATTCTGATTATCTGCCCTACGTTAAGCAGTTTCATATCGGGGGATCCAACAGCGTGCGGGCTTTTCATCCCCGTTCACTGGGTCCCGGCGTATATGCCCCCCATGATACCCTGCAGGGAAGGTTTAACATTTACCAGACCGGAGACATCATCCTGGAAGCCAATGTGGAATACCGCTTTGACATTACCAACGTTATAAAAGGGGCTTTATTTGTGGATGCAGGAAATATATGGCGCCTGCGGGAAGACGAAAATACCCCGGGAGGAGAGTTTTTCTTTGACCGGTTCTATGAGCAGATTGCCATTGGGGCCGGCACCGGCCTGCGGTTTGATGTGAATTTCTTCCTGCTGCGTTTTGACTTTGCTTTTCCTTTAGCCATACCCTACAGCGATACACAGCGGTTTTTTGAACCCGTGCAGCCCCACCGCTGGAGCTGGTTGAAAGACAACATCATTTTCAACCTGGCCATCGGGTATCCTTTCTGATCAGGTTTTTTTTCTGGAGGACGTTTTTTATTCTTAAGGCTTTCTATTGGGTAAGCCTTTTTCCGCATGGCTATATAGTCTATCTTGTTAGTTCCAAATACAATGGAATCTAATTTGATAAAATTTCTTTTATTTTTTTTTATAACTAACTGGTATTCTGGCCCTTTAATTTTATTTAATTCTTTTTTTATTTTAACTTTATCTTCTAAATTATCAATATATTTCAATTTATTTATACATAAGACTATTTCACTTTTCGAACGTTCTGCCAATTCTTTTACAAATAAAGCTGGATTATTAATTGCAGCTTTAATTATTGAAAAGCCAAACAGTTCTGTAGAAAATTCAGCATTATTTCTGTACAAATAGCAAAGATCAATCAGTAGTTTCATCGCCTTTGGGCTTTCTTTGGAGTTTTTAACCAGACTATCCTCAACAAAACTCCAGAATAAAATAGCTTCATTGCTTCTAGGAAAGTAACATTTGTCAAAGTTTTTATTATTTTCTTCTAGTGTAGAAACAAAAATATCTTCATAAACACGCATGCTTTCACCTGCTACATATTCAGTTATCTTCAGTTTTAATTTATCTGCATTTTTGCAATCCAGATTTTCAGCGTTTGAATAAGGTCGAGAAGAATTCTCCTTTTCTGATTTTTTCCAAAAAATTTTAAAAATATTATGATTCTTAATAATCTTATTTTGGTTTACATTTTTGTAACTTAAAAATAAATTTACAGATAACATTTTACTAAAACCGGAACACTTTAAATGTGTGGTTGTTACAAGAAAAACTACAAATATGAAACTAATTTTTTTCATTACTCTTTTGATAGTTAATCGGTACTTCATCAAATTTCATTTCATCGCCATAAAGTTATATTTTTTACCTAAAATTAGATCTTTAACTTGAGGACCCATTTCAGTTAAGCACAAAAGATATAAAAAGGAGCAATGCCAAATTTTCCCGAATAGATATTTTGCTACATTTTCGTTATTTTTGTATTAAACAATCCTACACAGGGTAAATGTTAACACAGATGAAAAAATTGACATTAAATATCAGGGATAATAAATACCACACTTTTCTGGAGTTTGTCAAAACATTGGACTATGTTGAAGTAGCAGAAGCCGATAATAAATCATTGAGTGAACTGGAAAACAGCCTCAAACAGGTTAAAAAGATGCAGGATGGTAAAATAGAAAAGCAAAACGTACAAGATTTTATTGATGAGCTATAAAGTTTATCCCACCCCGGAGTTTAAGAAGTTATTCAAAAAGCTGCTCAACAAATACCCCTCTCTAAAATCTGATTTGCAACTGCTGGTTGAAAAACTTTCAGAAAACCCCGAAACCGGAATTCATTTGGGTTATGGTATTTATAAAATACGCTTGGCTATTGGCTCAAAAGGAAAAGGCAAGTCTGGGGGTGCAAGGGTAATATACTTTATTGTTTTTAAAGATAAGGAAGTTTACCTTGTTTATATTTACGATAAAGGTCAATTGGAAAACATTGGCAAAGAGCAAATTTTTAAAAGGCTGCGCCAGGCAGGGTTGATTGATTAAGACTTCTCATTACCTGTTCTACCTCTCCACTATTATTTTTCTTGACAATCTTTAAGATTTTTGATTGCCTGTTTTTTGGGCACAATAGCTGATGAGCCAAACCAGGCTATTTAAGTAATCATACAAGATACTCCGAAAATCAACAATTAATATTGTAAACTTCCGTTTTTTACTTTACCCCTGCCCGAAGTAACCCACGAATGCGCGAAACAGAAGAAATTGTTTATCGTTTGATGTTTAAATGTTTAACTGCCTGAGGATGAATAGCAAACAAAAAACGATTCAACAACCTTTTCCACTCACTACCTTCTTTCCTCTATAATCTTTACAAGGCCGGATCGAAGAAATTTACATATTACAGGCATGAAGGATAAAAACCCCGAAGAGGGTATAATCAAAAGCCCCGGGTGAAGCCCGGGGATAATAGTAAAGGCCCTCTGCGGCGCTGCAGGCATTTCCATTGTGTAAGAGATAAAACTAATGGCAGCGCAACGGGAATATTTATTTTTGAAACAAACATCTAAACGATTTAACAATTAAACAACTAAACAATCTTTTTAATTTCTATGTCTTTTTTAAACACTCTTACTTTTCTCTGATAAGGCATCATTCCCGCCAAAAACCTTTTATTTAATTGTTTTCCTTTGTAATAAAGCCATTACAATGAAAAACCTGCTTGAAAGAATCACCAGCAATCCCGATGTTTGTAAAGGAAAACCCGTAATCAGGGGCATGCGCATTTCTGTGGCTACGGTATTGGAATACCTGGCGGCTGGAGAAACCTACGAGAATATCCTCAAAGCACATCCTTCCCTTGAGGAAGAAGATATTCGGGCATGCCTGGCATTTGCAAAAAAAATTGCAGATAAAAGTATTTTGAAGCATGACATCCTAAACTCCTGATTACCTTTTCTTGGTTGATGTTAATCTGCCCAAGCATTTTAGCTACTTCAGTGCCACCAATTTTACCATGTGGCAGACATCACTCCGCGTATGACTGACCGGGAAATATGGGAATACGCATTAAAAAACAATCTGGTCATTTTAACCAAAGATGCAGACTTTTATTACCGTTTCCTTTATGATTAGTTTTATCCCAGAGTGATTTATTTTCAGCCTGGAAACATGACCATCAGGGACCTCCATATTTATTTTAAAAGGTTCTGGCCTAAAATTACCAATAGCCTGAAGCAGGGCTCCCTTATTATTGCCACAAAAAACCATATACGAACTCTTTTCTGAATGTCCCTTCTCTAATATTGATTTCTATATTTGATTTTCACTATACCCGGGAATAAAGCCTGTTTCGTTTTTTCAAAAAAAAAAAGGCCATCCTGCAACGGACAGCCTTTTGTATAGTCAGGAAATCTGATTTTTCCTTGTTTTAGTCGATCTCGATTTCGATCCATTCGGAGCGATCGGGGTCTTCCGGGGTTGGCCATTCGGCCGGCGGGTCCTCTTCCAATTGTTGCAGCAGCACTTCCACGGCTTTTTCCAGGGAAGGATCCTCACCGCGGGCAACTTTGTGGGGAATATCCACCACTTCGATATCGGGATAGACTCCAACCCCTTCGATGATCCATTCGCCTTCCTGGTTGTAGATGCCAAAACGGGGAACCCCGATATAGCCTCCATCCATGAGTTCGGCATTACGGGTCATCCCTACCAGACCGCCCCATGTGCGGGTCCCAATGATGGTTCCCAGGTCTTTCTGACGGAAGAAGTAAGGGAAAGCGTCTCCTCCGGAGGCGGAATATTCGTTGATGAGCATGGCTTTGGGGCCATCATGGGCAACGCCGGGGGTACGCATGGGATCCAGGCCGCGGCGGTGCCATTTGGCATGGGTTTCCCGGCTGAGTAGCTCCGTCATGCGATCGGGGATGAATCCGCCCCCGTTAAAGCGCTCATCAATGATCAGCGCATCTTTATGATGGTAGGCATACATACCTTTGTGCAATTCCCGGTTTCCTTCCACGGCAGTGTTGGGCACATGAATGTAGCCAATGCGTCCGTCGGATAGTTCTTCCACCATTTGGCGGCGGGTGTTTACCCAGTCCAAATAGCGCAGTTCAATTTCGCTCCTGATGGGCCGAATGGTATAGGTGCGTGCGCCATCGGCAGTGGGCCTGCTGTTGACGGTAATCCGGGTGGGTTTGCCAACCCGGTCCTCCAGAAAGCGGTAAGGATTGTCAGCGGTGGTTACATCAAAGCCGTCGATGCTGATAAGATAATCTCCCTCTTCAATATCCACACCCTGAGCGGTGAGAGGAGAACGGCGGCTTTCGTTCCAGTTTTCACCTTCAAGGATTTTGGCGATGATGTAACGCTGGTTTTGGGTATCCAACTCCAGGTCAACTCCCAAAAGGCCGGTATCCATGCGATCTACCCTTTCAAAATCACCGTAATCGACATAGGCATGGCCGGTATTGGTTTCGGCGAGCATTTCACCAAAGATGTAATCCAGGTCAAAGCGGTGACCTACGTATGGCAGTAATTCGGCATACCTTTCCCGGAAACCATCCCAGTCTACTCCATGCAGGTTGTCAACATAGAAGTAATCGCGGTAAATGCGCCATCCGTCCACAAAGATCTGTTCCCATTCTTTTCTGGGCTCGATACGCATACTCAGGTCGTCCAGGTCGAGCTTGCCATCACCAGGCTGCCGGTCGGGTGCCAGGTCGGCCACTCCGTAATCGCCACGGTGTACATAAAGGAACTTGCTTTCATCGTCCGAAACAATACCTGTGCGGATACCTTCCATAATGTTTTGATCCTGCTGCTCTTTGACGTTGTACCGGCGCATTCCGCTATTGGTAAAATACACCAGGCCGTCTTTTACCGGCTGCAGACCCCAGTAGCTGCCTGAAGACAGGGGAAATGCCACGATACGACGATTGGCTCCTTCGGGTTCAATACTCACCCTGACTTCGCCATCCTGGTCATTTTGATTTTCCTGCTCACCGGCAGGTTCTTCGGTTTCTTTCGGTTGGAAAATTTTGGGGCTGTCTTCTCTTAAAGGCAGTGCAAAGATACGGGTGGCATTGGTATACAGGTAATTGAATTCAAAAGCGGAGAACGACAGGTTGAAGTCACGATTGGAAGTAAAATACAGGTATTCCCCATCTTTAGAGAAAACCGGACTGCTGTCGCTGTATGTGTCATCGGTAAGCTGAAAGTTTTCACCATTCTCCATGTTATAAACCCAGATGGCCGATTGCCCATTGGGACTGTTTTTGGTATAAGTGATCCAGCGCGAGTCGGGGGAGAAAGCGTACTGGCGGATTTCGCTTGAAGTAGCCCGGCCCACAGGGGTCACTTCCCCGGTATTGACATCTACTTTTTGCAGATACATGCTAAGGTCGAAATACAAAAGGTAGCGGCTATCGGGTGACCAGATGGCTTGGTATTTCCAGCGTTCGGAATTTTCGGTAAGCTGGCGTGGTTCGACTCCTTCTTTGTTTTCCAGTAAGTAAATTTCATATTCACCCGTTGCGTCTGAGTGGTAAGTGATCCATTTGCCGTCGGGCGACCAGCGTGGGTAGATGGCCCGTTCTCCCTGGGTGCGGGTAAGGTTCTGTATGGTGCCGGGTCCGGCAGGAACAGAAAAAATATCGCCCCTGGCATCAAACAACACCCGGTTGCCGGTTGGGGAAATGGCAAAACTGTGGATGTGCTCCTTCACATTTTTATGATAGGGAAGGGTGTGTGGATTGTCGTAATGAATGTTGACCGCCACCCTGTCCAGGGCATAGGTTTCCAGATCAAGGCGGTAGAGGTATCCTCCGCTTTCATAAACCAGTTGGCCATTGCTGCCGCTGGGCCACATCACATCAAAATCCTCATGGAAGGTGTGTTGTTCAATCTCACCGGTATTGGTGTCATAGCTGTAAATGTTGAGCCAAAGATCGCGGTCGGAAGCAAAATAGATCTTGTCGCCATGCCAAACGGGGATGTGGTCGGTTCCCGCCCAGTGGGTTACCTGTTCAGAAGTATTCTCTTGCAGGTTGTAAGTCCAGATGTTGGAAGCCCTTCCGCCTTTGTAGCGTTTCCAGGTGCGAAATTCCCTGTCGGGGAAGGTAAAGGCCATCTGGGTATCGTCGGGCGAGAGCACCCCGAAACCTCCATAGGGAATGGGCAACTCTTCTTCATAACCTCCCTCAATATCGACCAGGTAATACCTGCTCATGCGTTGTCCATAGCCGGTTCGGTTACTGCGAAACAGGATCTTTTTGCTGTCGGAGGTCCAGTCCAGGGGCACATTGTCAAAGCCGCCCCGCTGGGGCATGTAGCCTACATCATTGTAAAATGTGAGTTGCCGCGGGGTGCCGCCTTCCGAAGGCATGACATAGATCTGCCTGCTGCCGCTGTATTCGGCCGAAAAGGCAATCCACTTTCCATCGGGGGAAAGTTTGGGGTAAAGCTCCAGGCCTTTGTGGGAGGTCAACTGACGGCCATCCCCTCCTTCGGCAGGTACCGTCCAGATGTTGCCTGCATAAACAAAAACGATCTGGTCGTCATTGATGTGCGGAAAACGGATCATCCGCGAATCTTCCGCTGCCCTCAGGCCGGTTATGGCCATCAGAAAAACAGCGGCAATAAATACTCTTTTGAAAAACTGCTGCATAATGGGTATACTTTTTTATGGTTTATAGGATAATACACATGATTTACAAAAAAAGCCGGTTGCCACCCGTTTTTTCTGCAAAGGTTGTCAAAGATAAGGAATTTCGGTTTTTTGAACCCCCCGCTGGGGGTATAAAAAAATAAACCTGGATTTTTCAGGGTTTTTAAAAAACCTTATCCGGCATTTCAGGACTTAAAAACGCCTGCTTTCCCTGACCATGATCTCTGAACCTTCCACAAGGTAAACTGAAGCGGGTTGCTGTTGATTCAGGAAACTGAATGCTGGCCCGTAAACTTTTTCAAAATCCACGTCCAGCTTAAAATCTTTCACTTCGTATTGTTGCCAGCGGGGGTGCTCCACCCGGTATTCAGCACTTTTTTTGCCGTTGATGCGGGTATAGCCCCAGTAGCGTTCGGTAATAAATTCAATCTGACTATCGGTAGAAATTTCCATGGGCCGGGTACCGCCGGTAACCGTAAAAGTGTGCCAGTCTCTCTTTTTCCACTGGTATTGAATAACCTGGTTGTCGGGGTTAATATTCCAAAAATGACTCATTTTGAGTTTCTCATAATGTTCCTTATAAATGGCATTGGCCAGGATGGCCACCACTGACCTCGGTACAATCTCTTTGATAAAAACGATCCCTTTGCGCCATTGTCCTTCATGTTGGTGTTTTACGTAAAACCGCAGGTTGACCTCCTCAAAGCGCACATGAAACGGAAATTTTATCCCTTTCAGCCGGGTATTCTCAAAAAGCAACCCCACCAGACTCAAAAAACAATCCCCTTTCCAAAGATCAAGGGAAGTATTGGCAGGAACGTATTTTTTAAGTAATCCGGGATCAACCTTATAATTGGCAAGGATAAGTTTTCTCCATTCGGCCGTCAGGAACTTCTTTTTCATTTGTTAATTTTTTTCAACTATGTGATTCTCTAAGCTTTGCAATTGCATCCCGGCTTCCGAAAGGAGGGTAGAAGGCAGATGGTAGAAGGTAGAAGGTAGAAGGTAGATTATGACGATGCCTAAATGGCGTTGACCGTTTTATGACAAGATTCAACATCATTTGATTTTATATTCCGGAGCGATATGTGAGCCTGAGGATTGTTTCCCT
>SL_3KL_010_SEDDRAFT_10006880_pt1 | contig 10125 bp, 7 predicted proteins | sample SodLakKL_010_SED_2_FD_10381 | JGI IMG/M metagenome (IMG submission 10381)
TGAGTCCGTTGGCGCCAATCACGAGCACTCTCATCCTCATCTCCCCCTCTCGTCTACCGTGTCGTCCGTGTTGATGGCTTCGTGCTCCGGCCTACCCGACGGTGCCGGCAGCGTGCCAAACCCCCGCAGAGGTCCCGCTCAGATTCTCCACACCAGAAAATCAGATTCTCCACACCAGAACAGAAGGCCGTCACACTCCGCATTGGCAGGGAAAAGGTGTTAGAGTGAGCGTCGTCTGACAAAACCTCCAAGCCAACCAAAGACCCGGAGAGATGGTGCNGCTCCTCCACCTCCGTTTCCCGTGTGACCGCTCCTCCCTCCTGACCGGGGCCCTCCTCGGGCTTGCCGCCCTCCTCGTGAACGCGGAGTTGCAGGGTCAGATGCCGGACCCGCCGGAGGTAGAGTCCGTGGAATTCCGGGACCACCTGGTGGAGGTGGACCACACCGTGGCTGATGCCCGCTTCCACGATGCCCTCGCCATCCTGAAATCGCTGGATCCCCGGCATCGGGAAGAAGTGGAGTTCCTCTGGCGGCTCTCCCGGGTGAAGGTGGATGTGGCCCTGGAACACGCCGATGACGGCCCTGGGCAGGAGCAACTCTTCCGCACCGCCTTCCAACTGGCGCAGAAGGCAGTGGAGTTGGATCCAGAGCACCCTGAGGCTCACCTGGCCGTGGCCATGGCCGCCGGTCAACTGGGGCTCTTCTCCGGAATCCAGGAGCGGGTGGAACACTCCAGGCACGTGCGTGACCATGTGGACCGAGTGGTGGAGCTGGATCCGGAACACGACGTGGCCTATCACGTCCGTGCCCGCTGGCACCACGAGGTGGCGACGCTGGGATTCGCCGCCCGGACGGTCCTCCGTCTGGTGTACGGAGGGATACCGGACGCTTCACTGGAGGAGGCCGTCAACGATTTCCGGAAGGCCATCGAGTACGAGGATCGGATCATCCACCGGCTTCAGCTCGCTCGGACCCTCATCGAGAAAGACCAGGTCGACGAAGCTTTTCCCCACCTGGAGCGGGCCGTCCGCATGCCCCACCATGCGCCCCGGGATCCCCAGTATCAGGAGGAGGCACGGGAACTGCTGCGCGAGCTGAACGGGAGCGCCCGGCCCGGCTCATCCTGAGGCAGGAGTGACACCACCGCCGCCCAACCAGCTGGCGTCGCCGCTTTCCACGAACAAGATTGCCCCCCGTTCTTTGCCCTTCCGGCATGAGCGCCATAGGGCCTGGGGATCAATCCCAAGAACATGGACGAGGAGAGGGGAATGGAGCCGCACGAGACCGGCATCACCAAGATTCAGGAAGCGATCCGACCGGCGGATCCGGAAGCAGGTTCGCCCTGCCTGGTGATCATCAATGGAGGAGAGCTGGGCAAGAAACACGAGATCCCAACTGGCGCCACCACACTGGGCCGATCCAGCCGAGCTCAGGTCCGGATCCACGAGGAATCGGTTTCCCGGCAACACGCCGTCATCGAGAATGATGGAGAGGAGCTCCTCATTCGGGACCTGGACTCCACCAATGGAACCTATGTGAATGATCGTCCCGTCCAGGACCGGGTCCTCCGGGATGGAGACCAGGTGAAGGTCGGTCGCACCATCTTCAAGTTCCTCTCAGGCACCAATGTGGAAGCGGCCTACCACGATGAGATCTACCGCCTGACCACCACCGACGGGCTCACGGGGATCTTCAACAAGCGCTTCTTCCTGGAAACCATGGAGAAGGAGCTCGGTCGGAGCCTCCGCTACGAGCGGGACCTCTCTCTGATCATGTTGGACATCGATCACTTCAAGCCCGTGAATGACACCCACGGCCACCTGGCAGGCGACCACATCCTCCGCCAATGCGCCCAGCGCATCGAAGGGTGCATTCGGCAGGGTGACATCCTGGCCCGGTATGGAGGCGAAGAGTTCATCCTCCTGCTTCCTGAAGTGGCCAAGGATCCCGCTCTGGGAACAGCAGAACGGATCCGGGCCACCATCGCCCAGGATCCCTTCCTCTTTGGCGAAACCGAGATCCCCATCACCCTCTCCCTGGGGCTGGCCGACATCCATGAGTATCTCCAGGAGCTCAGTGTGGCCAGCAATGACCTTCTGACCCACGAGCCCGACCCCTTCGTCTTCATCAAACTGGCCGACCAGCGCCTCTATCGGGCCAAGGATGGCGGTCGAAACCGGGTGGTTTCGGACTGAACCGGGCACCTCCCGGGTCACCCCGTGACTCGACCCACTGTCCACCAGAGGAAGGTGACCCCCAGGATTCGTCCGCAGATGAGGGCCACCATGGCCGACGTCACCCCCATCCAACCCATTCCCCAGGCAAACAGGGGGAAGAGGAGGGCGATGGTGAAGACCTCCAATCCGGTAGCCACCGTAATGGGCCGGGTTCGACGAGCCTGGACCAGGAGGGCCCGCTGGAACCCCAGGACTACTCCCAGCGCCGGGCCGGCAGCGATGATCTGAGCTGGCACGAAGGCCAGGGCCGCCAACTCCGGCTCCAGCCCTGAGATCCCTTCGAACCAGACTCGGGCCATGGGCGTAAAGGCGATGAGGGACAAGAGCCCGGAAGCCACCAGGGCCAAGCCGGCCGCGAACCGGCCCAGCTCCCTCCGGTGCTCCCCCCTTCGGCCCACAAGCGCGATGGCCGCTTCCTGGAACGAGAGGCCGAAAGTGCCGAAGAGGAAGTAGAGGGCCATGACCACGGGGAAGACGGCCAGAGATTCCACCGGGGCCGGGGCCCGGCCCATGAAGAAGGTGAGGATGGGCTGGGTAGTGAGCCCGATAAGAGAGGTCAGGGCAAGGGGGTAGTAGAACTGGAGGATAGTGGGATAATCCAGCTCCCCGGAGGTCGGGTACTCCGGCTCCTCCTGAGCCAATGCCTTCTCCGCTTCCCCCAGCGCCCGGACTCCGCCTGCGCCTGCACCGGCCTCACTGAGCGTCCGCTCACCCCCCGACTCCGCCTCGACCCTTCCGCCTCCCCCAGGCACCGGGTCCGAGGCCACTGGATCGGAAGCGTCCGAAGCGGAGGAGCCACCGGCCAGAGACACCTCCGATTCTGTCGAGAGAAGGTCCCGCACCACATCCCGGGACATGGCCCAGGCCGCCACAGCCTCGATGACCACTCCGGCCGAGAGGGCGGCTGCCCCGACCCAGGCCCCCGGCAGGTCTGTGAGGACGGCCAGGAAAAATCCAGTGGCCGCCATTGTGCTCAGGCGGATCGCTGTCCCGTAAGCCACTCTCCGGGTGACGCCGGCCCGGATGAGGACCCCGTGGATGAAGCGTCGGTACCCGATGGCCGCTGGCCATGGAAGGAGGATCCAGAGGGAGCCGTAGACCAGGTCGGCCACCTCCGAAGGCAAGCCCAGCCCACTCCGGAGGACCAGGCTGAACACCTGGGGGATCAGGAGCAGGATCAGAAGCCCGGTGGAAAGCAGGTTCAGGTGATTGGCGAAGGCCCTGAGCTTCAGGTAGCTCTTGGCGTCCTCGACCAGCGCGGTGGAGGCACTCATGAGCATGATGACCGGCGACTCCACCAGGATGGCGAAGGCAAAGGCCACGCCGTAGGCCGCCAGGTTGAAGGTGGGATCGGCCAACCGGGCGATAACGGCAGCCAGGAACGGCCCCTCCAGCGCCATCATGATCCATTGCAGCGCCAGGGGGAACCAGAAGATGAGGATGGCCCGAGGGGACCGGTCGGTGGTTCCGTTCATCTCCAATAGTAGCAGGGAGGGAGAGGGCTGTGGACTCCCGGTTCGGGGAGGATGCCAGCCCGACGGCCAGTCGCCCGAGCCCGGACAGTCCACTACCTTGGTGCCCGGTTTGCAAAACTGGGAATACAACTGTTCTGGAGGGATAGAACGAATGTCGAGTTCAACATCGGACACCGGCCCGGCCCAGCGCCCCAAGCTCAAGGTTTTCCAGGGAAGGGAGGCACCTGAACCGGTCATCCGGGGATGGGCGTCCTTCATGGCCCTGCCCACCAGTGCCCAGCAGGGGTTCATGGAGCTCCTGACAGTCACCGTCACCGAGTCCGACGAGGGAGCCATCCACCGGGCCATCCAGGCCTTCAGCGAGGGCCAGGCCCTGGACGTGGAGGCGGTGGGGGCTGCCCTGGCCGCCACCCAGACCCTTCTTCGGCAGGCCGCAGCCCTGAACCTGGAGGGCGCCGACTTCGTCCAGGACCTGCAGGAGCTATCCGGCGAAGACACCCGGACGCCCCGGATCATGGCGTCCCGCTACGGCCCCCTGAAGGAGCGGGTCCGGGAAACTCTCCTCCTCCAGACGCTGGCCGACCACGGAAAGGTGCTGGTAGACCTGGACTGGCGGGTGGACCGGGTCACCTCCAGCGATCGGCTGGCCGGTCCGGAAGCCACCGTGGTCCTCCTCTCGTTGACCCTCCAGGATGCCGGCGGGATGGAGAGGGTCTCGGTCCAGCTCACCCCTCAGTCGGTGAAGCTCCTCCAGGGATTCTGCAACCGGTTTTCAGGAAGCAACTAGGCGGAATTGGAGGGGAGGGGGATGGTGGCTGATCCACATGGGTGTGGGTGGGCTTGGTATCCGGCCGAAGACACAGCTCCCTCGCCGATGCCCGCCTCGTTGCGACCTCCATCCGACCCGGTGGCGGCGGAAACCCTGTCTTCGGGTCCTCAGGGGCTGACCATGACCTTCACCTGACTGGGGGCGATCTGGTTCCCGGCCGGCATGTTTGCGTTGGAGCCGTTCTGGCCCGTCATGGCAGTGAGAAACTCGGCTTCCTGCCCCTCGATCTTCACCTTGGAGCTGCCCTTCTGGTACTGGACCTTGTCCATGTTCTTGTTGGAGACCACGCCGCCGGCAATCCCCGGCTCATCGCCCTGGGACATGTTCATCTTGGTCTTCTTGGTCACCGCCGGCTTCTGGCAGAGCTTCACCTTCTGGGCTGCGTCAGTAGCCTGCATGACCTGCCCGAAATTGGGATAGGGGATGGGTACCGGGGAACCTGGCGGCGCCGGGGTCTTGCAGACATCGGGGAAGGCGAAGCAGACACCGCCTCCTGTGCTGGATGCTGGGAGCATCTCTTCCTCCTGGACTCTTGTTTGATTCTCGGTTCATGTCTCCTGGGAGCCCTGCACCTCTGCCGTCCACCGGGTCCGCCCCGTCCGGTCCACCGAACTGAGCGGATCGGACCGACCCATCCGACCGAACTGAACCAGCCGGACCTGATCGGATCGGACGAAGGCAGTCAGGCGCCTGACCCATGACCCTTCATCCCAGGTGGATTTTGCTTCCATCCACCTTGAAGATCTTCTCGGAACGAAGATCCGCCCGGTCCGAACGGGCGTGCCAGGTGCCGGAGATCAGGCTGCGGACCCGCCCGGCCCGGCTCTGGAACAGGCCCTTGACCCGGCGGCAGAGAGAGCCGAAGCGCTGGGTTACCGACTCGGCCGTGGTCCAGATCCGCTGGGCCGTGGTCCGGATCTCCCGAACCTCCGTATCCACTCGCTCTCCGGTGATCTGACTCCGGTCCACATTGAACCGGCCGCGGCGAGCATCGACTCGGAGTCCCTCCGTGTCCATCCGGATTCCCTTCCGGCCCATCCTCAGCGAATTCACCCCTCCGGAGGAAGGATCGTGGACCAAGGCTCGGAGCGAAGCGGTGGCTGCAAGATCCACCGTCTGTCCGGTGAGGCGGATCCCCTTCCCCGCTCCCACCAGTACCTCTCCCTCCGGGGCCAGGAGTTCCAGGTCTCCCCGTGGCACCTGCACCCGGGCGGTCTTTCGAGCCGGGTCGTACTCAAAGAGGAGGCACCCCTCACCATCCCGGAGCTGGATCCGCTCCCCTGCCTCATCCTCCACCACCTGGGCCCGGGCACCGTCCCGGGTGGCCACTCCTCGTCGAGCCTCCCCCAGGACCCCGATGACGTAAGCAGCCCCCCCCTCCGTGACGCTGACCAGGACCCGTTGACCCCGGCGCACGGCTTCAGCCCCCGTCAGAGCCACCTGAGCTTCCACCCAGGCCTCTGCTGCGGGCAGGGCCACCTGCACCTGGTTGGCGTCGGCCTCTTCCACCTGCATGACGATGCCGGGACCCAGGTAACGCTCCTGGGCACCCAGGGAGGCAGGGTTGAGCTCGGGTCCAGCAAATGGGATGTGGTTGCTCATGGGATTCCTCGGGGTTGGCAGGTCAACTGGGGGGGGAGGGTGGAACGTAGCTTTCGGCAGCATAGAGATCCGGGTCCGTCTCCCGGGCCCCGCGCCGACTGGCATTCTGCCAGTTGGCATTTCCGGCGTCCAGGGCGTGGAGGTTGGCCTGGACAAGGGATGCGCCGCTGAAGTCGGCGCCCTGGGCATTCATGTGGGACAGGTCAGCGAACTTCAGGTTGGAGCCGGCCAGCCGGATCCCCTGGGCCTGGGCCGAGGTCCAGATCGTTCGCTCCAACCGGCAGCCGGCCATCTGGCACTGAGTCAGGCTCGCTTCGCTGAAGTTGGCCATCCTCAGGTCCGATCCGCTCAGGTCGGCCCCGTCCAGGGTGGCCCCGATGAATCGGGCTCCCACCCCTCGCAGCGAGCGAAGCCCCGCTCCTGTCAGATTTGCCCGGGAGAAGTCCACCTCCCGGCAGTTGGCCCCATCCAGAAGAGCCCCTTCCAGGTTGGCATCGCTCAGGTCGCAGTCGGTGAGGTCCAGGGAGGCCAGCGTCATCCCGACCAGGGTACATTCGGTGAGGCTGCAGGCCCGGAAGGCCGTTCCCTCCAGGATCAGGGTCCTCAGGTCCAGGCCATCAAAATCGGTCCGCTCCACCATGACCCCGCTCAGATCCATCTCCTGGCACCGGGCACCCGCCAGCTCGCAGAAGTCGAAGAGGGCCGCGTCCCGGAATGAGGCGCCAGACAGGTCCGCATCGGAGAAGGCAGTGCTGTCCAGGGTGGCACCCGCGAAGTCGGCGCCCCGGAGGTCGGCTTCACCGAAATCTGCGTCGTTGAGGATACACCCCCGGAACAGGGTCCCCTGGGCCCGTATCCCGTGGAAGTCTCCTTCGGTGAAGTCCTGGCCCGAGAGGTCCACCTCTGAGAGGTCGGAGCCGGCGAAACGAACGCCAGTGAGGTTCGCGCCTCCCCACCCTACGCCGCGCAGGTCGCATCTCTGGAAGGCCACCTGGCTCAGATCGGCGTCGGTGAGATCGATGCTCTCCAGGGTACTCTCCTGGAAGTCGGCCTCCCCCAGATCGCAACCGGTGAGAGATGCCCCGTCCAGTCGGCACTCCTGGAAACCACTCCCAGTCAGGGAGAGACCAGCCCACGGTACCTGGCTCAGGCTGCAGCGGATGAAGCTGGTCCCCACAGCGCTGCTCGGGCGATCCCGGGCCTGGCCCAGATCCACCTCCTCCATCCGGGCACCGTCCAGGACCACCTCGGACAGGGTCGTCCCCTCTACCACCGAGCCCTCCAGGACCACACCGAGCAGGGAAGCCTGAGTGAGGTTGGCCCGACTCAGGTCACAGCGACGGATTTCACTCCCGGACAGCTCGGCCCCCACCAGGGTGGTCTCGGCCAAACCGCAGTCCTCCAGCTCGGCACCCTGAAGGAGAGCCTGGCTCAGATCCGCTCCGGTGAAGTTCACCAGGGTGCACTCGAGCCCTACCAGGTTGGCCTCGGTCAGATCGGCTCCCTCAAAGGAACAGCGACCCAGCTCAAGGTCGTCCTCGGTGAGCTGATCCAGCACCGTGTCCGGATCCAGGGTCCGAGGGTCGACCTTGAGGCGTGCCTCGGCTTCGAACCCGGCCGCCATGAGGTTGGCCTTGCGGAGATCCGCATCCTGAACCACCACGTTCACGGCCACTACTCCCGATAGGTCCACCCCTGCCCCTTGGATCCCGGTCAGGTCCACATCGGTAAGCATGGCACCAGCCAGATTCGCCCCGTTCAGCCGGGCCCCGGACAGGGTGACTCGCCGCAGCTTGCACATGGCCAGGTTGACCCCGCTGAGATCCATGCCGGAGAGCTCCTCGTCCTCCAGGGTGATCCCCACCACCGATTCTCCGGCGGCAAGCTTCTCCCGAAGCTCCTGGGCGCTGAGCCGCTGGGAGAAGTTCCGGTAATACTCTTCCCGGTTCTCCTCTCCAGGAAGTGAGAAATCATCCATACTTGGTCATGGTCAGGTTCGCCCCATCGGTGGCCGTCTCCCAGAAGCGGGCTTCCATGAACTCGGCGCCGTAGAAGTTGCCGCCCCGGAGGTCGGCCCGGGCCAGGTCTGCCTTGTCGAACTTGGCCTCGAAAGCATCGGCGGCCGCCAATCGGGCATCCAGGAGGTGGGCTTTGCTGAAGCGGGCCTCCCGGAGGTGGGCGGCGTAGAAGTCGGCTCTCTCCAGATCGGCCCCGGTGAAATCAGCACCGTCGAGGTCAGCCCAGGCCATGACGGTTCCCACCAACGTCGCCCCGGACCAGACGGAGCCGGATGCCTTTACCTGCGACAGGTTGGCCCCACTGAAGTCCAGGGCGTCAGCGGCCCGAAGCCCGGTGAGATCGGCGCCGGCCAGCATGGCCTCCACGGCAGTGGCCTGGGGGAATTCGGCAGACTCGAAGGAGGCTTCCCGGGCATCCACACGGTCCAGGGCGGCACCGGTGAAATCCGCCCCCTTGAAGAGGCCGCGGATGAGAACGGCTCCGGTCAGGTCTGCCTCTACGAAGACGGCATCCTCGGCCTGGACCCCGGTCAGATCGGCCTCCCCCAGAATGGCGGATTCCATCAGGGCTCCGGTGAGATCCGCCTGGATGAGCGGGACCCCTGCCATCCGGGCTCCGGTGAGGTCTGCACCGGCGAAGACTGCCTTCGAAAGACGAGCGCCGGCGAAGTCGCACTGGCCCAGGAGAGCGCCGGTGAAATCTGCGTCCGTGCCGTCCAGACCTGAAAGAGTAGCTCCGGTGAGGGTCGCATCCGCCAGGACGGCACCAGCCAGGTTGACATCGGTGAGATCTGCCCCGGACAGGTCGATCGCAGCGAGATCCAGGCCCGAGAGATCCAGGCCGCTCAGGTCTTCCTCCGCCAGATCCCCGTCCTCCTGGTGCTTTGCAACCACCCTTTCCCGGGTCCATGGGCCTGGATCCGACGCCTCATCCTCCGGCTCCTCCTCGGCCCAGTCATCCTCCGTCATCAGGATGAAATCAGCCAGGTCGTCCATCCCCTGTTCCCGGAGGTAGTTCGCGGCCCGTTCCCGGTCCTCCTCCGAAATCTCCGGCGGATTCTCCGGATCCAGACCCATGGCGTCCAGATCCGCCATGAGCTTGTCGATCCCGTTGGACGGGATGTCGAGCTCGTCCTCCTCTTCCTCCACTTCCCCAGACTCCGTCACTTCCTGGAAGCCGGGCTCCTCCGGGGCTTCCGGGCCTTCCCCCTCCCCTGCTCCCGACTCCTCTTCTTCCAACTCCTCCTCCCCGGTCCCCTCCAGTTCATCCAGGAGGGCCCAGAGCTGAGCCCGGTAGGTCTCCGGAGATGCCGGAGCATCGTCCAGGGATTCGGCGGTGACGAAGATCTCCTGGACATCGGCGAACTCCTCGTTCAGGACCGGGGTGTACCCCCGCCAGACCAGGGCCACCAATCCTTCCTCCGCATCCACCCAGAGGGTGTCCAGGTTCAGCCCGACCTCCTGGAATTCCATGTTCTCCCGGGGGGGCGGCGACCAGTCCTGGCGGCCCTTTTCCGTGGGCGGGGGCGGATCCGCCCCTTCGGGAAGCTGGTGCACGAAGCACCGGACCCGGAGGCCGGGAAGGCGGGTCTGAAAATGGGGCTTCCCAGGGCGCAGGTTCTCCAGGTAGATCTCCTCGTCACCTCGCAGGAAGCCTTCGGGCTGCAGGATGGGTGAGGCCGCGTTGAAGAGGCCCCAGTCCATGTCCTCGGCATACCAGGGCCAGCGGGTCTGGAGCCACTCCTCATCGTAGGTCCCAGTCCTGGACCGACGGGGCTCCCAGCCCAGGGGCTGGGGCCCGAAGCCGGCCGGGGCCGGGCGGTCTTCCGGTGCGCCAATCCGTTGTTCGGGAAACTCGATGTTGGGAAGTGGCCAGGCCCGCTGGCCATCTTCCAGCTCCACCGATTCGTTGCCCCGGCCCACTGGATTGTCGGGACATCGGGGCCCGCCGTAGGCCCGATCCC
>SL_3KL_010_SEDDRAFT_10006881_pt1 | contig 10125 bp, 9 predicted proteins | sample SodLakKL_010_SED_2_FD_10381 | JGI IMG/M metagenome (IMG submission 10381)
CCGGAAAGCCTCCCATGGAAAAGAAAGCAAACCTTCCGCTTTATTTTCAAACCGGATTTACGAAAAAGCATTCGAGTTAAATAAAAGCCTGTATTCACATATAACATAGTGTATATTTCTGAAAATCGTCCGAGCGAGGGAATAATTTGCAGAGAAAACAAATTATAAAGACAGATGAAGACATTTGCCATGAGAAAAGATATGAATTATAATAGAATCAGCAGAAAAAGTTGTATTAAGGAAACTTTTTAGTCATTACACAAGTTTCCTCGGGAAGGAGGATAACAAAATGAAACAAACAATAGAATTAAAAAATGTATCGGTGCACTATTACGGAAACACAGCAATCGAAAATATTTCACTAAGCGTGGAAGAAGGAAACATTATCGGAGTAGTGGGGCCGAACGGGGCTGGAAAATCAACATTGATGAAAGCGGTGCTCGGACTCGTAAAGTACCGGGGATCGGTAGCTGTTTTCGGACGGAAAGTGGATCATGTAAGAAAAAATATTGCCTACGTGCCTCAGCGCACTTCAATCGACTGGGATTTTCCCGTCCTTGTAAAAGACGTAGTTCTAATGGGCAGGTACGTTCATGTTCCGTGGTATAGAAACGTAAGCAGAAAAGACCGGAAACGGGCAGAGGAAGCACTGGAGGAAGTTGGGATGGAGGAATATAAAAACCGCCAGATCGGAGAGCTTTCCGGAGGACAGCAGCAGCGTGTTTTTATCGCGAGGGCCCTGGCACAGGACACGGATCTATTTTTTCTCGATGAGCCGTTTGTAGGTATTGATGTAAACTCAGAAGAAATTATCGTTAACCTGCTTAAACAGCTCCGGTCAAAAGGTAAAACGATCTTTGTCATCCATCATGATCTCAGTAAAGTAGAAACATATTTTGATCAGATTCTTATATTAAACAAGAAGCTCATTGCTTCCGGAGGTGTAAAGGAAGTGTTTACTCCTGCGAATTTAAAACAGGCTTATGGAGGAAATGCTGCAGTACTGGCTGATGATTCGGAAATGGTGGTTGTCGGCCCATGATCAGCGAAATACAGAATTTCACCAGCCAGCTGATGATGTATCCGTACCTTCAAAGCGCTCTTTTAACCGCCTTGCTTGTCGGTATTATTTGTGGCGTTATTGGATGTTTTATCATTCTAAGAGGAATGGCGCTGATGGGGGACGCCATTTCCCACGCTGTCCTTCCCGGTGTTGTGTTTTCCTATATGCTTGGTACGAGCATGTTTATTGGAGCTTTTATTACGGGAGTGGTAACAGCTCTTGCGATCGGCTTTATTTCGAGAAACAGCAGAATAAAGGATGATGCTGCCATCGGCATCATGTTTACAGCCATGTTTGCTCTCGGGATCGTCGTTATGACTTCTCTGAGAGGCACATCTGTGGATTTGATGCACTATTTGTTTGGAAATGTGCTGGCTGTTTCATCCGTGAATTTTGTTATTACACTGATTATTGGAGTGCTTGTATTAGTTTCTGTCCTATTATTTTACCGACCGCTTCTTCTCAGCACGTTTGATGAAACCATGGCCAGGGCAGCAGGGCTGCCGGTTAAATGGATACACTATCTGTTTATGCTTCTTCTTTCACTCGTAACGGTGGCTTCCCTGCAGACAGTTGGAATTATTCTTGTGGTAGCTATGCTGATCACCCCAGGCGCTACGGCTTATCTGCTGACAGACAGATTCCCGGTTATGCTCGTACTTTCTGCTTTTTTCGGAGCGCTTTCGGCAGTAATCGGTCTTTTCTTTTCGGTCATGTACGATGTCGCTTCGGGAGCCTCTATCGTTCTCGCTGCGTCCGCGTTTTTCCTTCTTGCCTTTCTTTTCGCGCCGAAACAAGGTTTATTGTTTAAAAACTTGAGACGGCCGGAAAAGCAATCCGAAAGAGCGGCATAAATATTCTGCTCTCCAGCCGGTTTCTGCTGAAAAGAACAGGATAAACGTGTATTACGTAGAGTAACGATTCGAAAAAAATTATGAGCCCAGGCTGTCTCGATGCATCATTCGGGACAGCCTTCTTTGCAGTTGTACTTATACCGTCTATATTTATCAGGGATTTTCACCGAATACCGGAACGGTGACTAACAAAATTCAGGTGCCTGCACAAAGATTCCGTATACTATATAAAAGCTTAGCTGTCTTCAAAAGGAAGAACTGCTTTTTTTCGGAATATTTCCTGACTGTTCAGCCGGGCCTTCGAACGGGAGGGTAGATATTTGTAAGAGCCGTCGGACTGCAGCATCCTTGCTTTCTGATTGTCTTCGAGCGAAATAAACAGTACTTCTTTTATACGTTCTTTAATGTGTGCTGAGTAAACAGGAAAAACGATTTCAATTCTTTTCTCCATATTTCTCGTCATCCAGTCGGCGGAAGACAGGTAGATGACTTCTTTGCCGTTACGGTGAAAATAGAAAATCCGGCTGTGCTCGAGATAGCGTCCCAATATACTCCGGACAGTAATATTTTCACTGATCCCGGGTATTCCCGGCTTCAGGCAGCAGATCCCGCGAATGATCAGTTCAATCGTCACTCCTGCACAGCTTGCTTCATACAATTTCATAATAATCGGTTTATCTGTCAACGAATTCATTTTAGCAACGATCCGGCCCCGCCCGTGCTTTTTATGGCTTTGAATCTCTTTGTCGACAGCTTTCAGAAAAAACTCCCTGATTTCGAAGGGGGCAGTTGCAATTTCTTTCCATTCCGGCCTGCTCGTATACCCGCTCAAGTAATTAAAAAAATGTGTTGCGTCTGCGCCGAAGGAAGGGCGGCTCGTAAGGATTCCCATGTCTGTATAAATTTCCGCAGTAGAATCATTGTAGTTGCCGGTTCCAAGATGAACGATACGCTGTATTTTATCCTGTTCATGCCGTACAATTAAAGTGATTTTGCTGTGTGTTTTTAAGCCGGTAATCCCGTAGATAACGTGGCATCCGGCTTTTTCAAGTTTTTTGGCCCATTGAATGTTATTTTCTTCATCAAAACGTGCCTTCAGTTCTACGAGTACAGTTACCTGTTTCCCAAGTTCGGCAGCTCTTGCAAGGGCTGCAATGATGGGAGAATCACCGCTGACTCTGTAGAGGGTCTGTTTAATCGCGAGAACATTTTCATCCTCGGCTGCCTGTCTCATTAAATCAATGACCGGCTGAAAAGACTCATATGGGTGGTGAAGAAAAATGTCTTTTTTCAGAGTTGCCTGCAGTATGTTTTCCTGATCGATCAAATCCGCTGGAGTCTGGGGCAGCGCCGGGCTGTAAGTAAGCTTTTCGAAATGCAGGGATGAAAGTTTATAGAATTGAAATAAGAAAGAAAGATCAAGCGGCCCGTTCACGAGATAGATGTCTTCCTCCTGAAGCTCTAAAACACTCACCAGCAGTGACAGCACGTTATCGTCCATTCTTCCTTCTTCTGTTTCGAGACGAACGGCCGCTCCCCATCGTCTTTTCTGCAGTTCTATTTCAATTTCCCGAAGAAGGTCTCTCGCACCTTCTTCATGTATCGTTAAATCCGCATTTCTTGTAATTCGAAAAGGAGATACTGACTCAATTTTATAACCGGAAAATAAATGATGCAGGAATGCTGTAATTACATCTTCAAGCATCAGCCAGGCAGTTTCTTTCGTCCCGGGCACGGGTATTGTCCGGTTTAATACGGAAGGTACCTGGACGATGGCGAGTCTGCGCAGCTCATTCTCCTTCAATACGACTGCCAGATTGATACTTTTATTGGATATAATAGGGAAGGGCCGGTGGGCGTCGATTGCCATCGGTGTCAAAACCGGAAGAATATAATGCTTAAAATGTTTTTCCACAAGTTTCTTTTTTTCTGACGAAAGTTGACTCATCTTCGTAAAAATTAAACCTTCTTTATGAAGAAGGGGGAGCAGCTTTTCTTTATAATGGCAGTACTGCCTCTGTACGAGAGAACGATTGAACTGTGCAATATGCTGCAGCTGCATACCCGGTGTGAGGCCGGTTTTATTATCCGGTTTCGTATATCCGGCTTTCACCTGATCTTTCAGTCCTGCTGCACGAACCATAAAAAATTCGTCGAGATTGGAACTGAAAATGGCAGTGAATTTGAGTCTTTCGAGCAGAGGATTCCCGTCATCCTCTGCTTCTTCCAGTACTCTTTCGTTGAAACGAAGCCAGCTTAACTCTCTATTGTGATAATAGTCGGGATGATCGAAATTATTGATAGACGGCATCTGTTTCCTCCGTTCTGTCTTGAAGGTTTACTCACGGTGAATTTATAAAGATAGGTCTTCCTGTACGTAACGAAGACGTACATTCCGTTTCAGCGGTCGTTCCAGATGTTTTTTATACTTGTCGGCCTGCTCTTCTTCAAAATGAATATCTCCACAGCAGGTGAGTTTCAAATAAAGATTTTTCTTGTCTGCTTTTGTTATTTCGATTTTTTTAACGGCCTGCTGTCCGGTAATGTTCAACGCATAGGCAAGCTTGTTCACAGCTCCGAGAAGTTCATATGAAGCAAGGGTCTCTTTGTCCACCCAATGTCTGAAAGGGCGGGCATAAAACTTAAGCTTGGAACGGGAAGTAAATGAAGCGGTAAAGGCCAGACCGAGACGGTCCATATGGGAAAGACCGTCTATAGACTGGTTCGTAAGCATATAAAATGTATGCTGGCTTTTGGATTCCGGATGGATAGTTTTTCCGACATAAAACATTTTCGCTCCGAGACGAAGAAGCTGGATCTCCTGCTCCGAAAAATCGGCCAGTCTGTGCTGTATAAGTTCATTCGCAATATAGGAAGAGAGTACAGCCATCTGTTTTTGATCTTCTGCTTTTAGGCGGTAGTGATTGCTCAGCTGATAAAGACTTTCTTCTTTTACACTCGGGAAATGGGTGACCTGGATCGGCTGGAGAAGCTTTTCAAAAAACAGTCCTTCTCTCAGGCCGTAATTGCTTATAATAAACTCGTTGGATTTCGTTTCTGTCAAAAGTACCTGCATTGCATGAACTGCCGGAAGAATTATATCAGCCCGGTCTTTAGACAATCCGTCAGTTTTTTCACGTTTTTTCAACGACATGTCCGTCAGCCATTCAGATGTTTCTGTCGTTTCTTCAGCTGTCATTACGTACTGATGGAGGCCGGAGAGGGGATAGGCGTTACGGTTTTGATGGACGAGTGCAAGATTTCTCGCAGAACCTCCAATACCTATTACGGGAACCTGCAGATCTTTCAGCCACGGGAGCGAACGGTAGGATTCCTGAAGAAATTCGATCAGGCGCTTCTGTTCTTTTTTAGTCGGAGTATGTCCTTTAACGAACTTTTCTTTGAGTGTGAGTGCTCCGAAGGGAAAGCTTACAGAATGTTTCAGTTCTCTGTTTTCAAAATACGTAATCTCCGTGCTTCCACCACCGATATCAATAGTCACACCCTCCTGAAAATCGGTGGAATTGGTCACTGCGAGATACCCGTAATACGCTTCCTGTTCTTCAGAAAGTACTTCAAAAGGAAACGCTGACTTCTGCCCGATCGCTTTGAGTATCTCTTCCCGATTTTTAGCGTTGCGGACAGCTGCCGTCGCAGCACCGCGTACTGTCGTTAAGTTGTAACCTTCTGCTATAGATTCAAATTTATTCAGAAGGTTTAGTATTTTTTCGATTCCTTCGCCGGTCATCTCTCCTTCATCATTTATATATGTACTCAAACGTGCCGAAACTTTCAAGTTTTGAATCTCCTGATGGTAGCCGTCAGTATCAACTTCGTAAATCACAAAACGTACTGAGTTGGATCCCATATCGATAATACCGATCTGCTGCTTTTCCATATTAACGCCTCCTTCACACCGTTTTCTCCATTATAACTTTGATAATCAATCGCTGCGACATATACTAAGTTAAAATCAGCATTATTTACATTCTTCTATGCGTCATGTATACTTTTATTGATTAAATCGTAATTATTACTATTATAAAAGGCAGGATGGAAAAAAACTCCTGATAAAGATGGATGGTAGAAAGAAGGGGAATTACATTGGAAAATTCAGCTGCCACACATGTACTGGAAGTTAAAAATGTCAGCTTCAGCTACGGAAAACAAATGGTGCTGGAAGATATTAATATGCAGGTTCGTAAAGGTTCGTTTCTTGGACTCGTGGGTCCAAACGGATCCGGAAAATCGACTTTTATGAAACTCCTGCTCGGACTTTTAAAAGCAGATAAAGGTAATATTGAACTTTTCGGAAGACCTGTACAATCCTTCAGGGACTGGAGCAGAATTGGTTTTGTTTCGCAAAAGGCGAACAGCTTTAACAGTGGTTTTCCAGCTACTGTTTTCGAAGTGGTGGCTATGGGTCTTTATGGAAAAATAGGGCTGTTTCGGTTTTTAAAAAAAGAGCATAAGAAAAAAATTAAAGAAGCGATTGGACAGGTAGGAATGGAGCAGTATATGCATAAGAATATCGGACGGTTGTCAGGTGGACAGCAGCAGAGGGTTTTTATTGCAAGAGCTCTCGTAAGCGAGCCTGAACTGCTCATACTGGACGAACCTACGGTTGGTGTCGATGCTGACTCTGTCAGGAATTTTTATGATATGCTCAAAGAACTGAATGATAAGAAAAATATCACACTCATTCTTGTAACGCATGATATCGGTGCGATGAGTGAGTATGTTACGGATGTTGCCTGCCTGAACAAATGCCTTCACTTTCATGGGAATAAAAATGATTTTGAAGTAAACAGGGAAGAGATGATGACAGCGATGTACGGCCACAACGTGAATGTTATCGAGCATAATCATTCACATGACCATCACGATCATTCTCACGATCACGACGATCTGGGCGGCATCCGCTCATGATCGAAGTGTTTTTTCAGTATGATTTCCTGCGGTATTCTTTGTTTACAGGAATTCTGATAGGAATTCTGGCGCCGTTGACCGGGGTATTTATCGTGGTCCGGCGCCTTTCTCTTCTGGCCGATGCGCTCTCCCACATTACGCTGACAGGCATTGCCTTCAGTCTGCTTCTTGGGAGATATATTAACTTTTTTGCTGTATTAAACCCGGTATATATGGGAATGATTTTTGCTGCTGGAGGATCACTTCTTATTGAGAGGCTGCGTCACACCTACCGTTTCTACCGGGAGCTGGCCATACCAATTATTTTGTCTTCAGGAATCGGTGTAGGCGTCGTGTTTATTTCTCTCGCCGATGGATTCACGACGGACCTTTTCAGCTACTTGTTCGGAAGCATAGCGGCAATTTCCAGCACTGATTTTACTGTAGTACTTGTTTTGACAACTGTTGTCGTTGCCATTTTTGGTCTGTTTTATAAAGAGCTGTTCTTTTTAAGTTTTGATGAAGAACAGGCGGTTATTTCAGGCATACCGCGCAGATCCCTGCATTTTCTGTTTATACTTATTACGGCAGTGGTTATCGGTATTTCAATGCAGATTGTAGGCATTCTGCTCGTGTCTGCACTGATGACTCTTCCGGTCGCAGCAGCTATGCGTCTTGCCGTGTCTTTCAAGCAGATGTTTCTTTATTCCGTAGTTATTGGAGAAGTTTCGGTGCTTACGGGCATGTTTGCGGCTTTTCATCTGGATGTTGCGCCGGGTGGTATGATCGTTGTAATTAACGTGCTTATTCTTCTAATAGTATTAGCAGCAACCTCAGAAAAAATAGTGAACCGGAAAGGCGGGTGACCGGAATGGAAATTTTTCAGCAGCTTACTTTTTTAGAAAGAGGAATTGCTGCCGGTCTTCTGATTGGTTTCATCAGCCCGCTGATCGGAGCTTTCCTTCTTGTTCGGAGAATGACAATTATCTCGGAAGGGCTTTCTCACGTAACCTTGACAGGTATTACGGCTGGCGTATTGATGATGCAGACTTCAGCTTTTTTTGCCTTTATTAATCCTTTGTACACGGGACTGCTTGCTGCCCTCGCCGGGTCGCTTCTGATCGAAAAGCTGCGGCAGGTATACAAACATTTTCAGGAGCTTGCGATACCGATTATACTTTCTGCAGGAGTCGGATTAAGTGCAGTGATGATCAGCATAGCGGAAACCGGCTACACAGAGTGGTATGCTTATCTTTTTGGAAGTATACTGACGGTGACGCTTAACGATCTGCTGTTTATATTTCTTACCGGCGTACTGAGTATGCTTATCATCGGCTTCTTTTATAAAGAACTGCTTTCCATTTCTTTTGATCAGGAGTTTGCTTCCACGTCCGGTATTTCTGTAAGAAAGATTAATTTTTTATTTTCTCTGCTTGTCGCTCTTGTCATCTCCATGTCGATGAAAGTAGTAGGAATACTTCTCGTCGGAGCTCTGATTACACTCCCTGTCGCAGCAGCTATTCTCTTTGCAAAAAGTTTCCGGCACGTTCTGCTTCTCGGGATCATATTCGGTGAAGCGGCAGTTCTTGGCGGAATTGTCTCTTCCTACTATTTAAATGTGGCAACCGGGGGTATGATTGTTGTAACGGGTATAATTATATTAATGGGAGCAGCAGCTGTGAAAAAGCTTCTGCCTGAAGGATTTTTCAGTAAGGAGGAAACAGTATGAATGTGCAGGAGGCAATGGATCTTCTAAAAAAGAAAGGCTATAAGTATACAGATAAACGGCAGGACATGCTGCAGTTGTTTTCTAAAGAGAGCAGGTACCTTGCAGCAAAAGATGTACTGGAAACAATGCAGAAAACGTATGACGGGATGAGTTTCGATACGATTTATCGGAACCTGTCCCTGTTTACCGAACTCGGAATCCTCGAGGCAACAGAACTTAACGGTGAAAAACGGTTCCGTTTTACATGTGCGGTGGATGAACATCATCACCACGTTATTTGTCTGGAATGTGGCAAAACAAAGCATATTCATCATTGTCCTATGGACGATCAGCCGGTTCAGGAGGCTGGTTTTGACGTAATCGGCCATAAATTTGAAATCTATGGATACTGCAGCGAATGCAGAAAGCAGCCCACTTCGTAATGAAGGGGCTGCTTTTTTTGGACGAATAAAAGGATTTTATTTTTTCACCGGCTGAAAAATATTTTCAACGATCGTTTTAGCATGAAGCCAGTTCTTTGCCCGGTAAACATTATCCGGAACCGGCATCTGGTTGTAGGGAGTTTCCATCAGCACGACAGGAATCTGAAATTCTTCGGCAATATTAACTGCATTGTCATGTTTATCTTCGAAAAACGTATCGACTTCATGTTTTTTAACAGCTGCGATTTTGTCGTGCTGTCCAAGCAGTTCGATATGATCATATGGGACTTCCTGACGGTGGAACCAGTCTTCCGTCACACCAAGCAGATGATTCGGACGGGCACTGATATAAAAAAGCTCAAACTGGCTTCTCCATGTATGAAGAATGTCTTTTGCATTATCAGCAATCGTGGATCTGCTGTAAAGCATCGGTTCATGCTTCTGCATCCACTGCCAGAACTCCTCTTCGGTGACTCCGAGTGCTTTTGTCAGATCATATTCAACAATATCATCGAGCGTCAGGTTTTTATTAAAGTGCTTATTTAAATGGGGAATAAAGGTGGCAGGGTCTGTAACTGTTCCATCAATATCTATACCAAAACGGTATTTCTTCATAAGTCATTTCACCTCATCGTATCTTCTGCTGAAGGCATTATCTCATACTTTTGGTAATCGTTAAAGTCAAGTTTTTTGAGCACTTCAAAAAACGGGATAAATAAAACTGTCTGCCGCTGGTCAGACACCAGTGGCAGACAGTTTGTAAAATAATATCAGGCGTTCTGTTCTGCTTCCTGCTCAAGTTTCTGTTTTTTGTAATGTTCTTCAGCAAGTATATCAATTTCTTTTTTCAGCTCTTCCACCATAATTTCTTCCGGAACTTTACGAATAGTCTTTCCTTTTCGGAAGAGAAGGCCTTCCCCGCGTGCACCCGCTATTCCGATATCGGCTTCTTTAGCTTCGCCGGGACCGTTTACTGCACACCCGAGGACGGAAACTTTGATAGGGGCTTTAATGTTTTGAATATATTCCTCTACTTCGTTTGCAATGCTGATCAGATCGATTTCAATCCGTCCGCATGTAGGACACGAGACAAGTGTTGCAGCGTTTGTCGCAAGACCGAAGCTTTTAAGAAGTTCTTTCTGTACTTTG
>SL_3KL_010_SEDDRAFT_10006882_pt1 | contig 10123 bp, 10 predicted proteins | sample SodLakKL_010_SED_2_FD_10381 | JGI IMG/M metagenome (IMG submission 10381)
CGTTCAACGGGCAGCTCCTTTGCTGAGGGCGAGTCCCCCAGTCGAATCCCTTTCCCCCGCCGTTGCCAGTCAAAAATCCCGTGTGTCGTGTAGTGTGCGAACTCCGGTGATCCGGGTTGAATCCCCGCGCCCGCCCCGTCAAGATCTCGTCACCGACGAACCCGCAGGGCGCGCGTCGGATCGTGAAGGTTGGCCCACGAACACCCGACCGGTCGGCGCGTCCGGCGTCGTCGTCAGTAGCGCACGACAGCCTCGAAGCTCTCGGGGATCGCTTTCGGACCCTCGAGCAGATCGGTCAGCGGGATCTTCAGCATGGCACTGGATCCGTCTGACGAGATCGTGCCGTTCGACGAAACGATCTCGGCCCCCGAGATACGCAGCACGATACTGTGACCTTCCATCATCGGGCGGAACATCGCGATCATGTTCGGGTCGCTGGCCATCTCGTCCATTTCGCCCGAGATCTCTCCTAGCGGGAAGGTCACGCGCACGGTGCCATCGCCCAGATAGGTCGCGACCGGCGACGGCGTGCCGTCGCTGCTGGTCTCGAAGATTTCGGCGAAGGTGCCGGTCTGGCTGATCGTACAGCGGGCATGGGTATCGGTGAGCTCGATCGTGCCGCCCTCATCCTCGGGGCAGAAATCGGACGACCCGCCCATCATGTCGAACATCTGGCGCTGCACCTGCATGTAACCTGTCACCCGCGCCTCGTCGGCACCGAGCACCGTCGTCTCCATGTCCACATCGATGCAGGCTGACAGAAACAGGACGACCCCGGCCACGGCGGCGGTGATGATACGCATAACACTCCCCTCTGCGCGGTTCCTTCGGGGCAACCTAGACGAGGCCCGGCATCACGGAAAGCGGTTTTCGCGGCAAATGCGCCCTAATTCGCGGCGCAATGGGCTCCTGTGGGGGCGGTGCCAGAGCCGAGTGCGAGCGGGGGCGGCGCGTGGAACGGATCGGGCAGGCCCGCCTGCGCGAGGTCCCAGACTATGATCCCGCCGACGAGCGCGAGCGCCAACAGCCCGACCACTGGCCGCGCAAGGCGCGAGGGACGGGGCGCGGTCATGCCGCGGCCCGTGCCGGCGTTGCCGGGACCAGGACCAGCGGGCGTAGCTTCAGCCCGGCCGCCGAGCCAAGGAAGGCGGCTGCGAACCAGATCCAGCCGTGCAGGCTGCCGGTCGAGATGCCGCTGAAGAAGGCGCCGACATTGCAGCCAAATGCTATGCGGGCGCTGTAGCCCAGCACCAGCCCGGCGATGGCGATCCCGGCCCAGCCTCGCAAGGCCAGCGCCGCGACCGGCGCGTCAGGCCGGGCGCGGCCGCGCATGATCAGGAAGGCACCGAAAACCAGCCCGATATTGGTCAGCGAGGTGACATCGGTCAGCACGCTTTGCGACAGCCGCTCGGCATGGACCGGATTCGACCAGAAGGCCGTCGCCGCGACATCGGCGCCGCCTGCCTGTGCGATCTTCGCCCCCCAGAGGCCGAGACCGTAGACGATGCCCCAGGGCTGGCCGGCGATGACGAGGTTGAGCGCAGCGAGGGCGGCGATCAGCACCGCGGCGAGCGCGAGCCGCCCGCCTGGCAGCCGCTTTCCCGGCGCAGCGCGCACGGCGAGCAGGGCGGCGAGCGCGGCCAAACCTGCCAGCGTCAGCCAGAGCCCGCCCTGCGCCCCCGCCAACGATTGTGCGGAGATCACCGGCAGCGTGCCGAGCGCCGTCCAGAAGCCCAGATGCAGCGTGCCAAGAAAGCTGCCGGCGATGAAGCCGAACAACGTCACCAGCCCGACCAGGTTGCCCGAACCCGCATTGACGAGTGTGCCCGAGCCGCAGCCCATGACGACTTGCATCGCCGCTCCGAAGACGAAGGCACCGAGGATCACGCCGAGGCCCACCGGCGCATGCGCAGCCATGATCTCGCCCGGCGCGGCAGCCATCAGCGGGAATCCGACCGCTGCGGTGAGTCCGATCGCCAGGAGCTGCGCATTGAGCCCGCGTGCGTCGCGCTCTGTGATCATCAGCCGCCAGGGGCCGGCGAAGCCGAAGCGCAGCCCCTCGAGCACGAGGCCGAAGCCAATGCCGAGCGCTGCCAGAAGCCCGGCGCGCGGCCCGGCGATGACAGTGACCGCGCCGACGAGCAGGAGGGCAGAAAGCCCGAGAAGGCCGCGCCGTGCCAGCATTAGAAGAACTCAGACACCCAACGAGAGGTCGACCGCCAGAAATAGACCAGTCGGTTCGGGGCGTTATCAAGCGGGTGCCCCTTGGCCGCGTATTCGGCCATGCTCTCGGCATAGAGGCGGGTATTGGGCACCTGGGCCAGTTCGCTGAGCGCAAACCAGTTTATCGCCGCCCAGTGGCCAGTATTGCAGAAGCTGACGGTCAGCGGCGCATCGGTATAGCCCTCGCGCTCGGCCATATCGCGGACCGCCTCGGCACCGAGCATGCGGTTGCCGTCGAAGAATGCCTCGTAAGTGAGGTTCGCCGAATTCCGGATCGTGCCCGGCGCGGCGATCGACCACTGGAGCCCTTCGAAGAACCCGGTCGGGCGCGCGTCGATCAGCCGTGAATCACCGGCTTCGACCAACTCCACAACTTCCTCGGTCGAGACGCGCCATGTGTTCTGCCATTCGAACGCATAGTCGGTCGATTCGATCGCGGCGGGCGTGGTCGAGACCGGCAACCCTGCTTCGGTCCAGGCGGCGAATCCGCCGTTGAGCAGCGCCAGATCCTCGACGCCGAGCGACTTCAGCGTCCAGTAGACGCGCGCCGCGGCGCCCATGTCAGTCGGGTTGCTGCCGGCATGGACGACGACTGTTGGCGTCGCGGTGGTCAGGCCGAGCGCGCGGGCTAGTTCGGCGAATTCCGCGCGGTCGCGTAGTGCGCCGGGGTTCTCGGAGCCCGAGCGCCACTGGCCGTAGGGGGCCGAGGCGGCTCCCGGGATGTGGCCCTCATCAAAGGCGCCGGTGACATGGATCACGCGGATCTCGTTGCCGTGCGTGTCGAGCAGCGCTGCGAGATCGACCGGTTCGAGCAGTGGTGCCCAGCCTTCCGGGGCTGCAAGGACGGGCGTCACGCCCAAGCCCGCGACCAGCGCTGCGGGGAGGGCGAGGCGAGAGGAAGTCTGCATGGCGGTCTCCTTTGCTGCGGTGCACTGGGCGCTCTCGGTCGTTCAGATGGCGCAACTCGCAAAATCGGGCAAGCGTCACGCGGTTCTGCTCATGCAACGACAACGAAACCGGGGTTCCGGCCTCCTTCGCTCGGCAGTGCGGGTGTTTCGCGCGATAGGTTACAATAAGGAGGCGGTTTCTCCGTGGGTCCGCTTCATGCGACGCCGGTCTTTTTTTTCTCGTACTGGGGGCAGCGGGACAGTGCGTGAGATGGCTAGGGACGGGGTCGTGCTGCGGGATCGGTTGTAGTTTTCTTGCCGATGGTCCATGCGGTGGGCGCTATGGTTGAAGCCTCGACTCTTGATGCCGTGCTTAGGCAGATGCACGCGCGCCCCGAAGAGGTGGAACTCCGCTTGCGGTTCCATGCCGAACTGATCAATTCCGAACTGTTCGTCCTGTTGGTCGAAGAGGCGCGCGGCGACCGCTTGACGCCGCATGTCGTCGACCTGAAGGGAATGCGTGCGGTGTTGGTTTTCGACAGCGAGGCTCGGATGGCGGCGTTCGCCGGTCAGGCGGTGGCCTATGCCGCGCTGCCAGGCCGGCTGGTGGTCGCGATGCTGGCCGAGGCAGGCGAAGCCCTTTCGCTGATCGTCAACGCCGATGCTGAGCATGCCGCGCTATTGCCGCCCGAGGCACTCGACTGGCTCGGCGCGACGCTTGCCGCGGCAGCGCCCGAGGAGGCCGAGGCGGTGCCCGAGGCGTTCGGCCCGGTCACGCTGCCCGAGGCGGCACTGGCGCTGTTGGTGCCGGCGCTGGAGCGGCGCCTTTCCGGCGTGCCGGGGCTTGCGGCGGCGGTGCTCGCCGGGGTGCGCTGGCAAGGCAGGGGGCATGGACACGTTCTGGCGCTGGCCGGAGTCGGTGACCCGGTGCGCCCGGCGCTCGCTCGCGCGGTCGCTGAAGCGCTCGAGTTTTCCGGGCTGGAGGACAGCGTGCTCGATGTCGTTTTCCCGCCGCCCGAGGCAATGGCGCGTATCGCCGCGGTCGGGCATGAACTGTCGCCTGCACCCTTCGCCGCATCGGAGTCACTGGCCGGTCCCAATGTCGGGCTCGATCCGGCGCGGCCACCGCGGCTGCGGTAGCCAGTGTTGGTGCGGACACCGGGGATCGAACCCGGACTCCCTTTCGGGAAACGGATTTTCGCACCACTTCGGCTTCCGCCGCCGCCCCGCCCGGATCGTCCGCAGGGGCGTTCGTGGTCCGGACTATCCCTTCAGCCTGGCCGCGCATGCGCGGCTGTAGCTGCGGCCCGTCTAGTCTCTACACCTTCCCAAGGCATCTAAGCCCCGGGCTTGGCTCGGGATCACCACCGGCACCACCCGTGAGGGTTCCCCGAATTTGAGCCGTTCTGCTCCCGCCGTTTCCGACAGGGCACTCCTTTTCGCGCACTTGCGCGGGTCGAAGTCCGTCGCGTCTGCCAGTTCCGCCATGTCCGCCCGCCGCAGGGAATAGCGACTTGCCGAGTAGAGCACAAGCAGTAAGCGGACGGAAACAAATGGGGTAAAATAATACCTAAATTATATGACATTGAAAAAGCAGTGATTTACGGCGGAAACACCCCTTGACCCACGCGCGTAAAGCTGTAGAAGGCGGGCATCCGGTGCGGGCGATCGCCCGGCCGACCGTTTCTCACAACCGGGCTCTGACATGAAGACCTATACCGCGAAACCGGCGGATATCGAGAAGAAATGGATCCTGATCGACGCTGAAGGCGTGGTTCTGGGTCGTCTCGCCTCGATCATCGCCAATCGCCTGCGCGGCAAGCACAAGGCGACGTTCACGCCCCATATGGACATGGGTGACAATGTCATCGTCATCAATGCCGACAAGGTGCAGATGACGGGCAAGAAACGCGACGACAAGACTTATTTCTGGCACACCGGCTATCCCGGCGGGATCAAGAGTCGCACGGCGCGGCAGATCCTCGAAGGAAAGCATCCTGAGCGGGTGGTGATGAAGGCGGTGCAGCGCATGCTTCCGGGCAACCGTCTGGCGCGCACGCAGCTGACGAACCTGCGCGTCTATGCCGGTTCCGAGCACCCGCACGAGGCGCAGCAGCCCGAGGTGCTGGACCTGCGGGCGATGAACAAGAAGAACACGCGGAGCGCCTGACCATGGCCGAAGAGTTGAAGACCCTCGACGCGCTGAAGGATGCCGTGGCGGGCCACGCCGCCGCCCCCGGGGCGCAGACCGAAACCCCGCGCGAGCCGGTGCGCGACGCGCTCGGCCGGTCCTATGCGACCGGCAAGCGCAAGGATGCCGTCGCGCGCGTCTGGATCAAGCCGGGCAACGGCAAGGTAACCGTCAACGGCAAGGAGATGGCGCAGTACTTCGCCCGTCCGGTGCTGCAGATGATTCTGCGTCAACCCTTCCAGGTGGCCGGCGTCAGCGACCAGTTCGATGTCATGGCGACGGTTGCCGGCGGCGGGCTCTCGGGCCAGGCGGGCGCGGTCAAGCACGGCATCTCGAAAGCGCTGCAACTCTACGACCCGGCGCTGCGCCCGGCGTTGAAGGCGGCCGGGTTCCTGACCCGCGACGCCCGCGTCGTCGAGCGGAAGAAGTACGGCAAGCGGAAGGCGCGCCGCAGCTTCCAGTTCTCGAAGCGCTGATCGGTACCGCCGGAGTATCGCAGGGCCCGCTTCGGCGGGCCTTTTGCGTTGGGGCCTGCCGACCGGGTCGGTGGCAAGTGCTCAAATTGCGCACCTTCCGGCAAAGCAATGATATGTATTGTAAATCGTGTAAATCGCAACTCTTTCTTAACCCGCCTTCGCGTGCCCGCACGCCCCGCGGCCGGTCGTTTCGCGGCGCCGCTCTGGACGCGGCGCGCGGCGCGTGCTTGGGTTCCGGCGGGCAGGAACCGGCGGACAGGGAGCGAGCGGCGGATGTTCGAGCGAAGCGCGATTGCCGCCTCGCGCGGGCCGATGGCGGCCTTCGTCGGCATCGGCGTCGTCTGGGGCGCCTTCATGGCGACGCTGCCCGACCTGAAGGAGGGGCTTGGAATCGGCGATGGCGAGTTGGGGCTTGTCCTGGTCTTCGGCTCGATCGCGGCGATCGCGATGATGCTGGCGGCGCCGCGCATCGGGGGCGTCCTGGGCGGGGCAGCGCTGCCCCTTGGCGCGGCGGCGATGGGGCTTGGGCGGCTCGCCGGCCAGGCGATGGCGGCGCGCATTGCCGACCGGGCGCTCCTGCGCGGCGGGCTGATCGTGGCGGTCGCCGGCGCGGCGGCGGTGGCGGCGGCACCGGGCGTGCTGGCGGTCTATGCCGCCTTCATGCTGATGGGGCTCGGCATCTCGGTCGTGGTGCCGACGGCGCTGGCGATGGCCGGGCGGCTGGCAGAGCCGGCCGCGCGCAGCCGCGCCATAGCGCGCACGACGGTACTGGGCTATGTCGGCTTCTTCCTTGGCCCGCCTGTCCTCGGCTTCGTTGCCGAACTGGCCGGGCTGCGCGCCTCCTACGGGCTGGTCGCCGCGCTCCTGCTGGCGGCGCTGGCGCTGCAGGCGAGGCTCGCGCGGCTGGACCGTTAAAGGGGGTGCACAATATTGTGCGCCCAGATCAACACCCTGAATTCAAGTGGTTTATCCGGCGGCATTAACCGTAACGCAACCTTTCCCGCGGGGCCTGGACGGGCCGGGGTACGGCGGGGCCTTTCCATCGGGAGCGTCTGGCGCTAAGGGCTGTGCGACACCGATGGAGGCTTCGATGAAGGCGGCGGTCATCACTTTCCCCGGATCGAATTGCGACCGCGACCTGGCGGTGGCCTTCGAGGCGGCCGGGGCCGAGGTGGTTCGGGTCTGGCACAAGGACGACGCGCTGCCCGCAGGCACCGATGTCGTCGGTCTGCCCGGCGGCTTCTCCTTCGGCGACTACCTGCGCTGCGGGGCAATCGCGGCGCGCTCGCCCATCGCCCGCGCGGTCGCCGATTTCGCGCAGCGCGGCGGCTACGTGCTGGGCATCTGCAACGGGTTCCAGATCCTGCTCGAGACGGGGCTCCTTCCCGGTGCGCTGATGCGCAACAAGACGCTGCGTTACGTCTGCAAGCCCGTGATTCTGGACGTGGCGAGCACGGAAAGTGCCTATACCGAAGCCTATGCGCCGGGCCAGCGCGTCACCATCCCGGTCGCGCATCACGACGGCAACTACTGTGCCGACGAGCTCACGCTCGACCGGCTGGAGGGCGAGGGACGCGTCGCCTTCCGCTATGCCGAGAATCCGAACGGCTCGATGCGCGACATCGCCGGGGTGCTGTCGGAGAACCGCCGCGTGCTGGGGATGATGCCGCATCCCGAGCGCGCCATCGATCCGCATCACGGCGGCACCGACGGCCGCGGCGTCTTTGCCGGGCTGATGCGGGCGCTCGCGCCGGTCTGAGCGGAATCCAGCGGCTTGAGTGCGGCGCGGGCCGCGCGTAGAGTGACAAGGTGAGCAGAGACATGACCACCACGCTTGCCGCAGAGACGGCGGGCCCGGCGGGGATGCCCGCCTGGGGCAAGCTCGTCGTCGGGTTGCTGGCGGTGGTGGCGGCGGTGACCGTCTGGCTGCTCAACGACTTCCTGACCGAGAACTTCACCGTCGACACGCGCAACCGGGCCGAGACGCGGCTTGTCCTCTATTCCGGCAACATCCAGTCCGAGATGCAGCGCACGCAGGTCGTGCCGATCCTTCTGGCGCGCGACCCGGCCCTGCGCGAGGCGCTGCAATCGGGCAACTTCGCCACGATCTCGCAACTGCTGATGAGCGTGCAGTCCGAAGTGGGCGCCGGCGCGATCGAATTGATGGACGCGACGGGCCGCGTCGTCGGCGCGACCGATCGCAACCGGCTCGGCGTGTCGCGCACCCAGGACGTGCATTTCGTCGAGGCGCGGCGCGCCAACGACACGATCTTCGCCGTCTACGAGCGCGACTCGGGCGGCTACGGCTTCGGCTTCGCGCGCGCGATGCGCACCGGCGGGCAGCTTCTCGGCGTCGTCGCGGTCGAGGTCGATCTGGGCAAGTTCGAGCGCGCCTGGGCGGGTTTCGCCGATGTCGTGGCGCTGACCGACAGCGAGGGCAGGATCATCCTGTCGACCGAGCCGCGCTGGCGCGGCCGGACCGAGGCCGAGGCGCTGGCGCTTTTCGACGCGCCGACGGCGCTGGCGCGCGCGATCCGGGCAACGGCCGACTGGGCGGGACGCGGTCCCGATGCCTTCGTCAGCGACCACGGCGTGCTGCGCTCGGAGATCCGGGTACCGTTCCGGGGCTGGCGGCTGGTGTCCTACACCCGCTACGACGGCGTGCGCGAGAGCGTCAACGGCGTGCTGGCGCTGGTCATCACCGGTTTCGCGCTGCTCCTGGCGCTGGTCTTCTACCTCCTCTCGCGCCGGGCCTGGTCGCAGACCGCCGCCTTCGAGCGCGAGTCGGTCGAATTGCGGCGGCTCAACCAGCGGCTCCAGCGCGAGATCGCCGCGCGCGAGAAGGCGCAGAAGGATCTCGACGTCGCCGAGCAGACGCTGGCGCAGTCCTCGAAGCTCGCCGTGCTGGGCGAGATGTCGGCGGCGGTGAGTCATGAACTCAACCAGCCGCTGGCGGCGATGAAGACCTATCTGGCCGGCGCGCGGCTGCTGCTCAACCGCCGGCGCAGCGAGGAGGCGCTGGTCTCGTTCCAGCGCATCGACGACCTGATCGACCGGATGGGCGCGATCACCCGGCAGTTGAAGTCCTTCGCGCGCAAGGGCGGCGACGCGTTCGAGCCGCTCGATCTGCGCGACTGCGTGGCCGAGGCGCTGACCATGATGGAGCCGAGCCTGCGCGAGCGGCGGATCCTGGTCGTGCGCACGCTGCCGAGCCAGCCGGTGATGGTGATGGGCGACCGGTTGCGGTTGGAGCAGGTGATCATCAACCTGATGCGCAACGCCGTCGACGCGACCGCCGGGGTGAACGCGCCGCAGATCGACCTGATCCTGACCGAGGGCGACACCGTCACCCTGACGGTGCGCGACAATGGCAGCGGGATCAAGGACATCCACTCCGTCTTCGATCCGTTCTACACCTCGAAGAAGGCGGGCGAGGGGGTCGGGCTGGGGCTGGCGATCTCGTCCGGGATCGTCGGCGACCATGGCGGCCGGATCACCGCGCGGAACATGCCCGAGGGGGGCGCCGCCTTCGACGTCGCCCTGCCGGTTCTTCACGGCGCCGCCCGCGCCGCCGCCGAATGACCGGCCGCGCCGGAACCCGCGCGCAGTTGACGGATTTGTTTGACGACAGTGCCAGAAGTTGTGACCAGGACCGAAACGATGAGTGAAGCCGACCGTCCCCGACCCGCCCGGATCGTCGTGATCGATGACGAGCAGGACATGCGCCAGTCGATCAGCCAGTGGCTGTCGCTCTCGGGCTTCCAGCCCGAAGCCTTCGTCAGCGCCGAGGAGGCGCTGCGCGCGATCGGCCCCGATTTCCCCGGCGCGGTGATCACCGATATCCGGATGCCCGGCATGGACGGGATGGCGCTGCTGAAGCGGCTGATGGGGATGGATGCGAGCCTGCCGGTGATCCTGATCACTGGCCATGGCGACGTGCCGATGGCGGTCGAGGCGATGCGTCTCGGCGCCTTCGATTTCCTCGAGAAGCCCTTCGATCCCGAGAAGATGACCGAGCTTGCCCGCCGCGCGGTCAAGGCGCGCGCGCTGGCGCTGGAGAACCGCGCCCTGCGGCAGGAACTGGCCGACGGCAATACCCTCATGCGCAAGCTCGTCGGCGCTTCGCCGGTGATGACGCGGCTGCGCGAGGATATCCTCGACTACGGCCAGGCCGACGGTCATGTGCTGATCGATGGCGAGACGGGCACCGGAAAGACGCTGGTCGCGCATGCGCTGCACGCAGTGGGTCCGCGCGCGTCCAAGCGCTTCGTCTCGGTCTCGTGCCAGGGCGAGGACGAAGCCAGGCTCGCCGCCCGGCTCTTCGGCCCGGTCGAGGAGGGCGGGAG
>SL_3KL_010_SEDDRAFT_10006883_pt1 | contig 10123 bp, 7 predicted proteins | sample SodLakKL_010_SED_2_FD_10381 | JGI IMG/M metagenome (IMG submission 10381)
CGGCTCCAGCAGCAGCAGCTTGCCACCGGCGGCCCAGGACGCCTCGAGCAGCGCCAGAGGCACTCGGGTGGTCTTGCCGGCACCGGGTTCGGCCACCAGCAGGGCGCGGGAGTGGGCGGAGAGCGCCGCCTGAACGGCATCGAGGCGCGCCTCGATGGGCAGCGCGACTGTCATCGAACTGTCATATGTATTCATGTACGCTTTTGGTTCATATACGATTTGCCAGATATTTCCGCTGAGCCCCGGGCACCTTCGCCTGCACTCTCGATATTTCCACAGGAGTTTCCCATGACGGTCAGGATCGGCATCAATGGCTTCGGCCGCATCGGGCGCCTGGCGCTACGCGCCGGCTGGACGAACCCGGAGCTCGCGTTCGTGCAGATCAACGACCCGGGCGGCGACGCCGACACCTTTGCCCATCTGCTGCAGTTCGACTCGGTGCACGGCCAGTGGACCGGCGGCGGTGATAATATCATGGCGGAAGATGACGCCCTGACGGTGGCCGGCCAACGCATCGCATTCACCGCCAACCGCGAGATCGCCGACACCGACTGGTCCGGCTGCGACGTGGTGATCGAGGCCTCGGGCAAGATGAAGACCACCGCGACGCTTCAGGCCTACCTGGACCAGGGGGTCAAGCGTGTGGTGGTCAGCGCGCCGGTGAAGGACGACGGCGTGCTCAACCTGGTGGTGGGCGTCAACGATCATCTTTTCGACCCGGCCGAGCACCGCATCGTCACCGCGGCCAGCTGCACCACCAACTGCCTGGCGCCGGTGGTCAAGGTGATCCACGAGAAGATCGGCATCCGCCATGGCTCCATGACCACCATCCATGACATCACCAACACCCAGGTCATCCTCGACGCGCCCCACAAGGACCTGCGCCGGGCGCGAGCCTGCGGCATGAGCCTGATACCCACCACCACCGGGTCGGCCAAGGCGATCACCGCCATCTTCCCGGAGCTCACCGGCAAGCTGAACGGCCACGCCGTGCGGGTGCCGCTGGCCAATGCCTCGCTCACCGACATGGTCTTCGAGGTCAAGCGCGAGACCACGGAGGAGGAGGTCAACGCCCTGCTCAAGGAGGCCGCCGAGGGCGAACTGGCCGGCATCCTGGGCTATGAGGAACGCCCGCTGGTCTCCATCGACTACCGTAGCGATCCGCGCAGTTCCATCGTCGATGCCCTCTCCACCATGGTGGTGGCCGGCACCCAGGTGAAGCTCTACGCCTGGTACGACAACGAGTATGGCTATGCCTGCCGCACCGCCGAGCTGGCCGCCAAGGTGGGAATCGCCGACGCATGATCGCCCGCGTCGCCGCCCTGCCCCGTGAGATCCGCCAGTACCTGCTGGTCACCGGCAACTACTGGGCCTTCACCCTGACCGACGGCGCCCTGCGCATGCTGGTGGTGCTCTACTTCCACAGCCTGGGCTACTCGGCCCTGGAAGTGGCGCTGCTGTTTCTGTTCTACGAGTTCTTCGGGGTGGTCACCAACCTGGTTGGCGGCTGGCTGGGGGCCCGGCTGGGACTCAATCGCACCATGAACCTGGGCCTCGGTCTGCAGGTGGTGGCGCTTGGCATGCTGCTGGTGCCGGTGGCTTGGCTCTCCGTGCCCTGGGTGATGGCCGCCCAGGCGCTCTCGGGCATCGCCAAGGACCTCAACAAGATGAGCGCCAAGAGCGCCATCAAGACCCTGGTGCCGGCCGGCGACGCCGGCCATCGGTCGCTCTACCGCTGGGTGGCGCTGCTCACCGGCTCCAAGAATGCGCTCAAGGGAGTGGGGTTCTTTCTCGGCGGCCTGCTGCTGACGCTGATCGGCTTCCAGGGGGCGGTACTCGCCATGGCGGTGATGCTCACCGGCGTGCTGGCGCTGTCGCTCATGCGCCTGGACGGCGACCTGGGCCGCGCCAAGGTCAAGCCGAAGTTTCGCGAGATGCTCTCCAAGAGCCGCGCCATCAATATTCTCTCGGCGGCGCGGATGTGCCTGTTCGGCGCCCGGGACGTGTGGTTCGTGGTGGCACTGCCGGTGTTCCTGGCCACCCAGTTCGGCTGGGACAGCTGGCGGGTCGGGGGATTTCTGGCGCTATGGGTGATCGGCTACGGCGCGGTGCAGGCGGTAGCCCCACGGATCACCGGGCACGCCGCGGGGCGCGGTGCTGCCATCGCCTGGGCCGCGGCGCTGGCCGCACTGCCGGCGCTGATCGCGCTGTTCATTAACGTGCACCCCCACCTGGTGCTGCTGGGCGGGCTGCTGCTGTTCGGCGCGGTCTTCGCGGTCAACTCCAGCCTGCACAGCTTTTTGATCGTGCGCATGGCGCGCTCGGACGGGGTATCGCTCGACGTCGGCTTCTACTACATGGCCAACGCCATGGGGCGCCTGATCGGCACCCTGCTGTCGGGCTGGCTCTATCTGGTCGGCGGACTCACCGCGACCCTGTGGGTGTCGAGCGCCCTGCTCGTCGCCACCGTGCTGATCAGCCTGGCGCTGCCGAAGGAGGCGTGACCCCACACCCCTTGAGGATCACCCGGGTCAGGAAGGTGGTGATCTGCTCGACATCGACGTCACTGAGCTCGTCCCGGCCGGTGATGCCGAGCACCTGGGCTTCGAAGTCGGCGTAGTGCTGGGTGGCCGACCAGATCAGGAAGATCAGCCAGACCGGCTCCACCGGGTCCATCAGGCCGCGCTCGGCCCACTGCTCGAAAATTCTCGCGCGTGCCTGGACCCAGTCGCGCAGTTCGCCACGCAAATAGTCCTGTAGGAAGGGGGCACCGCCGAGAATCTCGGCGGCAAAGAGTCGGGACCCTTCGGGGTGGCGCCGGGAGAGCGCCATCTTGCTGCGGATGAAGGCCTCGAGGACTTCCGCGGGATCGTCGTCCACGGAGATATCGTCAAGCAGCGCATTCCAGCGCGCCATCATGCGCTCGAGCAGGCGCACGTAGAGTCCGCGCTTGCTGCCCATGTAGTAGAGGACGTTGGACTTGGGCAGGCCTGCCGCCTCGGCAATCGCCTGAACGCTGGCCCCACGGTAGCCGTGGGTGGCGAAGACCTTCTCTGCGGCCGCCAGGATCTCTCGCTCGTTGCGCAAGCGGGTCGCCCCGTTCACCTCGCCCCTTTCCTGAGCGCGGGGCTTATCCGGAGTGCTCGAGCCTTCTGGCATAACCCTTTCCCTGTTGCGATGATCCTGCATGAAGAGTGCCGCACCGACGCGGTGCATGCAATCGGCACGGACCCGCCATGGGTCGAAGATCACTGCCGATAGCCTTGCAAAATGAGCCACGGTTGACCATGCTGACATACAACCTGACCACATGGTCAAGCTCAAGCAAAGCCAACGCTTCCCGCCAACAAGAGAGAAAAGGGCGATGATCGACTTCATGCTCAACGGGCAGCCGCGCCACTGCGAGGCCCCGCCCGATACCAGCGTGCTCGAGTTGCTGCGCGAGACGCTCGGTCAGACCGGTACCAAGGAGGGCTGCGCCTCCGGCGACTGCGGCGCCTGCACCGTAGCCATCGGCGAGGCCGGCCCCGACGGCCGGGTTCACTACCACAGCGCCAACGCCTGCATTACCCCGGCCCACCAGCTTCAGGGCCGTCATCTTGTCACCGTGGAGGGGCTCGCCCAGGGCGAGGCCCTCCACCCGGCCCAGGCCGCCATGGTGGCGTGCCACGCCAGCCAGTGTGGCTTCTGCACCCCCGGTATCGTGATGTCGCTGTTTACCCTCCATGAAGCGCAGCACGCAAGCGTAACAACGCCGGCACCGCTGACGCCCCAGCGTCTCGAAGCGGCTCTCGGCGGCAACCTCTGCCGCTGCACCGGTTACCGACCAATCCGCGAGGCGGCGCTGACCATGGCCGACTATCCCGAGCAGCGCCCCGACTGGCTGGACTTGGCCGTGGATGCCACGGCGTCGGAGCAGACACCGGCGACCGACAGCGCCTTTGTGCAGCCCACCACCCTGGCGGCGCTGATGGAGGAGCGCCGTCACCACCCCGAAGCGCCCATCGTCGCCGGCGCCACCGACCTGTGGTTGGACGTCACCCAGCGGCTGGCTCGCTTCGAACGCCTGGTGGATGTGACTCGGGTCGCCGAGCTCAACGCCATCGAGGAAGCCACCCTCGAGGACGGCCGAGAGGGCTGGTGGATCGGCGGCGCCGTCACCTACTCCCGACTCGAGCCGCTGCTCGCCGAACACTACCCGACCTTTGCCCACCTGCTGCACCGCCTGGGCTCCGCCCAGGTGCGCAACCGCGGCACCCTGGGGGGCAACATCGCCAACGCCTCGCCCATCGGCGACACCCCGCCGGTGCTGCTGGCGCTGGGCTCCCTGCTGTGGCTCGCCGGCCCCAGCAGGGAAGGTGCGGGAAAGGCCGAGCGCGAGCTGCCCCTCGACGACTTCTTCCTCGACTACAAGAAGACCGCCCTGAATCAGGATAAAGAGCACGCAGGCGAGGTGATCCGCGCCCTCTTCCTGCCCCGCCCGGATCCCGACAGACACCTCAGGGTCTGGAAGCTGTCCAAGCGTCGTGAGGACGATATCTCGGCGCTTCTCGGCGCCTTCTCCTGGCGGCTCGAGGCGGGCGTCCTGCGCGAGGTGCGCCTCGCCTTCGGCGGCATGGCGGCCATCCCGAAGCGGGCGGTCGCCGCCGAGGCGGCGCTGGAGGGCCAGCCGCCCACGGTGGCCAGCTTCCAGGCGGCCCGCGCCGCCCTGAGGCAGGATTTCCAGCCGATGAGCGACGTGCGCGGCAGCGCCCACTACCGCGAGCTCTCCGCCGCCAACCTGCTGGAGCGCCTGCGCCTGGCGATCGCCAAGTCCGAAACCCCAAGCTCCCCGGAGGTGATGCTCCATGCGTACGCTCACTAGGCTTTCCAAGGCGCCCGGTGCCGCGACCGACACGGCGCCGGACCTCTCCACCGACGCCGTCGAGGCCCGGCGCGAGCTCGAGGACCGCATCCAAGGCGCGAGCCCCTTGGCTCGTGACACCCAGACACGTGACACCCTCACGCCGGGCAGCGCCGGCACTGCCCAGGCCCACGAGAGCGCGGTAAAGCATGTCACCGGCCGCGCCGCCTATATCGATGACCTCAAGGCACCCGCCGACTGCCTGCACGTGGCGCTCGCCCTCTCGCCGGTGGCCCACGGGCGCCTGACCCGGCTGGACCTCGAGCGGGTGCGCGCCCTGCCCGGCGTGATCGACGCGGTGGGCTTTCATGAGGTGCCCGGTCATACCGATATCGGCCCGGTGTTCCCCGGCGACCCGATCTTCGTCAGTGATGAGATCAGCTACGTCGGCCAGGTGCTCTTCGCCATCGCCGCCGAGAGCCACCACGCCGCCCGCAGGGCGGTGAAGGCCGCCTTCGACGCCGGTGCCGTGGAAATTGACGAGCAGCCGGCCAGTCTGGATGCCCCGGCCGCCGCCGAGCGCGGCGAGTTCGTTCGCCCCACCCATGTCCAGCAGCGCGGCGACTGGGAGGCCAGGCTGGCCGCGGCGCCGCTGGTGGTCGAGGGCGAGCAGTTCGTGGGCGGTCAGGAGCACTTCTACCTGGAGGGCCAGGCCTGCCTGGTGACGCCTACCGAGGACGAGGGGGTGGTGGTCCACACCTCCAACCAGCACCCCAGCGAGACCCAGAAGCTGGTCGCCGAGGTGCTGGGCATCCCCTTCCATGCGGTGACCGTGGAGGTACGCCGCATGGGCGGCGGCTTCGGCGGCAAGGAGACCCAGGCCTCGCCCTGGGCCTGCATCGCCGCGCTGATCAGTCGGCGCACCGGCCGTGCCGCCCGGCTGCGACTCTCCCGGGGCGACGACATGCACGTCACCGGCAAGCGCCACCCCTTCCACAACCGGTACCGGCTGGGCGTTGACGAGCGCGGCGTGATCCAGGGCGGCGAGATCACCGTGATCGGCGACTGCGGCTATTCCCCGGACCTGTCGGACGCCATCGTCGACCGCGCCATGTTTCATTCGGACAACGCCTACTCCCTGGGCGACGCCCGGGTCACCGGCCACCGCGCCCGCACTCACACCGCCTCCAACACCGCCTTCCGCGGTTTCGGCGGGCCCCAGGGCATGATGGTGATCGAGGCGGCCATGGACGACATCGCCCGCCGGATTGGCGAGGATCCGCTGACGGTGCGCAAGCGCAACCTCTATCGAAAGGGTCGCGACGTCACCCCCCGCGACGTTACACATTACGGCCAGACCGTGGAGCAGATCGGCCTGCTCCATGAGCTGATCGAACGGCTCGAGACGAGCAGCGACTACTGGGCACGGCGTCAGTCGGTAATCGACTTCAATGCGCAGAACCCCATCATCAGGAAGGGGCTGGCCCTGACCCCGGTAAAGTTCGGCATTTCCTTCACCGCCAAGCACCTCAACCAGGCCGGCGCCCTGCTGCACGTCTATACCGACGGCAGCGTGCAGATCAACCACGGCGGCACCGAGATGGGCCAGGGCCTGCACACCAAGATCTGCCAGGTGGTGGCCCGTGAGCTGGCGCTGGATCTCGACGCGGTGCGCATCACCGCCACACGCACCGACAAGGTGCCCAACACCTCGCCCACCGCCGCCTCCAGCGGCGCGGACCTCAACGGCATGGCCGCCCGCGACGCCTGCCTGACGCTCAAGGCGCGGCTGTTCGACTTCGCCGCCGAGCACTTTTATCAAGGTCAGGCGCTAGACCGTGAGGGGATGCGGCTGGAGGCCGGCCACCTGGTGGCAGGTATTGGCGAGAGCGAACGGCACATCCCCTGGGGCGAGCTGGTGCAGGCGGCCTACCTGGGCCGGGTCTCGCTCTCCGAGAAGGGCTTCTACGCCACCCCACTGATCCACTACGATCGTGGTACCGGCCAGGGCCGCCCCTTCTACTACTTCGCCTTCGGGGCCGCCGTCGCCGAGGTCAGCGTCGATACGCTCACCGGCGAATACCAAGTGGACCGGGTCGACATCCTTCACGACGTGGGCGACTCCCTGAACCCGGCCATCGACCTCGGCCAGGTGGAGGGCGGCTTCATCCAGGGCATGGGGTGGCTGACCAGCGAGGAGCTCAAGTGGAACGCGGCCGGCCGACTGATCTCGGATGGCCCGGCCACTTACAAGATCCCCACCTACGGTGACCTGCCGGCGATCTTCAACGTCGAGTTGATGGAGGGCCACCCCAACTCCATGGCCAGCATCTACCGTTCCAAGGCCGTGGGTGAGCCGCCCTTCATGCTGGGCATCTCGGTATGGTCGGCGCTGAGCGATGCCCTGGCGAGCCTCGCCGACTATCGTGAGGCGCCGCGACTCGACACCCCGGCCACCCCGGAGCGGGTGCTGATGGCCGCCGAGGCGCTGCGCTCGCGTCATAGCGGCTGGCCGCTGGCCTTCGAGGAGCCGACGCCGTGATCGCCGCAAGCGGCCAACGCCCCGAGAGCTGGCACGCCGCCCTGCATCGCCTGCAGCGCGAGGGCCTGCCCCACGCCCTGGCCACCCAGGTGACCAGCGCCGGCTCCACCCCCCGGGAGCCGGGCGCGCGCATGGTGATCACCCTGGATGCCGTCTTCGACACCCTGGGCGGCGGCACCTTCGAATACCAGGTGATCGAGGCCGCCCGACGCCGCTTGTCGGGCCGTGATGGAGAGGTCATCGCCGGGATGAGCCTCGAGGCCTTCTCCCTGGGCGGGCGCAGCGGCCAGTGCTGCGGCGGCTTCGTCAACGTGCTCCTCGAGATCTTCCCCGGCAGCACGACGACCCTGGCGATCTTCGGCGCCGGCCACGTGGGNAACGAGTTGGTGCGCCTGGCCGCCCCGCTGCCCTGGCGGGTGCTGTGGCACGACAGCCGCACGGACATCTTCCCCGGCTGGGCGGCCAACCAGCCGCGTCTCGAGTGCCGTTCGGCCCCCGACCCGGCCGCCGCCGTGGCCGCCCTGCCCGCCGGTGCCCATGCCCTGGTGCTGACCCACGACCATGCCGAGGACCGCGCCCTGGTGGATACGCTGCTGAAGCGCGGTAACGCGGCCTCGATTGGATTGATCGGATCCCGGAGCAAGTGGGCCAGCTTCCGTTCGCGACTCGCCGATGCCGGCCACACGGAGGCGGCGCTCGAACAGGTGCGCTGCCCCATCGGCATGGCGGCGGGAGGCACAGGAGGCGACAAGACCCCCTATGCCATTGCGCTGGCCACCATCGCCGAGCTGCTGCCGATGATGGAACGCACCCAGGGCGACGCCGACCGGCGCGGCCTCGACTCTGCCGAGCTCCGACGGATGTTTTCTTGATCATGCTGATAAGACGAGTCATCAGCCACCCGTAGGAGCGCAATTCATTGCGCGATAGGCGCCGATGGTGTCCTGACGGCGCCCATCCCTGCCGCCGCTTCGCGACGGTTCGCCCGATGAATCGGGCTCCTACATACAAACATGGAAAGAGTCTCTGACATCATGACAACGAATGATTCGCGCCTGCTGCGCGCCGAACTGCTGAGCTTCGATGCCGACCCCGGCGACGAGGACACCCCCGCCCCGGGTAGCGTGCGCCACTTCCCGGACGGCGGTCTCTGGATAGAGGATGGCCGCATCAAGGCGATCGACGACTACGCCACCCTGGCCGCCGAGCTGCCGCCTGGTCTGGAGGTGATCGATCACCGCGGCAAGCTGATCACCCCCGGCTTTATCGACAGCCACGTGCACTATGTGCAGCTGGAGATCATGGCTTCCTACGGTCGCCAGCTCCTCGACTGGCTCAACGACTACACCTTCCCGGAGGAGCTGAAGTTTGCCAGCCGCGAGCACGCGGATGCCCTATCCGAGGTGTTCCTCGACGAGATGCTGCGGGTGGGCACCACCACCGCCCAGGTGTTCTGCTCGAGTCATCCGGTGTCAGTGGACGCCTTCTTCGCGGCCAGCCAGCGGCGTGGCCTGTGCATGCTGGCCGGCAAGGTGCTGATGGACCGCCATGCTCCCGAGGGACTCATCGATGACGTCCTGGGCGGTATCCGCGACACCGAGCGGCTGATCGGCGACTGGCACGGCAAGGGACGGCTGGGGTACAGCCTGACGCCGCGCTTCGCGCCCACCTCCACCCGGGCTCAGCTCGACGCCACCGGCGCCATCCTGCGCAGCGACCCGAGCCTCTGGCTGCAGACCCACCTCGCCGAGAACACCGGCGAGCTTGACTGGGTATCTGAGCTCTTCCCCGGCAGCCGCGACTACCTGGAGGTCTATGAACAGTCGGGCCTGGTGGGGCCGCGGAGCACCTTCGCCCACGGCATCCACCTGGACCAGCAGATGCGCGGCCGGTTGGCGGAGCGCGGCGCCAATCTGGCCTTCTGTCCCAGCTCGAACCTGTTCCTGGGCAGCGGGCTCTTCGACCGCCAGGCCGCCCGGGAGATGGCCCTCAACGTCACCTACGCCAGCGACGTGGGCGGCGGCACCGATCTCTCGGGCCTCGCCACGCTCAAGGCCGCCTACCAGGTGGGTCAGCTGCGCGGCCAGCCGCTCACCGCCTGGCAAGGCTTCTACGGGCTAACCCTGGGCAACGCCCGGGCGCTCTCATTGAATGAGCACATCGGCCGTCTGGCCCCGGGCATGGACGCCGACTTCGTGGTGCTCGACCCGGCGGCCACCCCGCTGCTGGCCAGGCGCTGCGCAGGCTCTCGCACCCTGGGGGAAACGCTCTTTGCGCTGATGATGCTGGGCGACGACCGCACCGTGGCTGAGACCTGGGCCGCCGGCCGCTGCCTGCACCGGAGCGACGCCGGCGCCTGACACGACCTCGGGGCCACCTCGAGGACAGCTATTTTCTGCCGTCTCTGCGCGCACAGCGTCAGGGCTTTTCTGCCCTGCCCGCTCGATAATAGCCGCCCCCTCAGCATCACCATAGCGCCCCGAGCGGCACCTCTTGACCCTGGGTCGATGGGGGTTGTCCATCTGGTCAATACATGACTAAGCTGTGCGCCAGGGAGGGGTATGACCGCATGGTCAAACCCTCAGCCGATGCCGCTACCGTCGGCACCGCCTGTCTTCCCGAACCAGGATTCGACGTACCCCACGACCAACAACAATGGAGTCCCCATGGACCCGACCTCTTCCTCCCTCTCCGACGAGTCGATGGCGCACTCATCCACCGGCAAGGTGCACTGGCTC
>SL_3KL_010_SEDDRAFT_10006885_pt1 | contig 10122 bp, 8 predicted proteins | sample SodLakKL_010_SED_2_FD_10381 | JGI IMG/M metagenome (IMG submission 10381)
GGGACCTTCGCTCTCTCAAGCTCCTGGCCAACGCACCGGACGGTTGGGTCGTCACCGATATGGACGCCCGGGTGCTGGGCGCGAACCGGGCCTTCCTGGATCTGGTGCAGCTCTCATCCGAGGATGAGGCGGTGGGCGAGAGTCTGGGTCGCTGGCTCGGGCGGCCCGGCGCAGACCTCACGGTGCTCCTGGCCAACCTGCAGAAGTTCGGGGTCGTCCGGCTCTTCCCCACCACCCTGCTGGGAGAACTGGACCTGGAGACGGAGGTGGAACTCTCCGGGATCCTGCTGCAGGAGTTGGATCCGCCGGGGATCGGGATCATCGTCCGGAACGTGAGTCGCCGGCTGGCGGTGGACCGCACGGCCCGGCGGGACCTGTCCCGCACCATGGACGAACTCACGCATCAGGTGGGGAAGGTCTCGCTGAAGGAGTTGGTCCAGAATACCACGGCCATCGTGGAGGGGCACTTCATCGAATCTGCGCTGGAGCTGACCGACGACAACCGCACAGCGGCAGCCGAACTCCTGGGGGTGAGCAGGCAGAGCCTCTACACCAAGCTACGTCGCTACAACCTGGAGGGACCGAGCAGGGAGCGGAAATAGCCCCGGCCCACCGGAAGGGCGCGGCGGCTTTTTTTTGACCCTGGGTGTCTAAATTTCTTGACAGAGCATACCGTCATCCCAAAATTACACTCGAAGGGCGGGGAGATCCCGCAGCCTGGAGCGGTGCTGGAGCTCTTCAAGCCTGTGACCTGGTTCCCACCCATGTGGGCGTTCCTCTGTGGAGCGGTCTCATCGGGAGTCCCTCTGGGGAATCGATGGCACATCACCCTTCTGGGGATCGTCGTGGCCGGACCGCTGGTGTGTGCCAGCAGTCAGGCGGTGAACGACTGGTTCGATCGGCACGTGGATCGGATCAACGAGCCGAATCGGCCGATCCCCAGCGGGCGGATCCCCGGGCGATGGGGTCTGTGGCTGGCCATCGGGTGGACCCTGGTCTCGGCTGGAGCCGGGTGGTTCCTGGGAACGTGGGGGTTCATTGCGACCCTCCTGGCCCTGGCGCTGGCCTGGGGCTACTCGGCGCCACCCTTCCGTTTCAAGGAGAACGGCTGGGTGGGCAACCTGGCGGTGGGAATCTCCTACGAAGGATTGGCCTGGGTGACCGGAGCCGCCGTTCTCCTCGGAGGGGCGCTCCCGTCAGGAGAGATCCTCCTGGTGGCCCTGATCTACAGTCTCGGAGCTCACGGAATCATGACGCTGAATGACTTCAAAGCCATCGAAGGCGACCTGCGGGTGGGGATCCGATCCCTGCCGGCTCGCCTCGGCCCGAAGCGGGCGGCCTGGGTCGCCTCCATCGTCATGATCGTTGCCCAGATGGTGGTGGTGGCGCTGCTCCTCTTCTGGGACCGTCCGGCACACGCCGTGGCCGTCGGTGCTCTGCTCCTGGTCCAGATCCCCATGATGGCACGTTTCCTGGCGGCGCCCCGGGAGCGAGCCCTCTGGCTCAGCGCCCTCGGCGTTCCGCTCTACGTGTCCGGGATGATGGTCACCGCGTTTGCCCTCAGGGGGGGAGTATGAAGGATACGGGCGACATCCTGGGCCTGAGCTGGCTGAGCATCGCCCGGCTGGCTCTCATCCAGGTTTCCATCGGCTCCATCATGGTCATCATGACCTCCACCCTGAACCGGGTGATGGTGGTGGAGCTGGGTCTGGCAGCAGCCGTCCCGGGAGCTCTGGTGGCCCTCCACTTCGCCGTGCAACTGCTACGGCCCAGGATGGGCTTCCGGTCGGACACCGACGGAAAGCGAATCACCTGGATCGTGGGCGGTATGGCCATCGTGGTGCTGGCAGGCGTCGGCGCCGCCGCTGCCACCGCCCTCATGGAAACGAGCACCCTCCTGGGTATCGGAGCGGCCGTTCTGGCCTTCTTCTTCCTGGGCTTCGGGATCAGCGCCTCCTCGACTCCGTTCCTGGCCTACCTGGCCGAGCGGGTGGACGAGCGCCGGATGGCAGGAGCGGCGGCACTCACCTGGATCATGATGATCGCCGGGATGATCGCCACCGCCATGATCGCCGGGTTCCTCCTGGATCCGTTCTCGTACGGCCGCATGGTGGCGGTCACCGCCGGGGTCTGCGGCACCGCCATGGTGCTGACACTGGTGGCAGTATGGGGTCGCCGTGACGGGATCGTGGTGGACGCCTTTCGGGGCACCGCAGGTAGTGACCGGGAAGAGGTTTCGTTCAAGGAGGCCTTCGCAGCCATGTGGGGTGACCCCCAGTCCCGGCGCTTCGCCACCTTCATCTTCGTGGCCATGATGGCCTACTCGGCACAGGAGATCATCCTGGAGCCTTTCGCCGGGTCCGTCTTCGGTATGACACCGGGAGAATCCACCCGGGTTGCCGGCATGCAGCATGGCGGGGCGCTTCTGGGCATGGCGGTGGGCGCGTTCGGAGCCTCCCGCTTCGGCACCCTCACCCGATGGTCGGCGGCCGGCTGCATCGGCTCGGCCGTAGCCCTGGCGGCACTGGCCGTCATGCCCGTTCTGGGGTGGACGGAGGGGATGAAGGTCTCCGTCTTCGCCCTGGGTGTGGCCAACGGCGTCTTCGCCGTGGCAGCCATCGGCGCCATGATGGGCCTCACCGTCCAGGGCAAGGTGGGCGGCGCCGGGCTCCGGATGGGGTTCTGGGGCGCCTCCCAGGCCATCGCCTACGGGACCGGGGGCCTCATGGGGGCCGTCCTCTCCGATGTGGCCCGCTCCCTTCTGGGCTCCCCCACCCTGGGGTACGTCATGGTCTTCATCCTCGAGGGGATCCTCTTCGTGGTGGCGGCCTGGATCATCCTCGGGATGCCGCGTAGCGCGCCCCGCCCCGCCACTGGCGACGCACTGGCGAACAAGACGGCCATCGCCCGGGGCCTGGCCCTCTCGGAGCCCGGCTGATGAACGCCCCGACGCACACCCCCACCCGCCCCATGTCGCAGCCGCGCCTGGACGCCGGGGGCACTGAATTCGCCCGCACCCGGGTCGAGATGAACGCCTTGGAATCCATCATTCAACTCCGGCGGCACCACCCGCGTCGGATCAAGCGGATGACCCCGTCCCATCAGTGGGACCTCGCCAGCCCTTATGGACTGCAGCCGGAACCGGAGGAGAGATCATGAAGAAGGTAGACGTCGTCGTTGTCGGAGGGGGTCCTGCCGGGGCCACCGCAGCCCACGAACTCGCACAGAAGGGGCACGACGTGGTCCTCCTCGATCGGGCAGGCCGGGCGAAACCCTGTGGAGGTGCGGTGCCTCCCCGGCTCATGGAGGCGTTCGACGTCCCCGAATCGATTCTGGTCAATCAGGTGGACACCGCGCGAATCCTCTCGCCCAGGGGAGAGAAAGTGGACATTCCCGTGGGCAACGGCTTCGTGGGCATGGTGGACCGGGGACCCTTCGACGAATGGCTTCGGACCCGCGCCGCCTCCGCTGGAGCCACCCGTGTCACCGGCACCTACAAGGCCATCGAGCGGCAGCGGGACGGATCCGCGGTGGTGCGCTACACCGCCGGCTCCAGCCGTGGCGGCGATGAACAGACCATCGCGGCCCGACTCGTGGTGGGCGCCGATGGGGCCCTCTCCCAGGTGGCCCGCCAGGAGGTCCGGGACTCGGACAAGGGGAAGTTCGTCTTCGCCTACCATGAGATCATCGAGTCGCCCGAGGTGTCTTCCGAAGCCTTCGGCCCCCAGCGGTGCGACGTCTACTACCGCTCGACCCTGTCCCCGGACTTCTACGCCTGGGTATTCCCCCATGGTCACACCACATCGGTGGGAACCGGCACCTCCATCCGTGGCTTCGACATGCGCGGCGCCATCTCGGCACTCCGGGAGCAGACGGGGCTTGCCGAGGCCACTACCATCCGAAAGGAAGGCGCCCCCATCCCCCTCAAGCCGCTCCCCCACTGGGACAACGGTCGGGACGTGATCCTGGCGGGTGATGCCGCCGGGGTGGTCGCCCCCTCCTCCGGTGAGGGAATCTTCTACGCCATGACCGGTGGACGCCTGGCGGCCGAGGTGGGAGATGAGGCCCTCCAGACGGGGAATGCCAAGGTCCTGGCGCAGGCTCGCAAGCGGTTCCTCAAGACCCATGGGCAGGTCTTCTGGGTCCTGGGCCTCATGCAGCGGTTCTGGTACACGGATGACGAGCGCCGGGAGCGCTTCGTGGCCATCTGCCGGGACCGTGANGTCCAGGAACTCACCTTCGAGGGATACATGCAGAAGGAGCTGGTGAAGGCCCGCCCCCTCGCTCACGCCCGGATCTTCTTCAAGAATCTGGGCCACCTCACGGGATTGGTATCGGCATGAGCGCCCTCACCGAGAAGCCCCCGGGGCCGAAGAAAGCCCTCCGGGCACGACCTCTCTACGGGCTGGACCTGGCTGTGGCCTTTCCAACCGAGGTCCTCCCCCTCCTGGAACGGGAACTCTACCGTTCCACTGTTCATGACGCCGGACTGCCCCCCGGCCTGGAAGAAGAGTTGAGGCAGGCGGTAGGGATTCCTGACGGTGGCGGGCGCCGCTGGCGTCCCCTTCTGAGCCTTGCTGCGGCACGGGCCTGCGGAGGGGATCCGAGGGACGCCCTGGGTGTGGCAGTGGCCGTTGAACTGACCCACACCGCGTCCCTCGTCCTGGACGACCTCCCCTGCATGGACGACGCCGACGAGCGCAGAGGGGCCTCGGCCACCCACCGCCGGGTCGGCCTCTCGGGAGCCATCCTCCTCTCCATCGGCCTCCTGGCCCGGAGCGCCGAGCTCCTGGGGCAGGTACCGAGAGGCAGTGGGGAGATGGCCGGTGTATGGGGTCGCTGCTTCGGATTGTCCGGAATGGCGGGAGGCCAGGCCGTGGACCTCCTGGGCACCTTCCGGCACGGCGGCTCCGCCCGTCGCCTGCATCGGCGAAAGACCACCGATCTGGCGGCCTTCGCGGTCTGGGGTGGCGCCACCGCCGCCGGGGCGAGCGATGCCACCCGGGAGGCGCTGTGGCGCTTTGGACAGGATCTGGGCTGGGCGTATCAACTGGCGGACGACGCCCGGGATCTGGCCGAGGACGAGGCGCTGGGCAAGGCCCCCGGCGGGCGCCGGCCCGCCGCCCAGTCCGGCCGCCTGCTGGGGCGGGCTCGGCGTCGGCTGGCAGAGGCCCCGGGCCTTTCGCCGGATGGCATGGCCCTTCTGGCCGGCCTGGGCAACAGAATCGTGGGTGATCCGGGCCGGATGCCCGAGCTACAACCGGGAGGAATGCCGTGCTGATTTCCATCGGGCTCGACTACCGGACCATGACCGTCTCGGAGCGGGAACGCTGGGTCATTGCCGACGACCGGGTGCCTCACCTGTACAGGGAGATGCACCGGGCCCAGATCGAGGAGTTGGTTGCCGTCCGGACCTGCAACCGGACGGAACTCTACGCATGGGGAACCGGCCGGGAGCCGGACCCCGGCACCCTGGCGGCACTCTGGGCGGGCGCCATCGACCTGGAGAATCCTCCTGAACACCGACTGGTCATTCGTCGGGAGACGGGAGCGGTGCGGCACCTCTTGAGAGTATGCGGGGGGCTCGAGTCCCAGGTTCTCGGCGACATCCACATCCTGGGGCAGGTGCGACGCGCCTACCGTGAGTCCGTCCACTTCGGTGGGGCCGGCACCCACCTCCGCCGCCTGTTCGACACCGCGATCCGAGCCGGAAAGCGTGTCCGGACCGAGACGGAGCTCATGGCCGGACGTAGCTCCGTGGGTTCCGAGGCTGCTCGGTACCTGGTCCGCCGACTCCCCGCCGACGGAACCGTCATGGTGTTGGGGTGCGGCAAGGTTGGGTCCCACGCCGCCCAGACGCTGGCGGAGATCGGCCATAGACGCGTGATCCTGGTGAACCGTACGGACGCCCGGGCCGAGAAGTTGGCGCGGGAATGTGGGGTCGACTGGGCCCCTTATGCCCAACTGAGCCAACTGCTCGGAGAGGTGTCGGGGGTCATCGTCGCCACCGGGGCCTCGACGCCCATCCTTCATCCCAGCCACATCCCCCCCGGCGATCGGCGGCAGACTCCGCTGGTCCTGGTGGATGTGGCCCTGCCGCGGAACGTGGCCCCCACCGTGGCCGGCGTGCCCGGGGTGGTGCTCCGGGACCTGGATGACGTCCACCCCGAGGCCGGACAGGTGGAGGCGGCCCGGCGGGGCGCAGTCCCTGCCGCCGAGGCGGTGATCCAGGATGAGCTCCGGGGCTTTCAGGACTGGAGGAGCACCATTGGAGCCAGCCAGGCCCTCCGGCCCCTCCGGGAGCTGGTCCTGGATGTGACCCGACGGGAGGTCGGGTATACGAGTCGGGAAGACGAGGAGGTGGAGCGCGTGGCTCGCCGCGTCGCGGCCAAGATCATGGCGCGTCCCATGATCGCCCTCCGGGAATCCGGTGCCGATCAGGAAGAGGTCACGGGCCTGGCCCGAACCCTCGAGCGTTTGTTTGGATCGTCCCTCACAACACATACGGAGAACGGATGCCGGGATTCCCCCTGACCCCGAACCCCGAACCGGTCCTCATTCCGGACTGGATCGCCCACGACACCCCCCTTCTTCCCCGCGCCCGACGGATCCCACTCCTGGGCCGGGGATCCGACCCCGGACCCCTGCGGCCGAGGGTGGCTCACTGGATGCAGGTCCTCCAGGAGCACCTGACGGAGTTCTTCGAGGAGGCGGATGGCGGGGGGCGCTTCCGGGAAGATGTGTGGAATCGGCGGGCGCTTCCGGGAAGATGTGTGGAATCGTCCGGGAGGCGGCACCGGGGTGTCCCGGGTCCTCTCCGAAGGTCGGACCTTCGAGAAAGCGGGGGTCAATCGGTATACCGGAGGAGGCCCCATCGCCCGGGCCGAGGCGGAACGACTTGGAGCCCGATCGCTCCCCCCCGGGGAGATCCGCTTCTTCGCCACCGGGGTCAGCGTGGTCTGTCACCCCCGAAGCCCCATGGTTCCCATTGTGCACATGAATGTGCGCTACTTCGAGCTGGAGGGCCCGGACGGCGAGCGACTGGACCACTGGTTCGGCGGTGGGCTGGACCTCACTCCCACCCACCCCTTTCCCGAGGACGCGGTCCACTTCCATCGCACCCTCAAGGCGGTCTGCGACAGTTGGGGCGCCTCCCTCTACCCCGGGTTCAAGGACTGGTGCGACGACTATTTCGTGAATCGTCATCGGGATGGAGAACTCAGGGGCGTCGGCGGCATCTTCTTCGACAACCTCCGGCCTGAGGTTGACGGCCCCATGGAGGCCGAAGAACTTTTTTCATTCGTTCGGGACGTCGGCTTCTCCCTTCCTCCTGCGTATGGTCCTCTGGTCGAAGCCCGACGGGACACTCCCTGGGGTGCTCGGGAGAAGGAACTCCAGATGCTCCGACGGGGCCGCTATGTGGAGTTCAACCTGGTTCACGACCGTGGCACGCGCTTCGGCCTCCTCACCAACGCCCGGATCGAAAGCGTGCTCATGAGCATGCCTCCGCTGGCCCGGTGGGAGTACGACGTCACCTACGAACCCGGTAGCTTTGAGTCGCGCCTGCAGGCCATGCTCCGACCCCACGACTGGGCATCGGGCATCCCGTCCGCCCTCGCCGAAGAGTCTCATGAGCACATCCAACGATCCGAGGGAGCGCAGCCATGACGACGCTCCCCTGACGCTCCGTCTTTCCGACGTTTCCAGCGACGATCGACGGAGCGTCGGTGGGAAGGCCGCCTCCCTGGGGGAAATGATCCAGGGACTTTCCCAGGCGGGGATCCGGGTCCCAGGCGGATTCGTCACGACGAACCACGCCTTCCAGCTCTACCTCGACAGCCCGCTCGGCCGGGATGTCCACCTCCTCTTCGAACCCCTCCCGGAACCGGACCGGCAGCCCCTCCGGGCCGCCGTCTCCGGTGCACCGGACCTGCGCAGCGCCATCCGCCGTGTCCTCACCGTAGCCCACGGGGAGGAAGCTTCCCTGCAACCGGACCCGGAGATCCCCGTTTCGTCCCGCACCGCAGCAGCGCGGGAACTGGTCCTCGCCACCCCCCTCCCCCCGGAGATCCAGACGGCCCTCGCCACCGGGCACCGTGACCTGGAGGAGCGCTACGGGACCGGCACCGACTGCGCCGTGCGATCCTCCACCACTGTCGAGGATTCGGAGATGGCCTCCTTCGCCGGGCAGTATGAGTCCTACCTGAACGTCCGGGGCCTCGATATCGTCAAGCTGGCATGGCAGCACTGTGTGGCCTCGGCCTTCACCGAGCGGGCCGTGGGCTACCAGCTCGCCCGGGACATGGATCCCCTGGTGGGGGAAGTCTGCGTCATCGTCATGAAGATGGTGCGTTCGGATCTGGCCACGTCCGGCGTGATCTTCACCATGGACCCTGATTCCGGGAACCGGAACGTCATCCATCTCACCTCTTCGTATGGGCTTGGAGAGATGGTGGTCCAGGGAAGCGTGACCCCGGACACCTTCCTCCTCTGGAAGGAGGGAATCCGCCGGGGTACTCCCGCCGTGGTCCACCAGGAGCTGGGGGCCAAGGACCGGAAGCTCATCTACGCCAGTCAGGGTGGAACCCGCACCGAGAGTGTGGACGTGGAAGCCAGCGCCCGGCGTCAGTGGTCATTGACCCGGGAAGAAGCCATGGAGCTGGGCCGCATGGCGCTGACCATCGAGGAGCACTACGGCCGGCCCATGGACATCGAATGGGCCAAGGACGGTGTCACCGGTGAGCTCTTCATCGTCCAGAGCCGCCCGGAGACGGTCCACGCTCCCGAGAGTGGGAAGGGTGTGATCCGGAACCACCGCATGGACCCGGAGCTGGTGAAGCGGCTGGAAGAGGATGGCCGACTCCTCCTCACCGGTCTGGCCGTGGGGACGGGGATCGGGGCCGGGAAGGTGCGGGTCTACCGCGACTACGCCGACGTCATCCGCCGGAAGAGTGACCTTCGCGACCGGCTGGCGGCCGGGGAGGACTTGGACCACATCCCGGCGGACGAACGGGTCTTCGACCCGGGGGACGTCCTGGTCACCGAGATGACCACGCCGGACTGGGAGCCCCTCATGCGGGACGCTTCGTTCATCGTCACGGAGCGGGGAGGACGGACCTCCCACGCCGCCATCGTGGCCCGGGAGTTCGGGATTCCCGCCATCGTGGGGGCCGGGGGGGCCGCCTCCCGCCTCCAGCCCCTCGAGGAGGTGACCGGCACGTGCGCCGAGGGGGACGAGGGAAAGGTGTTCCAGGGGATCCATCCCTGGCGTGTGGAGGAGATACCCCTCACCGACGACAGCCCGCTGAAGACCGCCATCAAGTTGAACGTGGGCTTTCCCGGGAAGTCCCTGAAGGACGCTCTTCTGCCGTGCGACGGGGTCGGACTCGCCCGGATCGAATTCATCCTCACCGCTCAGGTGGGCATCCACCCCCTGGCGCTCCGTCACTTCCACCCGCTGGCCCGGTATGCCCACACCGGGGACGTATCGCCGGTGTTGGAGCCATTCCTGGAGCAGCTCCAGGCCGAAGACCCGGAAGAGCTCAAGTCCCTGCTGCGGGCCATTGAGCGGCGAACTCCGGGGTACGCCGAGCCCGGCGACTTCTTCGTGGACCGCCTCCGTCGGGAATCGCCCTCATCTGCGCCGCCTTCCACCCGCGGCCGGTCCTCGTCCGCCTCTCGGACCTGAAATCCAATGAGTACAGGGACCTCCTGGGCGGCCGACTATTCGAGCCGTGGGAAGAGAACCCCATGATCGGATGGCGTGGTGCCGCCCGCTATCTGGATCCCCGGTTCACGCCGGCCTTCGACATGGAGCTCCGGGCGCTTCGGGCCGTGCGGGACGAGCTGGGGCTGGACAACCTGCAGATCATGGTGCCCTTCTGCCGGAGTCCGGAAGAGGGGAGCAACGTGGTCGAACATCTGGAAGCCGCCGGTCTGGGACCCGACTCAGGGGTCCCCCTCTTCCTCATGGTGGAGATTCCCTCCAACGTGCTGGAGGGCGAAGAGTTCATCCGGACCATGAAGCTGGCCGGAGCATCCATCGGCTCCAACGACCTGGTGCAGACCGTCTACGCGGTCTCCCGCGACGACCTGGAGGGCTACACACCCTCGGTGGACGCC
>SL_3KL_010_SEDDRAFT_10006886_pt1 | contig 10122 bp, 11 predicted proteins | sample SodLakKL_010_SED_2_FD_10381 | JGI IMG/M metagenome (IMG submission 10381)
AATCTGCAACAAAAGGCATAACATAACAGTTAAAATACGTAACATCCGTATCAGCACCGGCACCGTACAGAACACGGCCTGCCGGAACAAAGTTCATATTAACGAGTTCTTCATAAAACTTCGTAAACCACTCCTGCTGCTTCTCTTTCGTTGTTTCTACAGAAGAAAGTCCTCTGGCGTTGCGTTTCGCAATTTGTTCATAATATATTTCCAGCGGCTTTTCGATTGTAGCCAGCGGCCGCTCCACAATTCCTGTCTTTTTCTCTTCTGGTTCGTCAAGCACAGAAAGAAACTCTTCATCAACAGCAATTTTTGCTGTTCCTGTCCCCCAGTCCACTTCCGTAACAAATCCATAGCCACGCGCCGGAAATTTAGGATCCGATTTTACGGTCAGTACAACAAAATCTCCCGACTTCAGCGTTTTTTTCTCCGTGTCTTTAAATGTATAACGGTCCAGCATGACAAGTTTTGACACGCCGCTCTGCCTGCGGTGCATCTCCGGTGTTACAGGAAACACCTGTGGAAACTGCTCAATATCCTTGTTCAGCTGCTCCACATCAATTCGTTTTTCTGACATAAAGGTAGTCACAGGCCTCGCTCCTTTTAACTTTAAAATCCTCCGCTCTTCAAAAAGAAAGGAAGCCCTGCGGTAAAGGCTTCTTTTCAGCTGAGGTTACAAAACGCTATATATTGTGTCCTTAATTAAATAAAAACACAATATATAGGATATCTAGTGTAATTCTATACCCTGGATACGTTGTTGTAAACTCTTATTTTCTTTTCCCGGCACGGTATACTTTCTTATAGTTCCGGCGAAAACAGCTCTGGGACAAGTGCCGAGCTGTAAAAATCCTTCCATAGTCACATTAAAAATTTAGTACTTATACGTCCATTTTTCTGAAGCATATTTTTCTTCAGCGAGAGCTGCAGCTTCTTCCAGCTGAGAACTTGTCAGTTCATACGGTTCCAGATGAATATTCAGCGCTTCTTCAAAACCCTTTCGAAAAGCTGCTTTAAGTTCATCTATTGTTGCAGGGTGTTCCATCAGCTCCGACAAAGGCGCAGCCTTCGTTTTGAACCCCTGCTGCATACGTCTGCGCAGCCGATCGCTGGAAAAATTAAACATATCAAACAGTTTTTCCTCGTCGAATGTACGTATAATGGAGCCATGCTGAAGAATGATACCACGCTGACGGGTCTGGGCACTGCCGGCTATTTTCCTTCCGTTTACAACCATTTCATACCATGATGGGGCATCAAAGCAGACCGCCGACCGCGGGTTCCGGAGTTCTGCTTTTTCTCTCTCTGTTTCCGGTATCGAAAACTGGGCATCGAGTCCGAGGCTGCGGAAACCATTTAAAAGTCCCTGCGAAATAACCCGGTAGGCTTCCGTAACGGAGGCAGGCATGAGCGGGTGCGATTCTTCAGCTATAAAGCTGTAGGTCAGTTCGTCATCATGCAGAACCGCTCTCCCTCCAGTGGGACGGCGTACGAGTCCTGCTCCGTGGGCGGTAACCATTTCTATATTTATATCTTTATGGATGCGTTGAAAATAGCCGAGGGAGAGTCCTGCCGGTTTCCATTCGTAAAAACGGACTACAGGGGGAATTTCCCCTTCCCGGTGCCAGTCCATCAGTTTTTCATCCAGTGCCATATTGAAGGCAGGCGATTGTTTTCCTGAATCTATGTAAAGCCAAGTTTCCACGTTGATATTCCTCCTGACTCTATTATCATACCTAAAAAAACACCGAGTTACAAAAAGAATTCTTCAAGGATTGCACAAATCATTATTAAGGTATATCATTTATGAAGATACTTGTAAATCATCAAAGGAGTGGCAATATGGACTGGTGGATTTTGATTATTATAACGCTTATTTTAGTAGGTTTTCTGCTTTACCGTATGAAAAAGCCTAATTATCTGACTGCTCTGACGCAGGAGGAATTTACTAAAAACTACCGGAAAGCACAGCTGATTGATGTACGGGAGGAACGGGAATTTAAAACGGGTCATATTCTGGGCGCCAGAAATATTCCTCTCTCCCAGCTGCGTATGCGCTCCGGGGAAATCCGTACCGATAAACCTGTCTACATGTACGATCAAAACGGTTCCCGCTCGATTCAGGCAGCAAAACTGCTGAAAAAAAAGCGGGGCGCTGAGGATTTGTATATGCTTAAAGGCGGCTTCAAAAAATGGACGGGAAAAATTAAAAAATAAAAAAGACCCGGAAGCCTTTATTACGGCTTCCGGGATCTTTTTTGTATTCTTTTAATAATATTTCTCAAATGATCAGCTTTTTGTTGAAACATAGGCTTCCCGGCTGTATTTAAGCACCGGTTTTCTGGCCGCTGTAGTTTCATCAAGGCGTCCTATTACAGTACTGTGAGGCGCTTCCTGAACTACTTCCGGAGTGTTTTCAGCTTCCTCTGCTATTTGAATCATTGCATCACAGAACTCATCCAGCGTCTCCTTGGATTCTGTTTCTGTAGGTTCCACCATCAGACATTCCTCTACATTGATCGGGAAGTAAATCGTCGGCGGGTGGTATCCAAAGTCCAGAAGACGTTTTGCCATATCCAGTGTACGGACGCCGAGCTTCTTCTGTCTTTTACCGGAAAGAACAAATTCATGCTTACAGTGCTGCTCGTACGGCGTATCGAAATAAGGCTGGAGCCGGCGCAGCATGTAGTTTGCATTCAGAACGGCCTGAAGAGAAACCTGCTTCAACCCTTCCGGCCCCATCGTCCGGATGTACGTATATGCTCTGACATTAATACCAAAATTACCATAATATGGTTTTACACGTCCGATCGTTTCCGGAAAGTCATAGGAGAACGTGTAGTGTTCCCCTTCTTTAGCAATTATCGGTGCAGGAAGATAAGGAACGAGATCCTTTTTCACTCCTACCGGCCCGGATCCCGGTCCCCCTCCACCGTGAGGAGTGGTAAAGGTCTTATGAAGATTCAAATGTACAACATCGAAACCCATATCTCCCGGCCGGGTTATACCGAGAATGGCGTTCGAGTTTGCTCCATCATAATACAGTTTGCCACCTGCTTCATGGATAATTTCCGCCATTTCAGAAATCTGCCTTTCAAAAAGTCCAAGAGTATTTGGGTTTGTCAGCATAAGAGCGGCTGTATCGTCTCCGGTCAGCTCTTTGAGATGATCGAGGTCCACCAGTCCTTCTTCCGTCGAACGGACTGTTACAGCTTCAAAACCAGCGACAACAGCTGACGCCGGGTTGGTTCCGTGAGCCGAATCCGGTACGATCACCTTCGTCCGCTCATAATCCCCCCGCCCTTCATGATAGGCACGAATCAGCATAAGACCGGTCCACTCTCCATGGGCACCCGCTGCAGGCTGAAGCGTAACCTGATCCATGCCGGTCACTTCCTCAAGTGAATTCTGAAGTTTGTACATTAGCTCCATCGCACCCTGGATCTGGCTTTCCGGCTGGTAAGGATGCAGATGAGCAAATCCTGGATAACGGGCGACATCTTCATTAATTTTCGGGTTGTATTTCATCGTACACGATCCCAAAGGATAAAATCCGGAGTCTACCCCGTGATTCCTTCTCGAGAGAGCCGTATAGTGCCGGACGAGCTGAAGTTCAGAAACCTGTGGGAGTTCAGCTGCCTCCTCCCGCTGAAAAGAAGAAGGAAGAAGTTCATCCAAGTCTATTCTGTCAACATCCAGTTCAGGTAGACTGTGACCGATGCGCCCTTCTTTACTCATCTCAAATATTAATGCCTGATTTTCTGTAGTCATTCTGCTCCCTCCAGTGCTGATGCCAGTGCATCGATTTCTTCTTTTGTACGCAGCTCGGTTACTGCAAGAAGCATTTGCTTTTCTCTGCCTTTATAAAAACGACCAAGATCCAGACCTCCGATAATACCTTTATCGAAAAGCTGCTCGTTGATTTGAGAAACTTCTTTAGTGAACTCTATTACAAACTCATTAAAGAAAGGTCCGTTAAAGGCAGGACGAAACCCTTTTGCTTCAAGTGCTTTTTTGGCATAATGGGCCTTCTGCATATTCTGTTCAGCCATTTCTTTAAGACCGTATTTCCCGATCGCACTCATGGCAATTGCCGCTCCAAGAGCGTTCAGTGCCTGATTGGAACAGATATTGCTCGTAGCTTTATCTCTTCGAATATGCTGTTCCCGGGCCTGCAGCGTTAATACAAATCCACGCTGTCCACTATCATCTGTCGTCTGGCCGACCAGTCTTCCAGGAACTTTACGCATAAGCTTTTTTGTAACAGCGAAATAGCCGCAGTGTGGTCCTCCAAGCTGTGTTGGAATACCAAATGGCTGCGCATCTCCCACTACTACATCAGCACCAAATTCTCCAGGCGGCTTAAGCATCCCCAGACTCAGCGGATTGGATGATACAATCATATGACTTTTATCGCTGTGGGTTATTTCCTCCACCTTTTGGAGGTCTTCTATCTGACCGAAAAAGTTAGGGTACTGCACAATTACACAGGCCGTGCTGCTGGTGTATTTCTGCTCCAGGTCCTCCAAGTCCGTACAGCCATCTTTCTCTTCAATTTCCACTACTGTAAGATTCTGCCCTGCAGCATTTGTTTTAAGTACTTCAAGAGCTTCCGGATGCACTGTTTTAGAAACGAGAATTTCTTTTTTCTTCGTCTGACCGCAGCTCATCATCGCCGCTTCAGTCAGAGCTGTCGGCCCGTCATACATTGAAGAGTTGGCAAGGTCCATTCCCGTAAGCTCACAGATCATCGTCTGAAATTCGAAAATCCCCTGTAGTTCTCCCTGCGATATTTCCGGCTGATACGGCGTGTAGGCAGTAAAAAATTCCGAGCGGAGAAGCATGTGATTTACTACAGAAGGAATATAGTGTTCGTATACGCCCGCTCCGAGGAAGGAGGGGTAGTCTTTAACGTTTACGTTCCTGCCTGCCAGCCGCTGCATTTCTTTAATGAGCGCTGTTTCGTGCAGTGCCGGTTCAATTTCCAGCGGTCCGTCGAACTTTACTTTGTCGGGGATATCTTCAAAAAGCTCATCGAGACTCTCTACGCCGATTGTGTCCAGCATTTCCTTCTGATCCCGGTCTGTCATTGGTAAATAGCGGAAATCGTTCATTGTTTTCCACCCTTTCTGTTTAAGATTTATTTCTTACGTAAAAAGGCGTTTTCACTACTTCAGCTTTCAACGTTTTTTTGCGGACCTGCACACTGACCTCTGTGCCAATTTCTTTGTACTTGCTGTCTACAATGGCCAGTCCAACATTTTTCCCGAGTGTTGGAGACTGGGTGCCTGTCGTAATAAATCCTATTTCTTTATCTCCGTCGAGAACTGGATATCCGGTTCTCGGGATACCTTTGTCGATCATTTCCAGACCAATCATCCGGCGTTCCGGGCCGTTTTCTTTCTGCTGTTTTAACGTTTTCTGTCCAATGAATGGAACAGACTTGTCAGGCTTTACCGCAAACCCTATCCCTGCCTCTATTGGTGTAATATCTTTGGAAAGCTCCTGACCGTAAAGCGCAAGCTTTGCTTCAAAACGGAGAGTGTCTCTTGCACCGAGGCCTATCGGCTCAGCACCTCCTTCAATAATTTTCTTCCAGAGCGGGACGGCAGCTTCAGGCGTACAGTATATTTCAAATCCGTCCTCCCCGGTGTATCCGGTTCTGGAAACGAGAACGTTCCAGCCGTCAATTTCAACATCATTCTGGAAACGAAAGAAAGAAATTCTGCTCAGGTCCGAAGCAGTCAGTTTCTGAGCAATCTTTTCAGCTTCCGGCCCCTGAAGTGCAAGCTGAGCGTAGCCTTCAGATACATTGGCTATAGTGACGTCTTCCTTTTCCACATGGGACTGAAGCCAGTCAAAGTCTTTTTCAATGTTAGCGGCATTAACTACAAGCAGTACTTCCTTTTCGGAAAATTTGTAAAGAACAAGATCGTCAACTGTGCCTCCGTCTTCATAACACATAGCCGTATACTGACACTGACCGCTTTTTGCTTTGTCCAGGTCATTTGTGAGCATCTTCTGCAGGAATGGAACAGTATCCGGACCGGTAACTTTAAGCTCCCCCATGTGTGAAACATCAAAAAGACCCGCTTTTTCTCTTACCGCAGCATGCTCTTCTTTTATTGAAGTAAACTGTACGGGGAGATCCCAGCCGCCAAAGTCTATCGTTTTCCCTCCATATTCACTGTAAACTTCATAAAGCGGTGTTCTGTTTCCCATTGTAGTGCACCTCCATTTGATTATGTAATGCTGTCTGCTTTTGACGACAAAAAAAGACAGAAACGCCCTGATTGTAATCAGAACGCCTCTGTCTGTGTACCTGAGAGTTTTCTCCTCCAGCTGCAGAAATCAGGAGGTTTCCCCATCGGTGATCCTCTTTTGGATCTTTCCAGAGATGCGTCAAGCAGGAGTCTGCTTTGCCTGAGAGATTCACGCACCTGCGCTTGCTCCTTCGGCGACGGCCTTCGCCGTTCTCTCCCCCTGCTGTCATTCGCCTTGTTTTTAATTAACGTATGTGAAACAAGTTTATCGTACCACTATTCTCTTTTTTCAGGCAAGTATTTATTCTCTATAAACGAGTACAGGAAGCTCTTTAAAAACTTTCTGCTTTTACGACTCTTCCTCCCATTGAAATATTCCTGCACCGTGTTCATATATAAACTTCACTTTCCGGTGATAGAGTCCCGATTCCGCTTCTATTTCCATCCGCCACTTCTCTCCTTGATTTTCCGCTGTACCGATAACCTTTCCTTCTTCAAAATCCCCTGTAAACAGAAGCTGTTCCTTATCGCTGTTACCTGATGCATCGATCAGGTAGTCGGATGCGGTCATAACAAGCTGCTGTGTATACATATCTTCCAGCTCGTGGGCGAGCAGTTTTCTTTCCATTTCGTAATGATGAATCAAATACATGGAAAATCCACTTATACAAAGGATAAAAAGCATTGTATACAAAAGCATAAAGCCTTTTTTATTGGCCAGATAATACATAATTATTATGTCCTTCAATATAGTTATATTTCTGCTCTGCCCATTCGGCAGGATGAAGCAGATAGCGGGTCCTCGTCTTGTTCCCGGCTGTCACCCAAATTTCCAGGCCGAAACGGTGCTTTCGAAAACCATAATCCGTAATATGCTGTAACGTTACTTCATGCCCCTGGGACATTACTCTTCTGCGGATTTTATCTTCATACCTTTCATAAGAGACAGTTTTTCCGTCAACATTCATCAGCAGCCGGTCATTTGACGCAGTAACCGCATAGCTTTCACTCTGCTGAAACTCCTTTTCCAGCTGTTTTGTAAAAACATAGAATTCATGCATGGAAAATTGATTGATTTCCGGTTTTTGACTCATCCAGAAATGATAGCCTGATAAAAATAAAGGCAGAACAAGTGTCAGCAGGAATAATCCTGCCAAAACAGCAACCAAAGTAAATCCTTTCTCATTAGTCATATCCTGGAAGACACACTGCCGGCTGTCTCCTGAATTCTCCTTCGGCTTTCAGACAGTATTCTTTACCATTCTCAAGGTAACGGACACTTCCGGAAAAAGAAGCGGCTTCTCCCTGAAACAACCCGGTTACCGAAGCGTCTTCCTGAATGAGTTCCAAAAGAAGCTGCCCTGCTTCCCACTCAACTTCCATCAAATAAAATTCGCTGTGCAGAAATCCAATGAGTACCACAAAACTGCTGCAGCCTGCAGTCAACAGAAGCAGTGACGCTGACATTTCAAGAAGAAAATATCCTTTATTATTCAATTTCCAGAAAATAAAATCTCCCCCTTCCTATTTGAAAAACGAGATTGTACTTTTTTGAAGCTGCTGTTACCCGCAGCTGGCCGAAATGTCTTACATTGCCATTCGGATTAAACTGAACCTGATTCAGTTTTAGTGAAAGCTCTTCGAAGGCAAGGGGATAAATTGGACGGCGGTCCAGGAGAATATCCCCCTCAGAAACCGCCCGGTACTGCCCGGAGGAATAAAAACGGAAACTTACTTCTTTTCCCGTTTTCATTGCCTCAAGCTGCATGGAGTGAAGATCCCGCTGCAGTTCATTTAATAAATATTCCGCCTGCATCTGACGTGTTATTTCAGAAACAGGCAGCAAGGCCGCCATACTGACTGCAGCGATTATCAGCAGTGACAGCATTACTTCCGGCATGCTGTATCCTCTGTTACTCATTTCCGGCGCGGGCTTTCATTCCTTCTATCACGATCGATGTCCCGTCCGGGCACGTATCCCTGTCTATATAACCCCCTTCTTTCAGAGCTGATGCCGAAGCTGGGGACTGACCATTGTTGTCCATCTGATAGGCCATGATCTGTGCTTCCACAAGCTCAAGCGACGCTTCACAGCTTTTGGAATTAGCTACTGTCTGGTTTTTTGTCAGGTTCGGAATAAAAACGAGGAGCAGAATTGAAATAATTACGAGTACTACCATAACTTCTATCAGCGTGAAACCTTTTTTGGATTTGATTACTGCCAGAATTTTTCCCATTTTCATCATCCTTTTATTTGTTTTGACAGCATGGCCCTGCTTTTAAAACAGCGGGATTTTCTGCTGCACTGCTAAACGGAACAATACTGTCTCATGTGTATTTCACGTTACGCTCTTTCATTATGAATTCTTCCATCCCGTCCCTGGCAGCCCTCCTGTTTTGAAAACAGAAACAGTCTTATTTACCCCGAGGAGGCCGGTTATTCAGGGACGCGACTTCTTTATTTCCTGCTTCAGGCGCACCGTAACGGAAACTGTCCGTTGTATGTTTAACTGCTTTATCAGCAGGTGTTTAACGAAGAGGTGTTTTTCCCGGCTCAGTAAACTGGAAAATATATTACGCAAAAGAATCAATAATTGAAAATACCGGCATCATCATTGAAACAAACAATACGATCACAATCGCTCCGATCAAACAGAAGACGAGCGGCTGCACAAGCCGGATAGCCTTATTTGTATGATCATACATCTGCTGAAACAAATAAGCGGAAAATGAATCGAGCTCCTGAGCCGCTGCACCGCGGGACTCCCCAAAAGACCAGACTGCCGCTATCTGCGAAATAAAATATGGACTGCTGTGCAGAACTTCAGTAAAAGAATCTCCTGCTTCGAGTTTCTCAATGAAGTTCCCCGCTTCCATACGAAAGAACGCAAGCATCGATTCTTCTTTCATTGTATAAAGGGCCTGCTGCAGCGAAAGGCCACCCTGAAGCATAGGCGCGAGCTGAGCTGTGAAATAATAGGATATCAATTGGCGGACATACTTATGAACCAGTGGAATTTTCATCATAAAGTCAACCTGTTCTGCCGCCGGCTTTCTGCGTATCCAGAGTACAATCATAATTCCACATATAAGTACAGACAGAAAAAGAGGCAGCCTGAACCAGTCGATAAAAAAAAGCATGCTTTTTGTAACTGCCGGAAGTTCATGATCCATCGCTTCAAAAAACTGCTGGAACTGAGGAAGTATCCCTTCCATTAAAACCATTCCCAGAATAACTACTCCAACAGAAAGTGCCAGCGGATAATGAAGGACGGACTGCATCTGCTTTTTCAATTCATGCCTTTTCAGCAGTAAATACCCGGATTGGGAAAGTGCCTTTTGAAAAGATCCGTATGTTTCCAGCATTCGAATAAAGTTAATAATTTCTTTTGTAAACCCTGCTTCAAAAAGCTGATCCGCAAACGTATCTCCTTTTTCCATCTCATTATAAACGTGAAGAAGCCACTCTCGTTTATCCTCCATCAAGAAGGCAGCGTACAGTTCTATTGCTTCACTAATGTTATAGCCTTCCTTCAGAAGAACAGATATATCTACAAGCAGCTTTCCTCTTTCGTAATCATTTTTAAAAAGCTTCTTCACAAGTAAGCTCCTTTTCCGAAACGCTTCCACTCATCTTCTGCAATATATCCGACAGCTATGCCTTTCTTCATAAGAGTTCCAAGATCGATCCGGGGCACTTTTTTTCCGGACCCTTTTTTAAGATTATCAAAAGCTTCCTGCAGTTCTTCCTCCATTAATATTTCATAGATCGCCTTCCGGCGTATAAGTCTTCTTCTGCGGCAGTGGATCGAACACTCCCCGGTGCAGAAGGGACACTTCACATCAACAAGTCTCTGGG
>SL_3KL_010_SEDDRAFT_10006887_pt1 | contig 10121 bp, 3 predicted proteins | sample SodLakKL_010_SED_2_FD_10381 | JGI IMG/M metagenome (IMG submission 10381)
TGGGTTTCCACTGTCATGGTATGATCTATAGCCTCGGCAAGGCATGCTTTTACACACTGGTAACACTCGGAGCAAATGCCGCATCGGAGACAGCGGTCGGCTTCTTTAATCGCTTCAGCCTCGTTGTATCCCAGGGAAACTTCGAGAAAATTGCATTCCCGGGCTTGAGGGTCAAGACATCGGACCGGCGTTCTGGGTTTTTGAGGTTCCATGGAGATATCTTCGGGTTTCTCAAAGTCCCACTCTTGTTGTCTCTCCTCGGTCATATTCATTCCGTTGATATACCGGTGAATACTTTCTGCCGCTGTTTTTCCGGCTGCGACAGCTTCAACCACCGATTTGGGGCCGTAAACGGCATCCCCGCCTGCAAATACGCCCTCAATGGAAGTTTGCAGGGTCACCGGATCCGACTTGATACCACCCTGAGGAGTGGTCTCAATTCCCTGGCTTTTGATGGGGTCGAGCTGTGCGCTCTGGCCGATGGAGATAATGACGGTATCACCAAAGTAAGGCGTACACTGGTTTTCATCATATTTGGGGCTGAAACGGCCGTTGTCATCAAAAACCGCCGTACAGGTTTTAAACTCGATTCCGGATACCTGCTTGTTTTTGTCGATAAAAAAGTTCTTTGGACCAAAACTGTTGACAATCTTGATATCGCCTTCCAAAGCCTCGCGAATTTCATGCTCCCAGGCGGGCATTTCCTCCCGTTTTTCAAGACAGATCATGGTGACGTTTTTCGCCCCTTTGCGCTTGGCGGTCAGGGCAACATCGACAGCCACGTTACCACCACCGATCACCAGAACATCATCGCCTATCTTAACATCTTTTCCCATGGCTGCGTCGCGCAGAAAATCAACCCCCTGCAAAACCCCTTCGACATTCTCGTTTTCAACACCTAAACTTCGCCCCCCGTGAAGTCCTATAGCGATAAAAACGGCTTTGTAGCCATCGGCCTTGAGGTTATCCAGGGTAATGTCCTTGCCAAATTCCACACCCGTTTTGATCTCAACACCCATCTTTTGGATAATGTCGATTTCGTTTTGCAAAATATTTCGGGGAAGGCGATATTCAGGAATACCTACGGCCATCATGCCGCCGGTCACCGGAAGTTTTTCAAAAATGGTCACCGGGTAACCCTGTTTGGCCAGAACATAGGCAGCGGCCAGTCCCGCCGGGCCCGAGCCTACAACGGCTACTTTTTCTTCCCGGGCACCCATGGTTTCAGGGATTACCTGCTGATCGTGGTTCAATTCCCAGTCGGACAGGAAACGATGGAGTTCCCGGATAGCCAGGGGTTGATCCACATCGTTTCGTGTACAGGCCTGTTCACAAGGATGATGACAAACTCGCCCGCAAACACCCGGAAACGGATGATCTTCCCGGAACAAATCCAGGGCTTCCCGGTATTTTCCCTGATTGATCAGAACGATATAGCCCTGAACACTCACATGGGCCGGGCAAGTGGCTTTACATGGGGCAGTACCGCGCTTTTCGATAGTAAAGGCACTGGGCATTCCCTGCGGATAGAGTTTAAAAGCAGCCTTGCGATCCTGAAGCCCCTCGTCGAACAAATTGGGTACTTCAATAGGACAAACTTTGGCGCATTCACCACAGGAGGTGCATTTATCCAAATGCACATAACGGGGCTGATGACGAAGCCTGACTTTGAAGTTTCCGGCTTCACCGGTGACTTCCTCAATTTCCGTCATGGTATGAAGATCAATATTGAGATGACGCCCTGCTTCAACCAGTTTGGGCGAAATAATACACATGGAGCAGTCATTGGTGGGAAATGTCTTGTCAAGCTGAGCCATAACACCTCCGATAGCCGACCTGGATTCCACCATATGCACCAGATAGCCGGATTCGGCCAGGTCCAGGGAAGCCTGGATACCTGCAATACCGCCGCCAACCACCATTACCGAACCAATTACTTCTTTTGACATAAGGAAACTTCTCCTTTTCTTTTATGAAGCGAAAATTTAATCGGGCAGATTGACTTCAAGAAGGTCTTCCCCCAGATACACCCGCTCGTTTTCCGCCAGAACTCCAAGAGCCAGGGCAATCAACGTCCACATGTGAATCGTTTTGTATTGGCCACCGTAATGCTCGGCCATATCATGGATTTGAGCATGACAGTTGTGGCAGGGTGTGATCACATAGTCTGCGCCGGTCTGCATGATCTGATCGAATTTTATTTTGCCATAAGCGCGCCTGGCATCCACATATCCTGACTGAAGGTACCCTCCGCCTCCACCGCAGCAGTAATTGTTGGATTTATTGGGAGTCATTTCCATAAAATTTTCTTCCCCGGCACAGGCTTTAATGATATAGCGATATTCATCAGCCAGAGCATCGCCATAGCTTTTTCGCACCTGATTACAAGGATCCTGAACCGTGAATTTGATTTTCAAATCCTTGTTCCAGTCGGATTTGACTTTTAATTTTCCTTCCCTGATCCACTTGGCATAATAGGCAGCCATGGGAGCAATTTCGATGTCTGTTTCAATACCAAACCGTTTTTGCCCTCCCCAAACTGAAAATGTGGAATGACCACATTCTGTGTTCAGATAGACTTTGCATCCCAGACTCATGGCACTTTCAAGGGTGGCTTTGGCAATTTTTTTCCAGTTTTCTTCATCGGCAAGAAACATACAGTAATTTTCACCACCCCAGGCGTTACAACTATATGTCCAGTCAGCTCCTGCCAGATGTAAAATTTTCCATAAAGGGACCATTTCTTCGGGTTCAGTTACCGGTTCACGGGAATTCTGGCTCAAAAAGAAATGTGCGCCCTGCTTTTCAAGGGGTGCCTCAAGATTTTCCCATCCTGGCTGTGTTTCACGGACTTCTTCCACCACATCCTTGACCACAAATTCGAAATCCTCAGGAGGTGTACCCATGGCGCTGCAACTTGCATTTCTCAGGGCCATATCGCAGGAACCTAAAATGCCTTTAGGGCGCTCTTCTCTTGGCCACAATTTCCGGCCTTCAAAAACAAGCTGGGGAATATTGATTTTCATGGGACACACATACATACATCGATAACAGATGCTGCACATCCAGACCCAGGGATGTTTGGTAAGCTCATCATCAAGACCTAAAGCCGCCATTCTTAAAAATTTTCGAGGATCCATGTCTTCCAGTCCGGTGGCCGGACATCCGGCCGAACAGGCACCGCAAGTTAGGCAAAGATTGAGATTGCCTTCATCAGGAACCACCTGCCTGACTTTGTCCAAGAAAGTACTTCGCTTCTCTTTGGGTATTTTGATAGTATTATCTGTCATTTCAAATCCTTTCTTTGAATCGTATGGTTTTGAGTTCTTTGAGTCGTATGGTTTTGAGTTTTAAGATTCAGGTTTTAAGTTTGATGTTGATTTTCGCCACGGNCTGCGTCCACCTGGTCCACCAGGTCCATTGGGTCCACAGAAGCTCAAAAGCCCTGTTCAAGNCATTAAGAAAATATTTCCTGGTTTGATAATNCCGGAAGGCCGCACATTATTANAAGGGGGAAAGCACCCAACCGATTAAAGCTCAGATAAATACGCTAAACGTATTGAATGTCAGAGGGGGAAATAAAGAATAGTCAGAATCGTGGAGGATTTCCCGGCTTTAAAATATGCCTGCCAACCCGGGCAGCATGTTTTTATGCCAAACTCAAGTGAAGCCGAAAAACCCGATCATTCAAAACCTTTCCTGAAAAATGAAAACTTGGTTTACAAAAGAGCATCTCTATTGAAAATCGATAAAAATGTCAATTCGAAAATATCTATAATGTAAATGTTAACGATAGATAAAAAGAATAGATTGCACTTAAAACGATACCCTAAAATGGCCTATCCCAAAATGGTATATTTGTGAATAATCAATTGATATAAATTAAAATTTTGATGATATAGAGCCATAATGGCATATTTGTTGGGTGGTGTTTACAGATGGGTTGGTATTGATACAAAAAGGGTTGATGCTAGTTAACAGGCTGTAATATTAGTAAAAACGTTATTTACCGCAATTTATCAAAATGATTGGCATGATCATTGCTGTGTTTTATTTGACATTTTCGTCGATCTTGACTATAAATACATTTTATCGGTTTATGTATTCCTACCACGGAAAGGTTTAGAATGAGAAGGTCTTTTGGCTTTACTTGAGTTTGTTAAATAAATTTACTGCCCGGGATTGGCAGGCATTTTATTAAAGCCGGAAGAACTTTTTGAAAACCTTTTTCGCTTTTTTTCTTCAGACACCATACACATCTGCATTGGTTATTGATACCTTTACACCGGGTATTGATTCGTCATTTATGTATCTTCCTGCTTTCATAAAGTGCTGCCTATAAGGGCTTTTATAATCAAGTAGTGTCACAATGAGCGCTCCTTCCGCTATTGGGTGTTTCCGGAGGAGGGGGGTAAAAATTTGAATGCCATAGGCGTTATAATTTATAATTAAGGAGGATAAGGTGGCTTTACCAAAGGATGTAAAAGGGGCGGTTCTTGTTGCTGGAGGGGGAATTGCTGGAATTCAGGCTTCTTTGGATCTCGCAGATTCCGGTTTTCTGGTTTACCTTGTGGAGAAACAATCGGCCATCGGGGGGGTAATGGCCCAATTGGATAAAACCTTTCCCACAAATGATTGCTCCATGTGCATTATATCTCCAAAGCTGGTTGAGGCTGGGAGACATCTGAACATAGAACTTTTAACCCTATCAGAGATTGAAAAAATTGAGGGGGAAGTGGGTGATTTCAGGGTTACTGTAAAGCAGATGCCCAGGTTTGTAGATATCGATAAATGTACGGCGTGTGGAGAATGTGGAAAAGTATGTCCGGTTGAGCTTCCAAATCTTTTTGATCAAGGACTTGGTGATCGGCGGGCCGCATATAAGCTTTATCCGCAGGCCATGCCCGGAGCCTATGCCATCACCAAGAAAGGGGCTGCCCCTTGCAGGGTTGCCTGCCCGGCTCATGTGAGTGCCCAGGGATTTATTGCGCTTATTAAAGAAGGCAAGTATCGGGAAGCACTGGAGTTGTTTAAGAAGGATCATCCTTTTCCGGGTGTTTGTGGACGGGTTTGTCATCATCCCTGTGAGGGTTCGTGTACCCGAAACGATGTGGATACAACTCTTTCAATCATGAACCTTCATCGTTTTATTGCGGACAGGGAAATGAGCGGGGAGCGTTACGTACCTGATAAAAAACCGGCCCGGAACCAAAAAGTGGCCATTGTGGGCGGAGGACCTGCTGGTTTAACGTGTGCCTATTTTCTTGCCATTGAGGGATATGAGGTAACGGTTTTTGAGAAACTGCCGGTTTTGGGAGGGATGTTAACAGTCGGGATTCCATCCTATCGACTTCCCAGAGACATTATCGAAGCTGAAATTCAGACCATTAAAGATCTGGGTGTAAAATTCAAAACAGGTATTGACATTGGAAAAGATATCACCATTGGTCAACTAAGAGAACAAGGATATAAAGCCTTTTTTATCGGAATCGGAGCCCATGAATGTAAAGCCCTCGGAATCGATGGTGAAAATTTGAAAGGGGTGGTTCCGGGAGTGGAGTTTTTAAGAGAGGTTAACCTGGGTAAAAAAGTGTATCTTGGTGATCGGGTGGCTGTGATCGGCGGCGGTAATGTTGCTATGGATGCTGTCCGGACTGCTCTTCGTACCGGTTCCAAAAAACCCTTTGTTATTTACCGGCGCAGCTATGATGAAATGCCGGCCAACAGGGAAGAAATCGAGGAGTGTGCTGAAGAGGGTATTGAAATAATGACCCTGACCAATCCGGTGCGGGTTATTGAAAAGGATGGGGCTGTTTCGGGGATTGAATGTATTAAAATGAAACTTGGTGAACCCGATGCCAGCGGGCGCCGTCGCCCTGAACCGGTAGAGGGTTCTGAATTTGTCATTGAGATTGATACCCTTATTCCGGCAATTGGTCAAGAATCCGATTGGGCCTGCCTTACCGAAGAGTGTGCTTGTACTCTCAGTGACTGGGGCACTATGAAAGTCGATCCGGTAACCCTCCAGACAGGCGACCCCGATATCTTTGCCGGTGGTGATGCTGTCACCGGTCCCAGTACGGTGGTGGAAGCAATCCAGGCGGGAAAAGAGGCGGCTGTGTCGATCGATCGTTTCATACAGGGAAAAGATCTTGAGGAGGGGCGGCCTCAGGAGTGGGAAAGTGTTAAAGATATCGATATTGAAAACATAGCCAAAGTGCCTCGTGAAAAAATGCCTGTGCTTCCGGTTAATGAACGGGCCGGGAATTTTTTGGAAGTTCAGCTTGGGTATTCCGAAGAACAGGCACATCGGGAAGCCGACAGATGTCTTTCCTGTGGTGTTTGTTGCGAATGCTATCAGTGTGTGAGTGCTTGTCTTGCAGATGCAATCGTGCATGATCAAAAGCCTGTGTTCAAAACCCTCGAANTAGGTGCGGTTATTCTTGCAGGAGGATTCCAGCCTTTTGATCCCAAAAAGTATCCTACCTATGGTTATGCTGACCATCCCAACGTGGTGACCAGCCTCGAGTTTGAGAGACTTCTTTCAGCATCCGGTCCATTTGAAGGACACCTTGTACGCCCCTCGGATCACAAGGAACCTGAAAAGATTGCATGGTTGCAATGTGTCGGTTCACGGGATATCAACCAGGGAGAGCATGGATATTGCTCGGGAGTTTGCTGCATGTATGCAGGAAAACAGGCGGTGATTGCAAAGGAACACTCGGAAAAACCGCTGGATACCGCCATTTTTTACATGGATCTGCGTACATATGGGAAGGATTTCGATAAATACTGTATCCGCGCGGAAAACGAGCACAGTGTCCGGTTTCTCCGATCCAGGGTTCATACTGTGGATCATTTGCCTGACGGATCTTTGAGCCTGCGTTATGTCATGGAAGATGGAAGAGTTATCGATGAGGTTTTCGATATGGTGGTTCTATCCATTGGGCTTGCGCCTCTTGCCGGAATCGAGAATTTCTCGGGTCGATTAGGACTGGAGCTCAACCACCATCAATTCATCAGAACAACCGACCTTGCCCCGGTCAACACAAACAGGGACGGGGTTTTTGTTTGCGGAGCAATGCAGTCTCCAAAAGATATTCCACAGTCCGTGATGGAAGCATCGGCTGCTGCTTCTGAAGCCGCGAGGCTTTTGACTCATGCACGGGGCACCCAGACCCGGGAAAAAGAACTGCCCCCTGAGGTGGATTTTTCAGGACAATCCCCCAGAATAGGTGTTTTTGTGTGCAACTGTGGTATAAACATCGGTGGTGTTGCCGATGTTCCCGCAGTCCGGGATTATGCGGCCAAACTCCCTTTTGTGGTGCATGTGGAGGACAATCTTTTCAGTTGCTCCCAGGACGCCCAGGATCACATGAAAGAGATTATCAAGGAAAAAGGCATTAACCGCGTGGTGGTGGCATCCTGCTCCCCCAGAACACATGAACCGCTGTTTCAGGAGACCATTCGTGATGTAGGGCTTAACAAATTCCTCTTCGAGATGGCCAACATCCGCGATCAGAATACCTGGGTACACATGAACAATCCGGAAATCGCCACGGCGAAGGCAAAAGACCTGGTTCGTATGGCCATTGCCAAAGCCGCTTACATTGAGCCTTTGCACGAGGTAAGCCTGAATGTAAAAAAGGCCGCCCTGGTTGTTGGTGGTGGAGTGGCGGGCATGGAAGCAGCTCTTGCGATTGCTCAACAGGGATGTCAGGTTCATCTGGTGGAAAGAACCCATAGTCTAGGGGGTGTTGCACTCAAATTGCGCAAAACCTGGCAGGGTGAAAACATCCAGGACTATCTGGCAAACCTGATCGAAAATGTAAATACCCATGAAAATATCCGGGTTTTTCTGAATACCGAAGCCATTGAAACAACAGGCATTATAGGCAGTTTTTCTACAACCCTGATGACCGGTGTGGAAAGAATCACAGAAGTGACTGTTGAACATGGTGCCACCGTAATTGCTTCAGGTGGAAAGGAATTCACGCCCAAAGAATTCGGCTATGGGACTCACGACAGTATCATGACCCATCTGGAGCTTGACGATGCCATGACCAGGGAGAGTGAATTGGTGGAAAATGCCAATTCAGTGGTATTTATCCAGTGTGTAGGTTCCAGAAATGAGGAACATCCCTATTGCAGCCGGGTTTGCTGCACCCACAGCCTCAAAAGTGCCATTGCCCTCAAAAAAGAGCGCCCTGAGCGAACTGTTTTCATTCTCTACAGAGATGTACGTTCCTATGGTTTCAGGGAAGACCTTTATAAAGAGGCACGTTTGCTTGGGATAATTTTTGTGCGCTTTGATCAGGAAGTGCAGCCGAATGTGAATGTGGTCAATAATACGCTTTCGGTGACCGTAAAAGATCATGTGCTTCAGCGGCCTGTTGAAATCCCGGCAGACCTTCTGGTTTTGGCTTCTGCGATTATTCCCAATGAAAACCGGGATTTATTTGAGCTTTTCAAGGTTCCGGTTAATGCGGATGGGTTCCTGGTGGAAGCCCACGCAAAACTGAGACCGGTGGACTTTGCTTCGGAAGGTATCTTTATGGCGGGGTTGGCCCATTATCCGAAATCCCTGGATGAATCCATTGCACAGGCTCATGCTGCTGCATCCAGAGCCATGACTATCCTGGCAAAAGATACCATTACCATAGGCGGTGTGGTTGCCGCGGTTGTGGATCCGGATCATTGTGCTACCTGCCTGATATGCGTTCGTTCTTGTCCCTACGGGGTTCCAAAGGTCAAAGAAGGGCATGCCCATATCGAACCCGCAGAATGTCATGGGTGTGGAGTTTGTGCAGCCGAATGCCCGGCAAAAGTTATTACATTGCAGCATTTTACAGATGCTCAGATTCTGGCAAAAGCCCACGCACTATTTACGGAAGTGGCATAGAAGTATAACAGTTAAGGAGTGCAAAAGCTGAGCTTTTGCATAACAGTGCCTGTCCGGAAACTCTTATGCTCCCTCCTCCAGCCCCTCCCAGAGGGAGAGGAGTTTTCGGACAGACACTGCCAAAAACAAAAGGAGAAATAGTTTATGTCCGAAAATTTTGAACCCCGCATACTGGCATTTTGTTGCAAGTACTGTGCATATGCAGCCGCTGATCTGGCCGGCTCCATGAGGCTTTCCTACCCTGGCAATATCAAGATCATTCAGATCCCGTGCACAGGACGTGTGGATGCCCTTCATCTGATGAAGGCCATGGAGGAAGGTGCTGATGGCGTATATGTGGCCGGATGTCTCGAAGGAGAGTGTCACTTTCTCACAGGAAACATCCTTGCCAAAAAACGGGTAAATCATATTAAAGAAATTTTAAGCAGTATAGGTATTGAACCAGAGCGGGTGGAAATGTTCAACCTGTCTTCGGCTATGGGCCCGCGATTTGCAGAAATCGCCCTTGAAATGACAGACAGGATTAAAAAACTCGGCCCAAGCCCTATCCGTCTCAGATTGGAAGAAAAGTTTAAAGAAGCCTGCTGAAATTGGCGTAAAAATTAGCCCGGAGTGCAAAAGCTGTGCTTTTGCAGTTTTCGCGAAAGTACAACTTTCGCACTCCAATTGTATAGAGGAGTGCAAAAGCTGTGCTTTTGCAGTTTTCGCGAAAGTACAACTTTCGCACTCCGGTATTTGAGCTACCTCAGCGTGCGCAGATTCCCATCTCTTTTTGTAAACCCGACTGAATCAAGGTAATCAAATATGGGAGCACCTTTGGATCGTCCAAAACCTAAAATCTGGGTGCAATCGGAAAGGGTGAAGCTTTTTTTTTGCAGGACTATTTTTTGAATTCTTTGTTTCACTTTTTCAATGGCTTCCGCTGTTAAAAAACGGTCATCGCTAAGTTGGACCAATTTTCCCTGTCTGGTTAGAAACGTCAACATCTTTTGAAATTCTCTCTTTGAATATTTTCTGTCGAATTTTTCAAATAATTGAGCTGCGCTAAATGGCATAATTCCCATCTTGTCAGCGCAATCAAATATTTGCTCAACCAGATTATTCTGAGCTGAATTCAGTTTTACACTGCGCCTGGGAGGGCGAAATCCGGCAGTCTCCTTGATAAGTTTATTTTCCCGGCACAGTGATTCTATGGCTTTTTGAAGCAGGAGTTTGTCGA
>SL_3KL_010_SEDDRAFT_10006888_pt1 | contig 10121 bp, 11 predicted proteins | sample SodLakKL_010_SED_2_FD_10381 | JGI IMG/M metagenome (IMG submission 10381)
CCAGCCACATCAGCGGCGGGAAGAGAAGCGGCAGCATCGCCGGACGCGTCGGCGGCAGGCCGGGCGAGGACTCGGGCCACATGCCCAGCGCATAGAGCCGGCCGGGTATCACCTCGGCCACCGAGTAGACCGCCGCCTTGCCGTCGGCCGACTGGTCGCGGAAGACGGCGTTGCCGCCGCCCGACAGCCCGGCAAGCGACGTGTTCGCGGGCAGATGCGCCATCTTCGGGCTCTCCGGGTCCAGCGTCAGGACGTTGCCGACGTGGTTGATCAGCGTGGCGAACTGTGGCGCATCCGCCAGCGATCGCCGCGCCATCAGCTCGAGCGACCGCCGGGTGATCGAGATCGAGACGAACCCCACCAGGTCCCGCTCCTGGAACACGGGGCGGGTGACGATCACCACCGGCAGCCCGGTTGCCGCGCCCGAGGGATTGGCCGAGATCGTGGCCATCGGCGCCTCGCGCAGCTGCCGGAAGACCGGGCTCGCCGCAAAGCCGACCTCCTCGCCGCTGGAGCGACATTTCATCTCGCCGTCGAGATCGACGAAGCCGGCGAAGCTGAAGACGGCCGACCGCGCGATGAAGTCGGCGAGGAACGCGCTGCATTCCTCGGGATCGGCAAGCCGCTCCAGCACCAGCGACTCGATTGCCGAGGCCGAGGCGAGCGCGCTCTCGATCAGCGCCCGTTCGCCCACCGTCGCTTCCGAGGCGAGACTCACTAGGCTGCGCTCGGCCGCGCGCTGTGCCGCACGGATGGCCTCGGTCGTCGTGCTGATCGCGATCGCGCCCAGCGGCAGAAGCGCCAGCGACATCAGGATCGTCAGCCGCAAGGCCAGCGTGTCGGTCAATCCCGACAGGTAACCCGGCCGCCTGATCCGCATCCGGTCTATCCCGTGCCCTGGCGTTGCCGCGAGAGGACCGCGAGCGTCGAGGCTTCGGTCAGGTCCATCCCCTCGCCCTCGTCGAGGCCGAGGATCGCGGCCAGCGCCCGCCGACCGCGATTCGCCCGGCTCTTGATCGTGCCCGGCGCGCATTGGCAGGTTTCCGCCGCCTCCTCGACCGAGAACCCCATGGCCCCGACCAGCATCAGCGCCTCGCGCTGTTCGACGGACAGTTGCGTGAAGGCCGCCGCCAGGTCGGCAAGCGCCAGCCGCCCGTCATGGTCCGGCTTCGAGGCCAGCTGGCCTGCCAGCACGTCATCGACATCGGCAACCTCGCGCGCCCGCTTGCGGCGCATCGAGTGGAAGGAGTTGCGCAGGATGGTGAAGAGCCAGGCGCGCAGGTTCGTGCCCGGCGTGAAAAGATCGAATTTCGACCAGGCCTTGAGCAGCGTTTCCTGCACGAGGTCGTCGGCGATGCTCGAATTGCGGGCAAGGCTCAGCGCGAATGCGCGCAGCGACGGCAGATGCTCGATGATCGCTTCGCGCGGATCGTCCGAACGCACGGCTTCGCGCGCGGCACCGGCAGGAGCGACGGGCGCGCCATGACAGACCGGCGTGTCGGTCATTTTCGTGAACTCTCGTCGCGCAGGCGCGCCACCAGCGCCTTGAGGTTGTCCGGCAGCTCTTCCTGAACCTGTCGTTCGTAGAGCAGCTTGAGGTTCTCGTTGATCTGCTGCTCGACGGCCGAAGATATCCGGCGCTGCCCCTCGCGGCGCGTCTCTGGCGGTTTCATCTGCATCTTGCTACTGTTCGTTCTCGATTTCACGTTGCGCTCTTTGCCGAGCGGTTTCAACACTTCGATCGGTGACCCGAAAAACGGGGCAGACGGGAACCGAACGTGCCGCGAGGCGTTTGGTTCCACGGATTCCGAAGGGAAACGGGAGAAATGACAGAAAAACGAGACGCAGCCGTCGAAACGGCGCAGGAGAAACCGGGCGACGAGAGCATGGCGATGCGCATCGCGGCGGAATTGCCCTATCTGCGCCGCTACGCGCGCGCGCTGACCGGCAGCCAGCAGTCCGGCGACCGCTACGCCGCGGCGACGATCGAGGCGCTGATCCACGACCGGTCGCTGCTCGAGGCCGAATCGAGCCCGAGGATCGCGCTCTTCCGCGCCTTTCACGTCGTCTGGCAGACATCCGGCGCCCCGGTCACGCGCGAGGGGGGTGACGGGCTCGAAACCCGCGCCCAGTCGCATCTCGGCCGGCTGACCCCGAACACGCGCGAGGCGCTCCTGTTGCGCACCATCGAGGGGTTCGACCATGCCGAGATCGGCCGGATCATGCAGATCGACCCGGCCGAGGCCGAGGAACTCGTCGCCATCGCCTATCGCGAGATGGAGACCAGCATCCGCGGCAGGGTCCTGGTGATCGAGGACGAACCCCTGATCGCGCTCGACATCAAGGGGATCGTTTCCGACATGGGGCACGCGGTCACGGGCATCGCCCGGACGCACGACCAGGCGGTGAGCCTCGGGCGCAAGGAACGGCCGGACCTGATCCTCGCCGATATCCAGCTTGCCGACAATTCCTCGGGCATCGACGCGGTGAACGAGATCCTCGCAGATCTCGGCGAGGTGCCGGTGATCTTCATCACCGCCTTCCCCGACCGGCTGCTGACCGGAGAGAAGCCCGAGCCCGCCTTCCTGATCACCAAGCCCTTCGTGCCCGAGCAGGTGCGCTCGGCGGTGTCGCAGGCGATGTTCTTCGCCTCGACCGAAACGCTCTTCGGCTGATCGATCGAGACTGTCACCGGCGACGATTTCCCGATGGGCGGCGCCGGACGACCGGCGCCGCCCCTGTCGTCGGTCGTCGGCCGTCGGTCGTCCGGGCCGCGCAGCGCTCGGGCCCGAGCCTGTCTCCTCCCGCCCCGGCGCCTGCGCCGTCTCGCGGTCACCCGCGCGCCGCCCGGGCCAAAGGTTTCATTACGGTTAATTTTTTCGATTTCCAGTTCAATATCAATGAACTGGAAAGAGGTCCACGCGTGGACCAGCTGCCTGCGGCAACCTCCGGAAGCCAATTGGCGGTCGATGCCGGTCGATTCAGTCCGCCGGTTCCGGCGCCGGATCGGTCGCCTCGTCGACGGTTTCTGCGTCGATCACCGGCGCGCCGGGCGCCGCGTCGGTCTCGGCCGGCGTTTCCGGCACGGGCGGCTCAGCCGTCTCGGTATCCACCGTGAAGGCGAGGAAAGCCAGGAAGAGCGCGCCGACGACGACAAGGACCGCCACGATTCCGATCAGCGGACCCCAGTGGCGTTTCTTCTGTTTCTCGACATTGGTTCTAGGAGCCGACATCTTGCCTCCAGTCTTCATGTCCAGCCCACCGGCCCGCGCCTGTCTCGGCACCAGGGCCGGGAGCGGTACGCTTCGTCAGGAAACCAACGCAACCGACAGCGCGAGGTTCCATCCTCCACGGGTTTGCCAGCGATCGGCCGTCGGCCTGCTTCGGCCGGGCGACCGGATCATCGGGAACCGCGCGCGCCGATGCGTGTTGTCCCGCCAATCGCAACCTGATGTGAAAGGACATGCCATGCTTGGTTGGGCCCTGACGTTCCTGATCGTTGCCCTCATCGCGGCCGCCCTCGGCTTCACCGGGATCGCCGGAGCGGCGTCCTCGATCGCGCAGATCCTGTTCGTCGTCTTCCTGATCCTGTTCGTCGTCGCCATGGTGTCGCGCGCGATCCAGGGCCGCCCGCCGGTCTGACACCCGGCTGTTTTCCTTCCCGGGCCGCCGACCGCCGCGTCGGCGGCCTGTTCTNATCCGCTACCGGGATTCCCGGCCCGGGTCGGGCATTGCGATGACGCGCGGCAACACCGCGCGGGAAAGCCATCCTCCCGGTCGTCCCGATCCCCGGAAATGACCGTGGACAGACACGCGACGCGCGAGGTGCTCAAATTTGCGCAGCTCTACAAGTATCTGTAAGAAATACAGAATACGCCCGCGTTAACCACAACGAAATCTTTGCGCGGGCCGTCACGACGCCATCTCGAGCCGGGGACCCGCAGCGAACGAAGCCCGAAAACCGGGCATCGCGTCAAGCTGCCGGCATGATCGCCTGCCGGCTCAGCGCGTTTCGCCGGGGCGTCCTGTCGAATGGCGCTCGACCAGTTCGATCGGGAGCATCACATGCCCCGCCTTCGTCATGTCGGCGATCAGGGCGAGGACGCGTTCCACCGTTTCGGAGCCGATCCGGGTGGCCGGGATCTCGACCGAGCTCAGCGACGGCGAGACATGGGCGGCAAGCTCGATATTGTCGATGCCCGCGATCGACATCTCCTCGGGCACCGCGATGCCCCGCGCGTGGCATTCGGCGATGGCGCCGATGGCGATGACATCGACGGTCCCGATCAGCGCCGTCGGGCGATCGGCAAGCTCGAGCAGGATGCTGCAGCCGACGCGTCCGCCCGGAACCGACAGCGCCTGTTCGGTGAGATAGGCGGCGGGCAGCGCCACCCCGGCCTCGGAAAGCGCGGCGCGGATCCCCTCCAGCCGCGCGCGCTGGCGGTCGTTGTGGCGCAGGCGCCCGGTGATCACCGCGATCCGGCGATGGCCGAGGGCCAGAAGATGCCGCGCGACCAGTTCGCCCGCCGCGTGGTTGTCGACGCCGACACAGGCGTGATCGGCGCGCCCGCACCACATCTGGACAACCGGGACGCCGGCCGATTCGACGAGTTTCCAGGTCGCCTCGGGCCGGCTGCCGCCGACAAGGACGAGGCCGTCGATCCCGTGCGCCAGCAGCTTGTCCACCGCGGCGAACTCGCCAGCCGGATCGTATTCGTGCGAGGCGACGAGCAGCTGGTAGCCGGCGGCGTCGAGGCTGCGCTGCATCTCCTGCAGCGTGTCGGCGAAGATCGGGGAATTCAGCGTCGGGATCACCACGCCGACCGTGTGCGACTTCCCGGAAGCGAGCGTGCGCGCCACGTGGTCCGGGCGGTAGCCGAGCCGCGCCGCCGCCGCGCGCACGCGTTCGAGCGTGTCTGCACGCAGCATCTCGGGCTGGGACATCGCCCGCGAGACGGTCGCGATCGAGACGCCGGCCGCGTGGGCGACATCGGTCAGGCTGGAGCGTTGACGGCGGGCCATGGAAAAAAGATCTGCAAACTTTTCATCTCCTTACATATCTCGAAAGAAAGGAGAAAGCAAGTTCCGAGAACTTCCGCATTGACGAAACAAATGACAAGATGTAAACGCTTTCATTACGCGTTCGTATCGCGGTCCTGAGGGAGGATGCCGTGCCAAGACGCCTGACAATCGGCGCCGCCACGATCCTGACGCTGGTCGTCCTGTGGTTCCTGGTAACCTCCGTCCTGGGGCTGATCGCCCCGGGGCGCTTCCCCTCGCCGCAGGCGACCATCGCCGCGCTCGATCACGTGCTCTTCCGCGGCTATGCCGGTGGCACGCTCGTTGAGCACGTGGTCAATTCGCTCCGTCTGGTGCTGCTCGGATTCCTCGTCGCCATCGTCACCGGCGTCCCCTTGGGCCTGCTGATGGGCTGGAACCGGACCGCCGAGGCGCTGATCAATCCCGTCTTCCTGATCATCCGGCCGATCCCGCCGCTGGCCTGGATTCCGCTCGCCATCCTCTGGCTCGGGCTCGGCGACGGGGCGAAGATCATGGTGATCTGGTTCGCCGCCTTCGTTCCCTCGGTGATCAACGCCTATGCCGGCGTGCGCACGATCGAGAAACCGGTGCTCGAGGCCGCAGCGATGCTGGGAACGCCGAAGCTGCGCTTCATCGTCGAGGTGCTGGTGCCGGCGGCGAGCCCGATGATCTTCACCGGCCTGCGCCTGTCGCTGCAGGCGTCCTGGACGACGCTGGTCGCGGCCGAACTGGTCGGCGCCTTCTACGGACTCGGCCGGGTGCTGAACGTCGCGCAGCAGGATCTCTATCCCGGCATGATCCTGGTCGGGATGATCGCCGTCGCGATCCTCGGCTGGGCGACGACCAAGGGCCTCGGCATGCTCGAGGCGCGCGCGCTGAGCTGGAACCAGGCCGCGGCGCTGGCAGGAAAGGGCTGAGCCATGCCGAAGCGGATCGACTTCATGCGCAGCGTCCTTCTCGGCTTCCTCGGCCTCGCGCTCTTCCTCGGGCTCTGGCACGGTCTGTCGGCAAGCGGGATGGTTTCGCCGCTGTTCCTGCCGTCGCCCGTCGAGGTGCTCGAACGCTTTTCCACGCTGCTCGAGCGGCGCTTCGCCGGCGCCACCCTGCCCGCCCATCTCGCCGCGAGTTTCGAGCGCTTCGCCTACGGCTTCATCCTCGCCGCGGCCATCGGCATCCCGCTCGGCCTGCTGATGGGCTGGTTCCAGATCCTCGACGAGATCGTCTCGCCGATCTTCGACGGGCTGCGCTTCATCGCCCCGATCGCCTGGGTGCCCTTCGCCGCGCTCTGGTTCGGCACCGGCATCGGCGGGCCGATCATGATCATCTTCGCCGGCGCCTTCCCGCCCTGCGTGATCAACGCCTATCGCGGCGCCAAGTTTGTCGACCCGCGGCTGATCGAGGCGGCGCGGATGCTGGGCACGCCGAACCACCGGGTGATCACCGAGATCCTGCTGCCGGCCTCGGTGCCCTCGATCATCTCGGGGCTGCGCGTCTCGGCCGGGCTGGGCTGGCAGAGCCTCGTCGGCGCCGAACTGATCGTCGCCTCGACCGGCGTCGGCTACTTGATGGTCATGGGGCAGGCAAACGTATCCACAACCACGGTGATGTCGGGAATGATCGCGATCGGCCTCGTCGGCCTCGCGCTCGATACCGCGCTGCGCTTCGCCGAGCGCATGATCCAGCGCCGCCGCGGTCTCGAGGTCTGAGGGAGGAAGAGATGGGTGTCATCCGCTTCGACAATGTCGGCCGCGTCTTCGGCGCGAAATCCAACCCCTTCGTCGCGTTGAAGGAGATCGACCTAGAAGTCGGCGACAAGGAATTCGTCGCCATCGTCGGGCCCTCGGGCTGCGGCAAGACGACCTGCCTGCGGCTGGTCGCGGGCTTCGACTTCCCCAGTTCCGGCAAGGTGCTGGTCGACGAGCAGCCGATCCGGCGCCCGCGCCCCGAGCGGGCGGTCGTCTTCCAGCAATTCGCGCTTTTTCCGTGGAAGACGGTGCACGACAATATCGAGCTTGGCCTGCGCAACCAGAGCGTCGCCAAGGCCGAGCGCGAGGAGCGGATCAACCGGATCCTCGAGCTGATGAACCTCACGGCCTACGCGAAGCACTTCCCGCACCAGCTCTCGGGCGGGATGCAGCAGCGCGTCGCCATCGCCCGGGCCTATGTGCTCGACCCCGACGTGCTCCTGATGGACGAGCCCTTCGGCGCGCTCGACGCGCAGACCCGCGTGGTCATGCAGGAGGAACTCGTCCGCCTCGCCCGCCGCAACCCGCGCACGGTCCTCTTCATCACCCATGCGGTCGAGGAGGCCGTCTACCTCGCCGACCGGGTGGCGATCATGACCCGCGCGCCGGGCCGCATCAAGGAAGTGCTCGACATCCGCTCGATCCGCGAGGCCGAGGACTGGGACAGCTACGAGAAGATCGAGGACGTGATGGACCTCGAAAGCTTCGTGCATCTGCGCACGCATATCTGGCGCAGCCTGCGTGAGGAGAAGGCGGCCGCAACCGCCTGAAGAACGACACCAACAGCAACTTGGAGGATCCCATGAAGACCCAGATTGCAGGCCTCGGGCTTGCGGCCCTTCTGACGACGACCGCCTTGCCGGTACAGGCGCAGGACCTGACGCCGATCAATGTCAGCTACCAGCCGGCGCTCTACTGGGCGCTGCCCTTCCACCTGGCCAACGAGATGGGCTGGTGGGCCGAGGTCGGGCTGCAGCCCTCGTTCACGACCTTCCCGGCGGGCGCACCGCAGATCGCCGCGGCGCAGGCCAGAGACTGGGATGTGGGCGGCACCGGCTCGGTCCCGGCGGTGCTGGGGGCGGCGCGCTTCGGGCTCAAGACCATCGGCATCACCAACGACGAATCCGCCGCCAACGCGATGATGGCGCGCAACGAGGTGCTGGAGGGGCTGCGCGCCGATCCGTCCTCGATCGCCGGGCAGTCGATCCTGCTGACCACCAACTCGACCGTCGATTACGCCACCCAGGCCTGCCTGCGGATGTGGGGCGTGCCGGCGAGCGAGGTCGAGTTCGTGAACCTCGCCCAGGCGCAGATCATCTCGGCGGTGATCTCGCGCAACGGCGACATCGCCGGCGTGTGGGCGCCCAACACCTACACGCTGCAGGAGCGCGCCGACAGCGACTACCTCTGCTCCGGCGCCGATGCCGGCGCGATCGTGCCCGGCGCGCTGGTCGTGCGGCCGGAATATGCCGAGGAGAACCCCGAACTGGTGGCCCGCTTCCTGGCCGTCTACCTGCGCGGCTGGGCCTGGGCGGCCGAGAACCCCGACGAGGCGCGCTCGATGCTGGTCGATTTCTACTCCGAGGGCGGCGTGGAGATCTCGGATGCCGCCGTGAACGCCGAGTTCGACCTGCGCCCGACCTTCAACCTCGAGGAGCAGGTGGCGATACTCGATCGCTCGGGCGGAGCCTCGGACGTCGATCAGTGGCTCTCGGCCATCGGTGACTTCATGGTCGATGTCGGCACGTTCGACGTCAATCCTGACCCGGCCGAATACATCGACCCGAACTTCATGCAGATGGTGATGGACGACCCCGACCTGGCCGCGTTCGCCACCCTGCAGGACTGACCCTGTCCCGCCCCGCCGCCGCGGCGGCGGGGCCCCACATGCGGCCGATGCACAGCGCAGGCAAGAAAAGAGGGACCCATGGCGATCACCTATCTCAAGAAGGCCACCAAGACCCCGGAAACCGAGACCGGCAATGCGCAGTCCGTGGTCACCGAGATGCTGGGTCGGATCGAGGCCGAGGGCGAGGAGGCGGTGCGTCACTACGCCCGGGCGCTCGACGGATGGGACGGGCCGATCGTCGTGACACGCGAGGAGATCGAGGCGCGTGCTTCGGAAGTTCCCGAACAGGTGCGCGCGGACATCGCCTTTGCCGCAGCAGAGGTGCGCCGTTTCGCGCTGGCGCAGAAGGACTCGGTGAAGGATTTCGAGGTCAGGATGGGCTCGGGCCTGATCGCCGGACAGAAGATGGTCCCCTGCAACGTCGCCGGCTGCTACGTGCCGACCGGCCGCTACGCCCATATCGCCTCGGCGGTGATGTCGGTCGCCACCGCCAAGGCCGCCGGCGTCAAGACCGTGATCGCCTGCTCGACGCCCTATCGCGGCGGCCCGATGCACCCCTACGTCCTTTATGCGATGAAGGAGGCGGGCGCCGACGTGGTGCTCACGCTGGGCGGGGTGCAGGCCGTCGCGGCGATGGCCTACGGGCTCTTCACCGGCAAGCCCGCCGACATCATCGTCGGCCCCGGAAACAAGTACGTGGCCGAAGCCAAGCGCATGCTCTTCGGCAAGGTCGGCATCGACGTCTTCGCCGGCCCCTCGGAGGTGGCGGTGATCGCCGATGATACCGCCGATCCGGAGATTGTCGCCATCGACCTCGTGGGCCAGGCCGAGCACGGCCATGAAAGCCCGGCCTGGCTCTTCACCTCCTCGGCCGCACTGGCCGAGAAGGTCATGGCGCGGATGCCGGCGCTCATCGCCGATCTGCCCGAGCCCGCGCGCGGCGCCGCCGATGCCGCGTGGAACGATTACGGCGAGGTGATCCTGTGCGACACGCGCGAGGAGCTGGTCGAGGTCTCGGACCGTTATGCCAGCGAGCACCTGGAAGTGCATGCCGCCGATCTCGACTGGTGGCTGGCCAATCTCACCAATTACGGCTCGCTCTTCCTCGGCGAGGAGACGACGGTGGCCTTCGGCGACAAGGCGTCGGGGCCGAACCACATCCTGCCGACCAAATTCGCCGCGCGCTATTCCGCCGGCCTCTCGGTGCACAAGTTCCTCAAGCCGCTGACCTGGCAGCGCGCCGATCGCGAGGCGTGCCGCACGCTGGCGCTCGCCACCGCGCGCATATCGCGGCTCGAGGGGATGGAGGCGCATGCCCGCACCGCCGATGCGCGCCTGGCGAAATACTACCCCGGCCAGGAATTCGATCTCGGCCGTCCGGTCGAATCGGTCGAATGACCGCCGCGGCGCCCATCGATCTCGGCGCCCCGCCGCCGATCCCCGAGGCCGCACGGCACCGGGTGGCGGAGCTCCTCGCCAGCGGCAGG
>SL_3KL_010_SEDDRAFT_10006889_pt1 | contig 10119 bp, 10 predicted proteins | sample SodLakKL_010_SED_2_FD_10381 | JGI IMG/M metagenome (IMG submission 10381)
TAGCTTTCTCCCCGGCAAAAAAGGTCTGCCAGAAAGCCAGGTGGGGTGCAAAGGGGAAGCAGTTAACAACGATGTCATCGCTGGTGACTTCGAAAACATTAAGCAAGCGAGCACCTGATTCCCTGATATTTTCCAGGTCACGCTTGGAGTAGACAAAGGGAGTCGGCAAAGCGGTTCTGCCGGTAGTGAAATGAATATGAACCGGCTTAAAGTCAAAAACCTTCTCCTCGACCATTGCTTTACCGCCTGTCATCGACATCTTGGCCAGGTGGCCGTATTTTTCGGAAAGCTCTTCATCCGGACGAATAACAAAATCTTTTGCTTTTTGGGGTTCTTCATCGGTCGGAGCAATATCCCACTTGTAAGTAAAGGGAAGATATCGCAGATCATCTACACCTTTAATTTTAAAAGGATCGATATTTTCCTCTTTCAACTTTTCTTTGTAGTATGGGCTATAGAGATAGATCTGGTTGGCGATAAAGGCCTTCAGCTTACGATCCTGCATCTCCTTAATTTCTTTGTAAGGCATTTTAGATAGTTTGTCCCAATTCTCCATAAAGCCATCACCTCCTGCAAGTATTTATAACGACCCTCTGAGGCTTTCCCATTTAAGGAAAGCCTCGTATAGGGCCGCAGGAGTTACTTGGGAAATACATCATAAAGAGTCGTCATAAACCACAAGAAAAAGACTGAGATGAACACAACAGCTATCGGTAAAGCTTTGCTGTTATAGCGCTTCGGATCATAGTCGGTCCATCCGTGCATCTCATCAACCTGGCGCTGAAGTTCTTCTTCCGGAGGCGGAGTGAGCCAGGATACTATGACAGTCAATATAAATGAGAATGTAACTGCCAGAACTGTGAATTTAATCCACCCCATCGGTCCGTAAAGGTAGGTGTTAAAGAAGGGGAAAGGCACATCAACCGGGTTCATACCGACAAGCTCGATCATAACCCAGCCGTAAAAAGCAACGAGAGTTCCAACTGTCATTCCCACGCCAACACCCTGCTTGTTAGTCCGCTTCCACCAGATCCCGAGCACAATCGGTACCCCGAGACCGGCAGCTGCAATACCAAATGCCCACATAATTGCCTTTAAAATAAATTCAGGAGGATTCAATGAGAAGAGAATTACCAGCACTCCGACTACGAACATGGCCAGGTAAGATAGCTTCAGCTTCTTCTCATCATCAACATCCGGCTTAAGTTCACCATAAAGGTCATGAATTAATCCGGCGCCCATAATCATCAACAGCCCGGATACGGTGGAAAGCCCTGCCGCAACTGAACCGGCTACTGCCAGGGCCAACCAGCCCTGCCCGGCTAAAGCTTCAACCAGGATGAAAACCATGTAGTCATAGGCCGCAGGGGTCAAATCAACCCCGGCTGTGGTTGACATGTAGTAGACCGCAGCAAACCCTGTTGCGTATACTGTAGTATTAACAAGACCAACCAGGAACACACAGAGAATCATGCTCCAGCGCGCTTCCTTGGCATCGCGAACGGTAAAGAACCTCATTACAAAGTGAGGCAGCCCGATTATACCAAAAAACGACCCAAGGAAGATGGCAATATAGGTGATCGGATGCTCCAGCATTGCCCAAAAATAATGAGGTACAAACTCGATCATTTCCGGGACCATGTCACCGTAGCCCAGGGGCGGGAAAAACCAGCCGGCAGTACCCAGGGCTCTCAATATCATCGCTACAGGCAGCAGGAGACAGAACAGAAGAACAATAGTCTGGAAGGTCTGGTTATAAGTAACACCGTACATCCCACCCAGTGTAACATATAGTGTTACAACAAGCCCTCCTACAACAATTCCTACAACCTCAGGAACACCTAGTAAGAAGAAAAAGACAATACCGATACCTTTAAGGTTGCCTGCCAGGTAGAGTACACTGACAACCATCATAACAACAACAGACATATAACGCAGTGTTTTGCTGCCATAGCGTTCAGAAATAAAGGCCATTGTTGTAAATGACTTATGGTTACGCAGGTATGGCGCTGCCAAAATCATCAAGCCGATAAAAGCAGCAGTAAATGATGCATAAACTGCAACGGCAATATATACACCTTCAATGATAAGCGCAGTTAACCCGATAAAGGTAGTTAAACTTAAGGCCAGTGAAACCATGGCCAAACCATTGTTTATTGCACCAATGCTGCGGCCGGCCACATAATAATCACCTAAACTGCGGGTAAAGCGGCGGGCCCATACAGAAATAAGGACAGAAATTAAAAGTACTACAATACTTAGCACTAAACCTAATACAAAAACTTCACCTCTTGGTTCCATGGATTACGAATCCCTCCCCTCTTTTTATGCTCTTTGCCTTTCTTCAATTCTATCCATAATTACGCACCAGATTGCACCAACAATAGTGACCCCGATCCAACTTAACATAATCAATAAGAAATAATGCAGTGGGAAACCCATTACCGTGAGATTCTCTTTAATCAAAAACATTGTTTCACCGTAAAATTCAACCAAACCCTCAGGTGTAGGCACCTGTGTAAAGAAAACTTCATTCAAAATAACAACAAATGAACTGAAAAAACCACCGATTACAGCTACAATGATAAAACAGATTACTGTTGCCCACACTTCAAGCTTGTAATCCTTCATCCGTGAATCACCTCCCGAATAATGATATATTCTGACATTCAAATTTACTTAATGAATTATTTTATATCTTACCCCCTTTCCCATATTTTTCATTTTTCTCACTTCATTAGTATAAATTATTCGACCTGAAGTTGTTCATTCCTGCTTAGTGAAAATTATATTATTGCAAATATATTTCTTTCATCTTTTCTTTTTGGCAAATATGCTATGATAATGGCAAGTATAAAACATTCTGGTAGGACATAAATATATTCAATACCTGGAGGTTGTTTATGATCAATATCATTGCTTTAATAACAGCTTTTCTTTTATTTTTAGTTGGACTGGTTGGAACACTGCTTCCTATTATGCCCGGCGCGCCGATTATATGGTCGGGCATGCTTATTTACGGGCTTATTACCGGTTTTGAAGCTTTTGGATGGTTNTTCCTGACGATCCAGGCAATTATAGCGCTGACCGTAGTAGGGGTTGATTATCTTTTTTCCGCAATGGGCAGCCACTACTTTGGTGGATCAAGGGCTGCACTGTGGGGAGCTGCCGGTGGCCTGCTGGTAGGGATATTTTTCTTTCCCGTAGGGCTTCTAATTGGCCCATTTATCGGCGCTACCCTGGCCGACCTTATCGCCAGGAAAAACAGCAGTCAAGCATTCAAATCGGGCCTGGGAGCTTCAATTGGATTCTGGACTGCCCTCCCACTTAAATTAATTTTGGAAATTATAATGATTACCTGGTTTATTTTTAGAATATTTTAACGCTAGCGCAGATTTGTTCATAATTTTTTTAACACAGAAGGGAATTAGAAAATTACCGAGAATCTACTAATTAACAACATATGCCGAATAGCATCTATCAAAAGGAGGAAATTTTTAATGGAAAAAGTTTGGCTCGAGCATTACGAACCTGAAGTACCCCACAGTATAGACTATCCTTCACAATCACTTTACCAGCTATTCCAAAAAGCCGCCCAAACTTACGAACAACAACCAGCTGTTCACTTTATGGGCCGTGAGTTGAGTTACGGAGAACTTGCCACCCAGGTTGAAAGCATGGCCAGCGCCCTAACTGAACTTGGCGTGACAAAAGGTGACCGTGTTGCAATTCACTTACCTAACAGCACCCAGTTTCCCATAGCTTTTTTTGCAGCTCATGCAATAGGAGCAGTAGTTGTCCCCTGTAACCCCTTGTATGTAGCCAGGGAAATGGAATATCAGCTAAAAGATTCTGGAGCTGAAACAATCATCACCCTGACCCGTTTTTATAAGATGATTAAAGATATCCAGCCCAACACAAACCTGAAAAATGTTATTGTCTCTAACATAAAAGATTATTTCCCCGGTTTTTTAAGCTTCCTTTACACGGTTGCGAAAGAGAAAAAAGAAGGCGACAGGGTGGAAATAGCTCCCGAAGATTATAAATTTACCGACCTGATCAAGAAGCATGAAGGCAAAAAACCACCTGCTGTTGAAGTGCTCCCGGAAGACCGGGCAGTTTTCTTATATACCGGGGGAACAACCGGTGTTTCAAAAGGCGCTGTCTTACAACACCGCAACCTGGTGGCAAATATGTACCAGGTAAAATCATGGTGCACTGATTACCAGACGGCAAAGAGGTGGCCCTGGGGGTTCTGCCTTTTTTCCACAGCTATGGTTTAACCACAGTCCTAAACCTTGGTCTTCTAAGTGGCGGCAAACTTGTCCTGCTACCCCGCTTTGTTCTTGAAGATGTACTTAAAACTATTGACAAGCAAAAACCGACTCTCTTCCCCGGCGTTCCGACTATATACGTCGCCATCAACAATGCTCCTGATTTGAGTAAATATGATATTAAATCGATCCGGATTTGTATTAGCGGCGCTGCGCCCCTCCCGGTAGAAGTTCAGCAGCAATTTGAAAAAAATACCGGCGGCCGCCTGGTTGAAGGATACGGCTTGTCTGAAACTTCACCGGTTACCCATGCTAACCCCGTTTACGGCAAAAGAAAACCTGGCAGTATTGGCCTGCCCATGCCCGACACTGAATTTAAGATTGTAGATGTGGAAGTTGGAGACAGAGAGCTGCCAATCGGTGAAGTGGGTGAGCTTTGTATTAAAGGCCCCCAGGTTATGGAAGGTTACCTTAACATGCCGGATGAAAATGCCCAGGCCATTCGCAATGGCTGGTTCTTTACCGGAGATATTGCCAAGGTAGATGAAGAAGGCTATACCTATATTGTAGACAGGAAAAAAGATATGGTGATAGCCGGAGGTTTCAACATCTACCCTCGGGATATTGAAGAAGTACTCTATACTCACCCAAAAATTATGGAAGCAGCAGTAGCAGGGATAAACGACCCATACCGTGGAGAAACTCTAAAAGCTTATATAGTTCTAAAAGAAGGCGAGTCAATGACCGAAGAAGAAGTAACAGAATACTGCAAGGCCAACCTCGCTGCTTACAAAGTACCGAAACTGGTAGAATTCAGGGATGAACTGCCGAAGACCATGATTGGCAAAATCCTGCGACGCATGCTGCGGGAAGAGGAGGAGAAGAAAAACGAGTAAAATTAACTCGTTTTATAAAGATAATGCTTACAAGCGGAGCCTTAAAATGAGGTTCCGCTTTTTATTTAACTGCTAATTATTAGAACATAAGAGAAGCTGCATGTCACATTTACAAATATAAGGCTGCAAATTTTAAAAACTAATAACAAAATGTCAACCTACTTGCACAATTCTACAATACAAGTTGTAGAATGTAAGCTCTCCTCCATTACAAGATGGCTTCACTGAAAACCTTTCTGTTTAATTCAAAATGCAGAATCACAAAAGTAGCGTTACCGCAAATTTGATACGGGAATATATTTTGGCACTGTTTTTAGGGGTAAAAAGCCCATTATTAGATCGAAGTTTTGACCGTCTCAATAATTATCGTTTGTGAGACTGAAATATGCACTTGGAGTTTGTCAAGTAATGAGTAATTTATTATTTCGACAGACCTTTATATTTTCGCACATTATGTGCTTTCCACTGAAGAAGCGGTTGATCTTGGATCCGTTTTTGAAGACTGGTATTGGCGGTTAATAAGGTTGAATCGATTACGCCTTGGTCCAGGAGTAGATCAAGAAAAGCTTTTTCAGGAGTGGTAAAAGGCAGCACGGCAGAGATTCGTTCTCGGCATTCTCTAATCAGGTAAAGGCCATAATCCTTTGGAGTTCCAAACTTTTCAGCTGTACCGGCCTTTAACGTGGGCAGTAGTTGCCGAGCAAGCTCTGCTGGTTCGAAATTAATGTTTTCAACAGTAACATCTCTCCAATCAATTCGATTCATTGCTCCATAAACAATAAAAGCAAGGCGTAATTTGTCAGAAACAATCGCCTCTGATTTTAGAAGCCAGTGAGAATCAAAAAGATCTCTCGCTTGACCTCGCGATAATAGTGCAGCCAGCTTACCGGCTGCTATTTCGTGGATATCGAGCACTGGGATATTTATGGCTTTAAACGACCCTAACATATATGAATCAGAAGGCTTGCTCTCCCATAAAGGTTGTCTGAACATATAGTTAAGATCAATTTCAAGGTTGCCGGATTGACCGGTGTAGCTCTGGTAGTTTAACCTCCACTTTCCGCCGGCGTGTTCATCAGGGACTCTTCTAACGTTAAATCCTTCCCGAGCACAAACTGCTTGTATAGCCGCTTCAAATTTTGGTCTTTCGGAAAGCATTATTTCACGATCAAGCGCGCCGTTATAGTTCAAGTCAATATCTACCGATAATCTGGGCAGGTATTGGCTGAATAAATTAAGGGCTGTACCGCCTTTTAAAACCCACTTATCCTTGAGGTAAGGATGGGTATTAAGGGCATTTAGTAAACACAATAAATGCAAAACTTTTTCAATCATATCAGCTTTGTACCCCGTCAATCTGGCCAGGGGCTGTACTTCTGACGCTGAAAAAATCACTCTACTTCCCTCCATGTTTCGTGCATTATCTCTGCCGGGACTAAAAGATTCCATTCCTTAACAAACAAGCTATTCCTGCGCTTTCCACGGACAAAATAGTGGGGCTGGTCAGGACGTAACCGGTGAAGCGTTTTTAAATGAGTTTCATCAACCATTAAAGTCTCTCGATGTTGGTCCAAGAAAAACCCCACTTTTGCAGCTGTAGTAGCATTGTTGAGCAAGCCTACATAGTCTACAACCTGATCTAAATCAAAAAACTCTATTGATTCTAATGAACGCCACATTTCTTCCAGGCTTCCGGCCAGATCGGGACGATTTAACAGATCGACTAAAGTTCGCTCAAGTGTGGCTACTTTTAGTTCAACACCAGAGCGGTTACGGAAAACAACTCCATATAAATCCTTTTCCATTAGCTGCAGATTTTGCGGCACCTGCACACTTATAAACTTATAACTTCTAAACTCAAACGGTGATATCCGGTGGCGAGCCGTATAGTAGAGAGTGTTAAAAGTAGAGTAGGCTCTGCCGTGAAACTCAAGTGCTGTATGATGTGAAAGAACCGCATCGGGCTGTAATTTGGCTGCTACAAGATAAGGGTCGACCGGGCTTGTCTCCGGATCCTCACCTGCGGGCACCGACAGGTAAAGGCCACGGCGTACTGGTACGATTAAACCTTTGTTCCGATAATAGGTTAGAAGCGCTTTACGGGTATTTGTTTTGCCGGTACCCTGGGTGGATAAATATTGATCAAGATCTGAAACGGTAAAAACAGCATGTTTCGCTAAAAATTCCTGCATTGATTCTCACCACCATATGACATAAAATCGAGATAGTGCTAATAATATTAATACTATCGAAGGAAATTGTCAAATAGATCAGTTGTGAGGCGTGAGGGCTGGCCTATCGTTAGTGCAAGAGCTTAAGCGCTTTCGTGGGAGCAAGGTTGCTCACAGGTTTTCCCGGTGAACACCAGGCACCAATATAGCATCATTTAATTGAGATAGTTCCAAATACTTAACAAAAAATAAGCCTGGGCTTCGCTTATTGAATGAGGCTAATTCAAACAGAAATCCAATTAGAAAAGAAGTTACTGCTATTAGTAGATAATAGATAGTTATTTCAGGCTCTTGCCTTATCATCATTGCCCCCTGGAATAGCTCAGTTAAATATATAAACGGTAAAACCCCTGCAAACATTATTAGTAAGGACGAAATGATCACCTTAACCATAATTACCTTCAACCCCTTTCAAGAATTTTCGTAACAATAAAAATCACAACTTAGTACGGTTACATGTCACCTGTATTGACTAACACAATATCTTCCTGCTGATCCCCCCATTGTATGGTTATACTAAGTGTTTGTGCCATTTTAGTTATTTCTGCAATACTCTCATCAACCGTATAATCAAAGAAGTAAAAAAACTCATTGCTTTCTAATTGTGTTTTGGTAAGGACACCTGACTGTTCTTGAACAAGCGATATGCCAACCGGTATAGTTTCACTTAGCTCTTTTAATTTTTCTGGAAGGATAACATTGACTACATTACCCATCTCGTCTTTTATAGCCACCACATCTTCAGGTAACCATAAATATTTAATGATAAGAGTTTGCTCTTCTTGAAGATTGGACATGTCCTGAAGGTAATTTAACGAAAAGGCTATTCGATACGTTGACGAAGTATTTTCCGTTACACTTGCTTCTACATCCCAATATTCGCCTGTGCCAGTAAAAGTGTATTGCTGGCTTTTCCAGCTATTTGTTGAGCAGCCGATGTTTATAAACATTATGCATGTTAATATCACTGCCAATATGATATATCTGTTTGTTCTCACAACAACAACCTCCTTATGAAAATATGGCTAAATAGCTTTATCTTTAAACCCCGTTATATAAGATAACGAATCAATTAGTGGAAGATTTTTTAATTTATGTTCAGGCTTATCGGTTTAAGAAAAAAGAGCTGATGCGCAACTGTCTGCTCTTTTTTAAAATTACCCTTGATTAATTGAGTTGATCATGAGGTTAAGGTTCAAATTGAAAAAGCTGCTGCTACCGGAATATAAAATGCTCGACTAACCAGTAGTGCGCCGGCAACCCTACAACAGAAGGGATTTCTAAGCCAACAACTACCTGGTAATCGCCATAATCGGCTATATATAGTACCTTTCTATAAATAGCATCATATATTTCACCTTCTTCAACCCTTACTATATCAACCCTGTAAACCGGAGCCCCCAGGTCGGCAAATGCTTCTTCATCATTTTCCATGTGCCCTATTGTAACTTCTGGTTCTTCTGCTGAGTTGGCAATACTGTTGTTATCAAGCCAGGGCTCGACTTCTTTAAACAAGGATAGAATAGTATTTAAAGAACCATGCGCGGAAGATGAAACATGCTCTACCGGTAATTCACCTTGCTCTTCATCTTCACCTTTAATCACATTTAACCTGCTGTCAAACCAGACAGTAAAGGTTTCTTCTGAAGTGATGATGCCCGGGTAAGTGCTTAGCTTTTGGTAAATGATAAGTCTGTCTGCTTCCTCGCCGTCAATAGCCTCTCTGCCTTCATAAACATAATGGGTTCTTGATTTTACCCAGCTCTTTTCTCTTATGATCATGTTCAGCTCTTCAAAGGTAGATGTAAGCTCTCTGAATGTGGTAGGGCATATCACATTATCAAAAGAGGTAGGCTCTGGTGGCAGTTCTTCCTCTGGCAGGTTGTTGTAGACTATTAAGAATAAGGTTATTAAGATAATCGCGCCAAAGGTTACTGTTAATACAGAAAGCTTGCCATTTTCACTCAAGGTTATCACTCCCAGCTTGGCCTTTATTTGCATAACGAACAAGGGAGGCGATTTATTACATAATATTTATATTTTTTTAATAAATTATTCTATATATTCCATGCTCTCTGCCATTCTAATAATTTCGTCCATAGAAATTAGGCCAAGTAATAAGAATTTATTCTCTTTATATCCAAACAGTAAGGTGCTGTAATCATTTTTAAAGTAGTAATAGGCCAGCTCATCATTTACAAGTAGCTGCTCATGATAGGCGTCTTCACTGTCGATGCCTACCGAGGAGCCACTGGGTAATCTCTTTAGCTGAATTAAATCACCACCTTCATTTTCATAAGTTACCACATAAAAGCTGCCTGAGGTTTCTATTTTTTCAAGAGTGTATCCGTCAGGTATGTAGGAAGGCAGATGCATTCCAGGGGTTTCAGGAAATTGGCTGTGATCAATACTTCCGTCATCAATAAGAAAACCGGTATATTTTTCGTTTATATCAATAATATAGTTTAAGACCCTGACCCGCCAGGCCTCTACAGATAAAATCGTTAGCCCTGACAGGAGGATAAAGATAAGTATTGCGGCGGCTACTTGCAAAGCCCGTTTTTTGAAGGTTGCAAGCCTTTTGCTTTTTTCTTCCCGGGCAAATAGAAGTTGCATTTTTCTTTCAAAGCCGGCAGAAAATTGGTGTACACCGGCTCTTTCTAAGGGGTGAGCATCGGCCAGAGCATCAAGCTGCCTGGATGTTGCATACTCCAATAG
>SL_3KL_010_SEDDRAFT_10006890_pt1 | contig 10119 bp, 8 predicted proteins | sample SodLakKL_010_SED_2_FD_10381 | JGI IMG/M metagenome (IMG submission 10381)
CCCCCGAGGAGAGCCGATCGGTTGTGGGTGGGAATGATGACGCTAACCTTGGCCATAAGGGAAAAGCACCTCGAACGTGGTGGCTCTCGCCTTTTTCAGGTTGGAGCGAAGACTGCGGGATGGCTTCACGCTGCAGTATAGCGAGGTTCGTTCGCCATGGTCTGCTGGAACACCTTTAGCTGCTGGATCTCAGGCCTGTGGCGCTCTGGAGTAGCCGGTCATGTCGGTGTCGGTCGGAGCTCGCGATCCCACTGGTGCTACTCTGCAAGCATGGCGGCTAACGGAACCGGACTCACGTTGGTCGCGCGATGCCGATGCATTCAGCGTTGCATGCCAATTTGCCGGGTAAAGATATCGGCTCGGCGCCGGCTCCTGTCGCATGGTGTGCCGGCCGATGGAGTCCGCCTGTCGGAAGATGGAAAAGGAACACCACGGGCCGGGTGGAAAATGCGGTCAGGGTAACGTACTCCGCCGCAGTTGGCGAAATCGTTATGAAGAATTGCTCTGCTCGAACCATTTTTCACAAGTCTCAATTGGAAACTCAAACTCCATGACCAAGATGCACGCACCATCGGTCGACCCCGTCCGCGATATCCCGCGGTACCTGGGAACATTCCGCTCTATCATTGGTGCCCGGATGTACCTGGTTTTCGGGTTGGCCGTTCTTGCAGCGGTCGCCGAGGGGCTGGGAATCGTTATGCTGCTACCGCTGCTCCAGAGCCTGGACGGGATGGAGAGTGAGGCTGCAACGGGCCTCGGGGCCTGGCTCAGCAACGCGCTCGACTGGCTGGGGCTGGGCGGTTCTACGCTCGCGATCCTGTTGTTCATCGCGGCATTCTTTATGCTGAAAGGCGCCTTTTTATTCCTGGCGCATGGATATGCAGCTTATCTTCAGGGGCAATTGCTGCGGGAGATCAAGGGACGGCTCTATGACGCCTACATGCAGATGCGCTTGCAGCATTACGTTTCCAGGGACACCGGCCACTTTGTGAACGTCATCAATGGGCAGGTCAACGGTTTCCTCAAAACCTTCAAAGCGCTTCTCACGCTCGGGAAGGACCTGATCATGGTCCTGGTCTATTTCGGGGTCGCACTGGCTGTGGCTTGGCGGTTCGGAATGATGGCGATCATCCTTGGCATACTGCTGTTCGCGGCATTTCGTTGGCTAAACATCTATATCCGGNAGCTTTCCAGGGAAAACGCGAGGGAGGCGGGGGTTCTGGCCAAGCTTCTAATCCAGTCGCTGCAATCGTTCAAGTACCTGGTATCAACGGGACAGGTCGCGAGCCTTCGGAAGGAGACACGGGGATCGATCAAGCGACTGAGCGGGTATCTGATCCGGATGGGGATCGTTCAGGCGTTTACCTCGGCGGTTCGTGAACCTTTGGCCGTGGTCGCCATCCTGATCATCGTGTTGGTCCAGATTTTTTGGCTGGATCAGCCTTTGGCACCGATTCTCGTATCGATTCTCCTGTTTTACCGCGGCCTTACCGGCACCCTGTCACTGCAAAAGCATTGGCAGTCCGCGCTGTCGAGCATGGGGTCCGTCGAGATGGTTCGTGATGAGTTCGCGACGCAGGCGGAACAGCGCGAATCCGACGGCGGCGAGCAGATTGGGCCTCTGACGCGCTCGATCGAGTTGCGGGACGTGCACTTTCGGTATAACGAATCGCTGGGCGATGTTCTGGCCGGAGTCTCCCTCGTGATTCCCGCCCGAGCGTCCATCGCCCTGGTGGGCGAGTCCGGGTCTGGCAAGTCGACCCTCGTCGATATCCTGACGTTGATGCTCCGGCCGCGTAAGGGCCAGGTGTTGATCGACGGTGTTCCGGGCGACACGATTCGACTGCCGACATGGCGGAAACAGATTGGTTTCGTCTCGCAGGAGACCGTCGTCTTTGATGACACTATCGCCAACAACATCTGCATGTGGCAGGGTGATATCCAGGAAGACCCGTTTCTCTTCGAGCGTGTTCGCGAAGCGGCCCGGCAGGCCCATATCGCGCATGTGATCGAGTCGCTTCCGGATGGCTACAACACGCTGGTTGGGGACCGGGGCGTGCGCATGTCCGGCGGCCAGCGACAAAGGCTATTTCTTGCTCGTGAACTGTTCAAGCGCCCCAATCTGCTGATCCTCGACGAGGCGACCAGCGCGCTCGATTCCGAATCTGAGCAGGCGATCCAGGAAAGTATCGACGCTCTAAAGGGCAAGATGACGATTGTGATTATTGCCCACCGGCTCGCAACGATCCGTAACGTCGACAAGGTCTTCGTCCTCGACAAGGGGCGCATCGTGGAGGAGGGTTCCTATGAAAGCCTCAGGGACGATGACCAGACGCGGTTCGCCCAGATGGTGGCCCTGCAACGGCTTTGATCGTGATCGCTGCCGGTCTTCATGTGACCCTCTCTTTTTGCTGCGTGCCTTTGAAAGGCAGCGCGTCAGCCGTGTTGCTCAAGGTATGGAGCAGAGCCGACGATAACCTCGCGTGAGATGCACGGGACGACGACGGTCATCACCAGAGCGTTTTGGTTTTTCGGCGAGGTGGCGTCGCTGAGCGTCGCGATCGGGTACTTTCACTCATCTCGGTCGGAATGCGGGCATCCGGTTGGATAAACCCTGTGCCGCAAGATGCGTGGCCACTACCCGGGGCCCAAACGCGCATTTGGCGCCCTCGAGTGTTGCATCCCGGTGCAGTGCAGCGCGGACATTGTGCGTGCCGTACATCACGTGGTCCCCGGCATTCAGTAAGAACGTGGTAGATTGCCCACCTGGTTACCCGTCTCGATGCGGGCGCTACCGATATCCATCCTTGTTTTCTAATTGTGCCTTGCACCTCGCGGTGCCAATTCGATTCTTCTGCCCGTGCTCGAACACCGAAGACCGCTGAAATAGCGCCGTACGGAACTACTGAAAACGCAGTCATGGAATATGCCAGCCACAAACTAGTCCCAGCTCACCTGAGGGCATTCATAAGAAAGCTTATTGTAAAGCCGAAGGTGTTCCCGGTGCTGGATGCTGGCTTGCCCGCAGAGAAAAAAATAATTGAACTCACCGGACCGCCCGGCGTCGGTAAGTCATATTTATTTGAACGCCTTGCTTTGGGTTCGGCAAACATTAAAGTCAACCCCCGCGGGTTCTCTCGCATCGCTCTAGATGACTTCAGGCGCTATCTGCATAACGAGAACTCGCAAAGAAGCTTTGACCGAAAAAACAAGATAATGTCACGCCTTGCTGTCGATGCTTATTTGTGTAGTCTTGATATCGGAAAAGCGTTTTTGTTCGACGAGCACGTGGTGCATTCCTTTCGTGCGGAAATTGGCACGGCTATAAGGCTCGAGATCCCTGGGGTCGACAGTTTCTTCAAAAAACGGCTGGTCGTGGTTATCGAAGATGACCCCAAAAATGTCGCTGAAAAAGTCGCTCTTCGTCACAAGACGAGAGGGCATCTCTGGATTGGTCATCAAAAAAAGAGCGAAAATGAAATTGTCGCATACAGCGAGGATAACATGCGGCGGGGCCGGAGATTATTTGAGTTATTGGTCAGCAAAGGATTTGATTGTATTGTGCTTAACGCGCAGGATGGGGTCGATCACATGATTGACCGTATACTCAGCTATCATGAGTTCAGTGCGCGTGATCGGGTTAGTGTATAAGGGTCAAACTGGCTGTGCCTTAGCCGCCTGCGAGGACGCAGAATGAAGATCGCTGCGCTGGTCATGGCGCATCATCGTCCGGATTGTCTTGGGCGTTTATTGTCGAGGTTGCAGGGTGAGCTTTGGTCACCTTATCTGCACATCGACGCGAAATCCGACTTGGCTCCCTTCTCGCACCTGTTGAGGCTGGTTTCCCCGGTCCCCCGCCGCATTCCGGTCTACTGGGGCACCTTCAGCCAAGTCGAGGCAACGCTGCTGCTGTTACGGCAGGCGCTTGACGACCGCGAAAACACGCATTTTTTCACCGTCACTGGCCAGGATTACCCGATTAAAGCCGATACCGAGATCGGTGCTTCCATCGCCGAGGCCAACCACGGCGGAAACTACATTACAATCCGCAGGATGCCGACTCCGGACAAGCCCCTTAGCCGCCTTGAAAAGCGTTATTACTCCTACCTGAACCCGCGTATACGCAAGAAGGTCGCCGATGCCCTGCCGAGGCGCAGAGTTGATCGGCACCTTCGTGGACTCCAGCCTTTCGCCGGGTCCGCGATGTGGTTGTTTGACAGAAAGGCGGCGAGCGGCATGCTCGATTTTGTAGACAGAAATCCCTGGTACTCCATGGCCTTTCGGCACACACATTGCCCGGACGAGATGTTTTTTCAGACGCTCGCACGCCATTTGCAGCTCGACATTGATGGGGGCTGCCCGACGCGGTCTTTCTGGATCCAGGGTCGCAGGAATCCGGAACTCATCACCCCGGCGATCCTGAAAGAAATTGGGGGAGACTGGCAGTTTATGGCGCGAAAGTTCGATCGTTATTACCCGAGTTGAGCATGCCGTTTCAGAACCAAGCAAATGAGAGGCTGGAGCATCGCCGATCAGCGACCGCGGAAGCTCCTCAAGGGGACGGTTTCCACGAGCACGTCACGCACCACAGGGTTTTATGACCCCGAACATGAAAAACGCCGCTTTCAACACCCTCTTGGAATTGCAGGCCGAACTCGAGCGCCGATCCAGTCCCCAGCTATTGTCCCTTGACGTGTTTGGCACGCTGCTTACTCGGACTGTAGGTGACCCTCAATCGGTTTTCCTCCTTCTGGGCGAAAGACTCCACGCTGAGGGAAAAATCCGGCAGGCAGGATGTGAGTTTGCTTGGGCGCGTATCGCCGCGGAAAGGCGGGCGCAAAAAAATCGGAAGCCACACTCCGCCCTCACGATAGAGCAGATTTACGCCGAATTCACCTGGGCTTGGCCTGACCTCGGATCACGCATCGAGTCCCTGATTGCCGCCGAATTGGAGGCCGAAAGCGACGCCATACGGGCGTTTCCCCACGCAAACCAACTCATACGGCTGGCGCGAGCACACTCTGAAAGAATTGCATTCGTGTGTAACACGCATTTGCCAAAAGATTTCGTTCGTGCTCAACTGATCCGGCACGGTCTTGCCGTGGACGAGGACGCTGTCTACGTTACCTGCGATCGGGCGCACGGCGAGTCGATCGAGGACAAGCTTCTCCGCTCTATACTGGCGGATCAGGGCATTGAGGGTGCCAACTCCTTGCACGTCGGCGTGGACTCGAAAACCGATCGCGACGCTGCGATGTGCGCAGGGATGCGCGCCGTGCTTCTAAAAGACGCTGATCTCAATCGCTACGAGCGCGCTTTGGAGGCTAGCGCATTCCAGAGTGGGGGCCTGACCAGCATGCTCGCGGGAGGATCTCGGCTGACGAGGTTGGCTCAGGGCGGCGACCTGAACCCGGATCCAATGGTGCGGGTGTTGGCCGGCGTAGCCGCGCCTTTGCTCATGGGTTTTACAATCTGGTTGCTCGGTCGCGCTTCGGCCCTTGGTTTGCGTCGGTTGTATTTTCTGTCGAGAGAAGGCGAAGTGCTGCACGAGCTGGCCACCGTTCTGAACCAGCGGATGCAATTGGGGCTGGATCTTCGCTATCTGTACGTCAGCCGGACGTCAATCAATCGCGCTATGCTGACTGATCCCAGTCAAGTAAATATCGATTGGGCTCTTACCAACGCGGGGAGCCACCGGTTGCGCGGGATCCTGCACCGATTGGGGTTGGAGCCAGACGAGATTCGCCCGGAACTGCTCCAGATTGGTCTAGGGTGTGAGCGGTGGGATACGCGGCTCAACAAAAGCGAGTATAAAGCCCTTAATGAGGTGCTTCGCTCGGGACCCGTGGGAGATAGACTGTCCCGTAAAGCGGGCGACGCAAGGGAAGTGATCGAGTCCTATCTCACCGAAAATGGCTTCTTGGACGATGAAAATATCGGCATCGTGGATACAACAGGATCAGGGAGCCAAATGAGAACCTTGAATCTGCTCCGTAAGAAAAAGACGACCGGAGAATCCACGGGTTTCCTTCTTCTTCGCTCATGGGTGTCAAATCTAGAGGAGGTCGGCTTTCCGACCATACACACCTACCTTGAGGACAGAAAGAACAAGCGCGGAGAAAAGAGCACGGGTGGCGTGATCGCGATGCTTGAGGTGTTTGCATCGGTAGATTACGGATCAGTTGTTGGGTATTCGAAGGGGGTGGAAAATATTGAACCGCGGTTTGCCGATGTGGAGTCAGAGCGTCGGGGGCGGTGGCCGTTGGAGACGATAAGAAAGATACTAAGGAGCTTCGCGCTGGAGTTGCCGCTTCACCCCGATCTGTTGAGCGCGCATCACGACGCCCGACCGGGGATCATGGCGAGCTTTTCCTGTTTCTGGAATGATCCCAGCCCTGACGAGGCCGCGTACTGGGGTGCGTTTCCATTTGAAGTCGGTTCCGGGGCGGAAACACGCTACATTGAGCTGGCGCCACCCCTGAGTCTTACCGAAGCGTTGCGAAAAGCTGTGGGAAAGCGAGTCCCGGGACAAAAATGGCATACTTGGGCTTCGGGTCGGGAATATAGAAGCTCGCTCGTAGTTCGGAGGCTTCTTCAGGCTTCTCGTATTTTTAACGGTGGTGTGGGCAAAAGGCACCGGACCGGTTGCAGGAAGCCAGTAGGGCGGCCGGGCAAATCCCAATGATCGGAAAGGAGCTCAATTGGGGGAAGGAATGATCGGTCAGGCAAGCTCGGATGCTTTTGTGGGCTTCAGAGATCTCGCGGACATGTCTCGTCGCATCGCGCGCAATCTATCGCGGGTTCCCGAGTTCATCGACTGCGTTGTGGCGGTGCCCCGTTCGGGGGAAGTGCCGGCGGCATTCCTCGGCTTGCAAATAGGGCGGCCGGTGCTTGGGATTGATTGTTTTATAGCTCTCGGTAAAGACCAGTGGGAACACATATTGTTGGTCGATGACATTTGTCGCACTGGCGCCACAGTGGCTTCCGCGCGGGAGCGGATCGCGGCGCAATTCCCTGAGGTGCGGGTGACAACGTTGGTAGTATATTGCCACGCTAGCGCGGCCTGTTCTGTGGATATCGCGTTTGAACAGACGGAAAGCGAGTTGCTCCTGGAATGGAGTCTCTTTCGCTCGCCAATGATGGCCAGAGCCTGCCTCGACATGGACGGCATTCTATGCGGTGACGCAAGGCCCGAGCAGGACGACGATGGGGTCCAGTATAGGGAATTTCTCGCCAACACTGGCCGCCACGTGGTGCCCCGGGGTCGCGTTCACCGGATTGTTACTTCGCGGCTTGAAAAATACCGCGCCGAAACTGAGTCTTGGCTCGCGCGGCATGAGATAGAATACAGTTTTTTGACGATGTTGGATTTGCCGACTCTAGCGGACCGCCGGCGGCTGAGACCGCAGGCTGGGTTTAAAGCCGATGTGTTCCGGTCCGATCCAAACGCGATGCTGTTCATCGAGAGTGAGTCCTGGCAGGCTCGCGCGATTGCGCGTTTGGTCCCCGGCAAGGTGGTCTTTGACTATCGAACTCGGACTCTTTTGGACAGCGAGAACTTGAGGCAGGAAAGCCTCAAATACAAGGTCAAAAAGGCCCTTGTGTCGCGCGCACGCCGTCTGATGGGTAAAGTCGGAACCTAATTACAGACGCTGGGCGCCGTATCGCGGAGTCCCGCCGCCGATATGCTGGCGACCATTCCAGAACCTGTGGCATGGAGAGCCGCAGGCACCTGGCTTGCTTCACCACGGCTAGGCGTGGTGGGGGATCGGACGGCGGCAAATGGAAGACGGTTTGAGGCGGGCCTGGTCGCCGCGCGCAGCCGCGGGATGAGGGGCGGCGATGATGGATCAGGATGCTCTCAGGCAACGCGACGAGCGATGCAGCTCCTCCCTGCCGCCAGTCAAGCATCCCTGGTCTTCCGTGGCAGATCAGCAAGCACCTGTTCCCGCTCGGGCTGGCGGACAGGCGAGCACGGCGTGCCGCACCGTTGCACGCGCGGGGGGGCAGTGGAAGTCTATAGATTGTCACGGCTCGCCCGAAACCACGATGTCCTTTAACGTGAAGGTCACGCGTTTGCTATGCTCCCCCGCAAGCGGGGGAGGGAGCTTTAATGTTCTGGGGTGGCGCTTACCGCCTTGATCGCTAGGTGCATTCGGTCCGACGCATCGTTGCCGATTTTGCGCCAATATGGCTTCGGGACGAGTGTCTATTCTGGATCGGCCTCTCCATATTTTCTCGTAAATTATCTGCGCTCGTTCGAAACAAGCGACTAGCCTAAAGGTCAGTGACGATGCTGTTCACGATAGCGATACCAACCTATAATAACAGTGCGACCATTGCAGCGGCTGTCGAGAGCGCGCTTTCACAGGACTTTCCGCAAGATTACGAAGCGCTGGTCGTGAACAACGCCTCCGATGACGGGACATTGGATGTCGTTTCCGCCTATGAGGGTGATCCCAGGCTGCGAATCATTAGCAATGCAGAAACATGCTCACTTTATGAAAATCATAACGTGTGCCTTCGAGAGGCAAATGGAAGATATGTGCTTTTCTGTCATGCTGATGATACCCTTGACAGTAATGCCCTGAGTGTTCTCCACCGTAGGTTGGTCGAACGCGGATTTCCGCGGCGGTATATCGTGTGGGGTCATAGCTTCTATTATGATTATTCAGAACAATTGGCCAAGGCGGGTTTCCAGACTGGACAATTGTTCGCGGGGGCCAGAGCCTGCGGGGTCTTCCTGGAAGGCGGGCTAACCCCCTCGGGTACGTGTTATTCTAAGGACCTCCTTGAGATTGGCGGATTTCTAATCCCGCAAAACAACCGGGCACCATCGGATGCTTCTACCATGACACTTGCCGCTCTGCGTGGTTATCGATTTGAAATGCTGCAAGAGATCATCTTTTTTAGATACGGTGGTTCTACAGTCTTGGCTGGTAGGGGGCGTGATACTTTATTGGCCGAACATGGGGAGGCGTTTCGTGATTTGTTTTCCATTATAAGTCGGCATGAGATTCAAATGCTTTTCGCGCAGGCCAGAAAACGGCGACATCCACCTCTTGTGTTCTACAACTCTCTTTCGGAGGTGCTTCCGAAGGCGGTGGCGCGCGAGCTGTTTTCATACGCGATCCGACATCCGCATCGGGTGCGAAAAAAAGCACTTCGTATGACTCTGCGGAATGCTGGTAAGCGGTTTCTCCGGAGTTCACGTATCTTAGGCTCGGGCGGTTGAATGATTGCCATGTCCGCACTGACGCAACTGCGTGGACCGTGGTTCTTGCCATAGGCGGCGGCGGGGGGGGGCACCCCGGGCAACCCGAAGCGCCGCTGCTCCAAGTGCCAGCTATAAAACCGGGGATCGTTACGATCCCAGAATAGTAGGCCATTGACAGCCATGCGCGGAGTTCCTCGGCAATGGCTGTCCTGTACACATCTCTGGTGCGGGACCATTTGAGTCCGACAGCTAAGGCATAACTCGATTTTTGCTGATCGGGATTCTAAAATTCGCCAATCGCGAGCGAGAGTTGAGCGGTGCTGTCTCGACCATGTCCCGGCGTCTGCGGGGCGCAAGGAGTGCCGGGGCCGCGGAACCAGCGGACCATCGGCTTGGTTGGTTGGGGGCCTTAATACCGGTAGTCTAATTCTCGATCCGTTGGTGTGCGACTTTCGCACCACCGCAAGGCCCGTTACCGATATTGATGTCGGCAAACTAAACCGGGAGGTCTAAGGATTGCGAGCACTTCGTCGCGTTGCGTTAAGGGTTCTACTGGCGCTTGAGGTGCCGAAGCGCCTTCAGCGTTTACTTGATCTGAACCATTCCCTGCCTGAATTTGCCACGAACCCGAGCCACCTCAAGATCGGGCGCCCATTTAATATCATGAACTCCCACTTGATTTCGATTGGAAACCGCGTTCGTTTGGGTCCGGGCTGTGCTCTGCTCCCGCTCACGCGATATCCCCCAGTATCATGGCAGAGCGAAAGCGCCGATGGGAACGATCGGCAGAGCTTTAATCCAATGTTGAGGATTGGCGACGGCGTTGTCTCGAGTGGTTTTCTCCAGGTCTTCGTACAACAAAACGTTGATATTGGTGATAATGTGATGTTTGCGTCGAATGT
>SL_3KL_010_SEDDRAFT_10006891_pt1 | contig 10118 bp, 7 predicted proteins | sample SodLakKL_010_SED_2_FD_10381 | JGI IMG/M metagenome (IMG submission 10381)
CTCTATCTGCTCTCTTAGCAGCGGCAGAAAGACCTTTTTCCCTCAGCAAATCAACGGCTTTCTCCAAGTTGCCTTCGGCTTCCTGCAGGGCTTTTTTACAATCCATCATCCCGGCGCCCGTTTTTTCTCGTAAAGATTTAACAACTTTTGCATCGATATGCATCTATCCTGTCCACTCCTCTGTCATAACTTTGTCTGGCAAAGTTTAAAGTTATTCTACTTTATCTTCTTCTGCTTCCTCTGCCTGTTCGGCTTCAACAGCAGGCTTGTCAACTGCTTCAACTGGAGCAGGTTCTTGATCAATTATCTCGGCAGTCTCAACTTCAGCACCGCCTTCTTCACTTTCCCCTTCTCCACCGATAGTCAACTTTTCGCGTTCTTCACTGTCTTCCTGTGCAGGCTCCTGTGCAGCCTCAATAATCTGCTTTCCTTCAAGTACCGCATCTGCCATTACAGAGGTAATCAGCTTTACGGCCCTGATTGCATCATCATTGCCCGGAATGAGATAATCAATTTCATCAGGATCACAATTTGTATCTACGATGGCGATGACCGGAATATTCAGCTTGCGTGCTTCGGCCACGGCAATTTTTTCTTTGCGCGGATCAACTACATAAATTGCATCAGGCAGTTTCTTCATGTTGCGAATACCGCTTAAAAACTTCATCAGTCTCTCTTTTTCATTACGCAGCATTAGAACTTCTTTTTTAGTCAACCGTTCAAAAGTACCGTCGGTTTCCATCTGTTCAAGCTTGATCATCCGATCGATCCGCTTGCGAATTGTTGCATAATTAGTTAACATCCCGCCGAGCCAGCGGTGATTCACGTAATGAGCCCCGCTTCTTTCAGCTTCGTTGCGGATTGATTCCTGAGCCTGTTTTTTCGTGCCGACAAAAATAATTTCCCCTCCGTCGACCACCATATCCCGTACAAAGTTATAAGCGGTATCCATCAATTTAACCGTTTTCTGCAGGTCAATGATGTAAATACCATTACGCTCGGTGAAGATATAGTTTTTCATCTTCGGATTCCAACGACGGGTTTGATGTCCGAAGTGAACACCCGCCTCCAGCAGCTGTTTCATGCTTACCCTAGCCAAAATAATTCCTCCTTGTTTTTACCACCGCCTGTTTCATTGACAGTGGCCAAGCTTAAAAGCCAACCGGCCACCGCCTCACCAGGCGTGAGTTTTATGATTTTACCAGAGGTAGTATAGCACAGTTCGCCNNTGTTGGCAACGAAAAACTATTGTTTTTGTTGCAAATAGGCATCCTCTATTATAAAATCAATATACTGTTAAAAAACACACACTTAATTAAATATAAAACACCGTCTGCTGAAACAAATGAAAAGAACTTAAATTGCAGGCATGAAAATGCAGAATGTTAACCAGGCAATTGTCAAATACAGGGAGGTAACCAATGGCTGCAATCAGACCATTTAAAGGAATCAGGTACAACCAGGTAAAAGTAAACTTTCTAGGCAATGTTATAACACCGCCTTACGATGTAATTGACAATGAGGAGCAGTTACGACTTCACGATCTGGAGCCTCATAATATAATCCGCCTTGAATACGGCAAAACTCTTCCCGGTGATGATAATAATAATAATCGTTACAGCCGGGCCCGTGAAACTTTCAACCAGTGGCTAAAAGAAGAGGTCCTTTTTCAGGAAAACGAAAACTGCTATTACCTCTACGAACAGGAATACATTTATAACCAGGTCAGTTACAGCCGTAAAGGCATAATTGCCGCCTTACAGCTGACCCCTTACTCTGAACAGATGGTTCTTCCCCACGAGCAAACCATGTCAGGGCCGAAGGCTGATCGCCTGGAACTTTTAAAGAACTTACGCACTAATGTCAGTCCGATCTTTACGCTCTTCCCCGATCCCGATCAGCAGATGGATTATTACTTTTCAACTCTCAATGCTGAAGAGCCCCTGCTTGAAGCTAAAGAGCCTTCCGGTCAAACCCACCGTCTATGGGCAATTTCTGATCGTAACTTGCAGGAACAGCTAACATCCTACCTGGCTCCCCAGCCATTGCTTATTGCTGACGGGCATCATCGCTACGAAACCGCTCTTAATTATGCCGGCAAACAAAACAGTCGAAAAGATCCCGGGTCTGGTTATATTTTAACTATCATGGTTAGCATGAAAGACCGGGGCCTTCTGGTTTTGCCAACCCATCGTTTGCTAAGTAACTTAAGTCATTCACATAAAGGCAAGCTAAATAGAATTGTCGAGAAGGAATTTAAGGCTGTCAGTCTCGGTGACCCCCACCAGTTGGATAGGAAGCAGTTGCTAAAAGAAATAAATAAAGCAAGCCTGGATCATAACGGTTTTGGTTTAATTACCGGTCGGGATGCCTATCTCCTCAAACCTCTTGAGAACCAATCAGAAGAGCTGCTTCCTGTAGAAATACTTCACGAACGTATTTTAAAACCGCTTTTTGATAAAGGAGAGAAAAGCATAATTACCGATCATGAAATGATCAGCTATCCCCATGATCTCGATACCGCTGTCGATGAAGTAATCACAGGCTTCGCAGACGCAGCCTTTATTCTTGAGCCCGTTGCAGTTGAACAGGTTCTTGAACATGCCCGAAAAGGAAAAGTTATGCCGCAAAAATCTACTTTTTTCTATCCAAAACTGCCCAGCGGGCTTGTCCTTTATAATATGGACTTAAGTTAAAGTGACCAGTATTTGCGCTGCACCTGCAGCACTTCCTCCAGTCGCGCCTGGGCNTGCCTGGTTGGCTCAAGATCGGGCGACCTCTCTGTAACAGGCAGACCGAACTTGCCCATGGCGTTTATAACCTGGATAACCNCTCCGGCCTGTCCTTCCAGGTGGTAGCCACCTTCAAGACAGAGCAGTACCCTGCCCCGGCAGTGTCTTTCCGCAGCCTGCCGCAAGTTATCCGCCATATTATAAAAACCCTGGTGGGTTAAAGACATCCCGGCAAGCGGATCATGCCGGTATGCATCATGCCCCGAGGAAATTAACAGCAGCTCAGGCTGGAACTGATCGAGAACGGGTATTACAACTTGATCAAAAATTAGTCCGTATTCAATATCACCGCTGCCGGGAGGCATCGGTATATTAACCGTAAAACCTTCCCCTGCTCCCCTGCCGACTTCCTTTAGCTGGCCGGTTCCCGGGTAAGCCGGACTTTGATGCGTGGAAATAAAAAGTACTTCCGGATCATCTTCAAAAGAATGCTGGGTTCCATTCCCGTGATGGACGTCCCAGTCAACAATGGCTATCCTTTTTAATCCATAATCACGTTTTGCCACCTCAGCAGCAACCGCAATATTATTAAACAGGCAAAATCCCATAGCCCTGTTTTTTTCAGCATGGTGACCGGGTGGCCGGTTTAAAGCAAACACCTTATCCGGACCTGTTCCCATTATTTCACTTAAACCGGTCAGAACTCCCCCTGCTGAGAGCAAAGCTACACGATATGATTCCGGAACAATGTAGGTGTCCATATCCAGGTTACGCTGGCCGGAATTACAGGCTTCTTCAATAGTCCTGATATAACCGGAATCATGAACCAGGGCAATATCATCGACTGAAGCCGGAACCGGGTCAATCATTGCCAGGTTTTCAGAGATTCCCCGTTTTTCAAGCGCTGCTGTAATATGTTCCAGCCGCTCTTTTCTTTCGGGATGGTGTCCCTGGNTATGAATCAGGTAATCCTTGTGATAAACGATGCCAATCTTATTTATATTTGCGCTCACCCTATCACCTCGCAGTTAAGAATTCTCTTCCAGTGCTTTACAAAGCCGGTTCCATAAAAAGGGACTTGCTTTCTTTAAAACCACCGGCCTGCCCGCTTCGTTAATAAAAGCATGCTCCGTATACCCAAAAGCCATCTTCTTTCCATCTTTCTGTACTTCATAATTAAAAACCAGGCGCACTTTTTCCAGGCTGTGCAAATGTGCTAAAACAGTAAGTTCATCATCATACCTAATTGCATGCTTATACTCACAATAAGCTTTTAAGACCGGTAAATATAGATTGCTCTTTTCAAATTCAATGTACGGCAAGCCTATACTTCGCATCAGTTCTGTTCTTCCCATTTCAAACCAGACCAGGTAATTTGCATGGTAAGCCAAACCCATCTGGTCCGTTTCCTGGTAACGAACCCGGAAGACTGTTTCATTATTTTTCAAATTCCATCTACTCCCTGTAATCTTTAAAGTACATTTGCTTCACCGCGGTAAACCAGGCCCCTGGTAGCATCAACGGTTATAATTTCTCCTGTATTAATTAATTGGCAGGCATTGTTAACGCCAACTATAGCCGGTTTACCCAGGTTAATAGCCACAATGGCAGCATGGGAAGTTAAACCACCTTCTTCAACAACAATTGCTGCTGCTTTTTTTATAGCCGGCAGGTAGTCGCTACTTGTGCTGCTTACAACCATGATCATGTCTTCTTTAAAGTTTTCAAGATCGCTCTCTTTATTAATAACCATCGCTTTTCCACTGACAGCCTGCTTGCCTACACCTGTTCCTCTCACCAATACCTCACCTACCGTTTCAACTCGCAACAAGTTTGTTGTTCCCGATACTCCAACCGGTACCCCGGCGGTAATTACCACCAGGTTTCCATCACTGATTAAATCCTCTTTTAGTGATGCCTGGATAGCATTTACAAACATTTCATCCGTTGTATTTGCCGGCGGACAAACCACTGCATATACTCCCCAGGTCAGGGTCAGCCGGGTGGCTACCTGGTGGTTTGACGTAACCGCAACAATCGGTGCCCGCGGTTTATACTTGGAAACCATCCGCGCCGTATGGCCGGACTGGGTTGCAGTAATTATAGCGTCAGCTTTTAACTCGGCCGATACATGGCAGGTGCTGTAACTGATGGCATCCGTAACCGTTTTCTTGATTGTCCTGCTCATATCCTGCATTATTTGCCGGTAATCAAGGTCTTTTTCCGTGCGTACCGCAATCCTGGCCATTGTTTTTACCGCTTCAACCGGAAAGCGGCCAACCGCTGTTTCACCGGATAGCATCACTGCATCTGTACCGTCAAAAATAGCATTGGCCACGTCGCTGGCCTCAGCTCGGGTCGGGCGCGGGTTACGAATCATGCTGTCGAGCATCTGGGTAGCAGTAATCACCGGTTTGCCGGTCCGGTTGCATTTCCTGATAAACTCCTTCTGCAGCATCGGCACATCCTCGGGCGGGATCTCTACCCCCAGGTCACCCCTGGCAACCATGATGCCATCCGAAACCTCTAATATTTCATCAAAGTTTTCGACGCCCTCCAGGCTCTCAATTTTAGCCAGAATCATCATGCTGCCTTTCCGCTCTTCAATCAGTGCCCTTATTTCCAGGATGTCTTCAATATTGCGGGCAAACGAGGCAGCTAAAAAATCAACCTCATAATCGAGGGCAGTAATAATATCCCGGCGGTCATTTTCATCAACAGCCGGCAGGTTGATCCTGGTTCCCGGAGTGTTGAGTCCTTTGTAACTGCGCAGCTCCCCACCATGTAAAATCCGGCAGCGGATATCCCGGCCCTCTATGGCAATCACTTCTAAGACTATTAGTCCGTCATCTATCAATACACTGCATCCCGGCTTTAAATCCTCGTGCAGTTTTGGATAGGTTACTCCTACCCGTTCTGCGGAACCGACGACATCTTCAGTAGTCAGGATAATCTCACGACCCTCTTCCAGCATTACATGATCTTCACTGAGATCGCCGGTTCTAACTTCCGGTCCCCTGGTATCAAACAGGTATCCGACATTCTTTTTCATGCGGGAGCTGGTAGAGCGGATTAACTCCAAACGGCGGATATGTTCCTCGCTGGTCCCATGAGAGAGGTTTAACCTGGCCACATCCATACCAGCAGTAATGATTTCTGAAATTCTTTCCTCAGTTTCTATACTCGGCCCAATAGTACAAACAATTTTTGTCCGCCGCATTTATACGACCTCCCTAATTTAGCACAGAATACCCTAACCTATCTACCTTGCCAGCACCAGGGCAAGTTTGTATAGTTCTTCGGGGAATTTCCTGCTTTGGTCAAAACTCTGTTTTAAAGAGGCTGGGAATACTTCATTGCCCCTGGTTGCTGTATAGCAACCGCTCTCCCCTTCGCTTAGTAAATCTACGGCCAGCGCTCCCATCCTGCTGCCCAGCATCCTGTCAACGGCGCTGGGGCTGCCGCCTCTTTGAATATGTCCCAGAACAGTGACCCGGATATCCGCTTTCAATTTTTTCTTGATCTCTTCATTAATTTCAAAAACATTGCCGGCTCCTTCAGCAACAACAATAATACTGTGAGCTTTTTGCCGCCTGATTCCATGCTTTACCCGTTCGCAAACCTCATCCAGGTCGTATTCCATCTCTGGAACAAGGATCGATTCAGCGCCACCGGCCAACCCTGCAGCCAGGGCCAGGAAACCGTTATTGCGGCCCATTACTTCCAGCAGAAAAACCCGTTCATGAGAAGTAGCCGTATCCCGCAGCTTGTTTACGGCATCAAGAATCGTATTAACGGCAGTATCAAAACCGATGGTCTGTTCTGTTCCGTTAATATCGTTGTCAATAGTAGCAGGAACACCATTCACTTTAATCCCACGTTCTTCCAGGGTTAAAGCTCCCTTAAAAGATCCTTCGCCACCGATAACCACCAGCCCTTCGATACCTTCTGCTTTAAGGCGATCAGCAGCCTGATCCTGGTAAGCCGGTTCAAACATCTCGGGAGCCCGGGCTGTCAACAGAATTGTTCCACCGCGATGTATTATATCTGCCACCGAACCTAATTCCATCTCAAACAGGTTGTTGCTGCTGAGAAGTCCGGCATAACCGCGTTTTATTCCGTATATCCTGTGACCATTACTGATCCCTCGTCGTACAACCGCACGCACAGCGGCATTCATCCCAGGAGCATCGCCCCCGCTTGTCATAACCGCTATTTTTTTCATGATTACAATTATCTCCTTTACTGCAAATCCGAAACATGATCTCCCACCTGCTTAATTACCGACTCGGGGCCGAGCAGGTTCTCAAGGCGCTTGAAACAAGTAGGATGATCACGAACCCAGTATTCTTCATTTAATATTAGTGTTTTCTTATCGTTTTTAAAAAAGAGACACACAGGGATTTCGCCGTTTTCCGCTACCAGGGTCTCTTTTAAGTCGCGTAAAAGGTCACTGTTATGTTCATCACCAATTACCAGGCGCAGCAATTTCTTTTCACGGTTTAAAGGTTTTATCGTTTCTGCCAGGATCTTAACATCCTCTTCTTCTTTTAAGTCTGTCCTGCCTTCGACTAATAGCAGGCTATCTTCCTCAAGCATGGAAGCACTCTTTTCGTATAAATCCGGGAATACAACCAGCTCCACGCTTCCTGTTAGGTCTTCCAGCTTGACGAAAGCCATCTGCTTGTTCTTTTTAGTGAAAAAACTGCGCACCGCAACGATTATTCCGCCAACTTTGACATGGTTATTATCTCCTGCAGATGAAAGCTGGGCGCAGGGAGTAAGGTTCGGCATGTTCTCCAAAATAGTCTGGTACGGCCCGAGGGGGTGTCCGGAAATATATAAACCGAGCATCTCTTTTTCCAGGAATAACCTTTCTTTATCGGAAAATGGTTCTATATCAGGCAAATTATCATCGAGCATCTCTTCCTTTACACTTTCATCCATTAACGAGAACATAGAAATCTGACCGTTTTCACGCTCCCTCTGCGCAGACTGGCCCTGGGCCAGAACATCATCAACGATAGCCAAATACTGGGCCCGGTGACCGCCCAGGGAATCGAATGCACCGCATTTAACCAGGCTTTCCATTACCTTGCGATTACAGGAACGCATATCAATCCTTGAAACAAAATCACGCATGGAAACAAAAGGTTTCTCTTTCCGGGCTTCGATTATAGATTCAATCGCTCCTAACCCGACATTCTTTACGGCAGCCAGGCCAAAACGAATCCTATTTTCGCCGATCGGGGTAAAGTGGGTATCGCTCTCATTGATGTCGGGTGGGAGCAGTTCGATATTCATTCTTTTGCAATCAGCAATATATAGTGCTACCTTATCGCTGTTAGAATAATAAACCGTCATCAGGGCAGCCATAAATTCCACCGGGTAATTCGCTTTTAAATAAGCAGTCTGATAAGCAATCATTGCATAAGCGGCAGCATGTGACTTGTTGAAACCATATGAAGCAAATTTCAAAATCAGATCATATATTTCTGAAGCAAGCTCCTTGGAATAGCCATTTTCCACACATCCGTTTATGAAGAGCTGTCTTTGTTCGTCCAGTATCTCCATTTTTTTCTTGCCAATAGCCCGTCGCAGCAGGTCAGCCTGACCGAGAGTAAAACCGGCCATGCGGGCGGCTATTTCCATGATCTGTTCCTGGTATACAATCACCCCGTAAGTTTCATTAAGGATCGGTTCGAGTACCGGGTGCGCATACTTTATCTCTCTTTTTCCGTGCTTGCTTTCAACAAATACAGGAATCTGCTCCATCGGACCGGGACGGTACAAAGCCACTACCGCAATGATATCCTCGAACTTGTTAGGCATCAGGTCCCTGAGAACGGAACGCATACCGGTGCTTTCAAGCTGGAAAGTCCCTGTAGTTTCACCTCTTGAAAGCAGTTCATAGGCAGCATCATTTTCCAAGGATATATTTTCTATATCAATGGTTTCACCATGTCTCTTTTCAATATTTTCAAGGGCCTCACCAATAATGCTCAGGGTTTTTAAGCCAAGGAAATCCATCTTTAAGAGCCCCAGATCCTCCAGGGTGTTCATCGGAAACTGGGTTACCACCGAGCTGTCTGCTGTCTTGTAAAGTGGGACAAAGTTGATCAGCGGTTCTTCGGCAATAACCACTCCCGCAGCATGGGTACTGGCATGGCGTGGCATCCCCTCGACAGCCATTGATAGGTCGAGCAAGTTACGGTACTGTTCTTCCTTATAAAGAGCCTGCAAATCTTTGCTCTGGTCAAGAGCTTTCTTGATTGTCATTTTTGGCTCCACCGGGATCAGCTTGGCAATGCGGTCAACATCAGCATAAGGGATAGCCAAAACCCGGCCGACATCACGGACAGCTGCCCTGGCAGCCATGGTTCCAAAGGTTATGATCTGCGCTACTTTTTCCTGGCCATATTTATCGCAGACATACTGCATAACTTATCCCTTTTATCGTCACAGAAATCGATATCAATATCCGGCATTGAAATTCTTTCCGGGTTAAGAAAACGCTCGAAAAGCAAGCTGTAGCGAAGGGGATCAATGTTAGTAATGCCCAGGCTGAAAGCCACCAGGCTTCCGGCAGCAGAACCGCGTCCGGGGCCGACAATAACCTTCTCCTTCTTGGCATACTCAATTAAGTCCCAGACAATCAGAAAGTAATGGGAGTAATCCATCTTGCTGATTACCTTCAGTTCATATTCCAGGCGCTCTTTAATATCACTGGTAACTTCACTGTAGCGGGTTTCGAGCCCTTTATAGCAGAGCTCCCTTAGATAGATATCGGGATTTTTACCCTCTGGCATGTGATATTCCGGAAGGTAGCGTTTACTAAAATCTTTCTCAACGTTACAGCGTTCCGCTATTTTCAGGCTGTTGCTTAAAGCGCCTTCATAATCAGCAAAGAGATCTTCCATCTCTTCTGCAGTTTTAAAATAGAATTCTTCAGTTTCAAACCTCATGCGTTCACTTTCTTCAACCGTTTTGCCGGTCTGGATACAGAGAAGCACATCGTGGACACCGGCATCCTGGCGAGAAATATAATGGACATCGTTAGCTGCTACAAGAGGTACACCCTCCGCTTTTGATATCTCGACCAGTTTTTCATTAACTATTTTTTGTTCCGGAAGACCATGATCGTGCAATTCCAGGTAAAAATTATTTTGGCCAAATATTTCCCTGTACTCACGGGCTACCTGGTGAGCTTTTTCAACCTGACCCTGCAATATCAGGCTGGGGATTTCACCGGCCAGGCAGGCACTCAGGGCTATCAACCCTTCATTGCATTCCTTCAGCAAAGCCCGATCTACCCTGGGTTTATAATAAAACCCTTCCAGGTAACCGCTTGAAACCAGGTGCATCAGGTTGCGATAACCAGTATTA
>SL_3KL_010_SEDDRAFT_10006892_pt1 | contig 10117 bp, 9 predicted proteins | sample SodLakKL_010_SED_2_FD_10381 | JGI IMG/M metagenome (IMG submission 10381)
CCCCGCCCCCGGGCAACCGCCCGCCACGGCGCTTCAGGGCCGCTGCCAAAGCTTTCGTTGTGGTTAACGGCGGAGATTTCTGCGTTCAATACAGAAACTTAGGCGAGTGCACAAATTTGTGCACCCCCGCGTCGCAGCGCCCCCGCGCCCGCCTCAGCCCAGCGTCATCCGCAGCGCGTGGATTCGCCCCACCAGGTCCGGCCCCAGCGCGGCATGCACCGCCCGGTGGCGCTCGATCCGGCTCAGCCGGTCGAGTTCCGGCGCCGCCAGCCGGACGTGGAAATGCGTCTCGCCCCCCTCGCGCCAGCCGGCATGGCCGCGATGGCTTTCGCTTTCGTCCTCGATTTCAAGTTCGGTGACGGCGAAGGCGGCGCGCAGCCGTTCCTCCATCTCGTCGATCACGCGATTCTTCGGCCCCATGCGACGCAATATCCTTTCCCTTTTCCCACCCGACAAACTAAACTCCCGCCTCCGACCCGCAAGGGCAACGCGCAAGGACCGATCGCAGACCGACAGCAGACCGAGACCGATGACCGCAGACCCGTTCAACTTCGACATCCGCGCCTCGCGCGATCGCAAGAAACGCACCCGCGGACGGCGCGCGCAGACCGGCGCGGTCGAGACCTCGTCGCGGCAGTGTTCGCATCCCGGCTGCGCCGAGCCCGGCCTCTACCGGGCGCCGCGCTCGCCCGACGCGCTCGACGACTACCTGTGGTTCTGCAAGGAGCATGTGCGCGAATACAACCTGCGCTGGAACTTCTTCGCCGGCCAGACCGAGGAGGAGATGCGCGCCGCGATGGAGCGCGAGCGGATCTGGGGCCGGGCGACGAAGCCGATGGCGGGCGCGGCCGATCGGAAGGGCTGGCAGCGGCTGGGCATCGACGACCCGTTCGAGGTGCTGGGCGCCAAGGCCACCCGCCGCCGCGCCGAGGCGGCGAGGCCCGGCGCCACCCGCCGCCTGCCGCCGACCGAGCGCCGCGCGCTCGAGATCCTCGATGCCCGCGACACCTGGAGCCGGGCCGAGATCCGGCGGCAATACAAGAGCCTGGTGAAGGACCTGCATCCCGACCTGAACGCCGGCAACCGCGCCGACGAGGACCGCCTGCAGGAGGTCGTCTGGGCCTGGGACCAGATCAAGGACAGCCGCAACTTCCGCGACTGAGGCGGGCACGGACGGGTCCTCGGATACCGCGCAACTGTGCGAAACGACGCGGTGCTCGCTGGCGAGCAATCCTGCAACAAGCTGAAATAAGGTCAAAATTTTCGCGCCGTTAACCGCAGGGAAACCTTTGCGCGCGGCGCCTCAGGCGGGCAGGGGGCGTCCCTCGAAGCGGCGCCGGATCGCCGGGCTCAGCGCGATCAGCACGATCCCGATCGAGAACAGGCACCAGATCGCCGGCACCTCGTTCGGGTTCGAGGTCAGCAGCCCGGCCAGCACCGGCCCGGCCAGCAGGTGGAACAGCGCCAGCCGCCAGGCGCCGTAGACGAGGGGCAGCAGGAAGACCGCCAGCATGTAGGTGGGAAAGCCCCACATGCCGATCATCGGCCAGTCGATCCAGGCGAGCAGGCCGTTGAACGGCACGTCCCAGGCCAGGTGCCATTCGCCCGAGACGGTGCAGAGCCGCTCGCCACAGAGGTTCGAGCCCGGAATGCAGCTGCCGGCCCAGGCGAAGGGATAGAGCTGCAGCAGCATCACCACCGCCGACAGCGCGCAGAGCGTGTAGACCGCGACCTGCATGGCCAGCGGCACGGCCCGCGCCACCAGCGCCATGGCGAAGGCGTTGATGACGAGGGGCTGGAAGACGATATGCAGGACCGACAGCAGCGTCACCGTCTCGTTCGCCGGCGTCCCGCAGCGGTCGATGACCAGGTAGCCCGCGACCTGCAGCGCCTCCATCACGGTGAAATAGCCCAGCGTCAGCGGCACCGCCGGCGTGTCGCGGCGGCGGATCGTCAGCGCCGTCGCGGCGCCGCCGAGGCCCACCATCGCGGCCGAAACCGTGAGACTGAAACACATGCCCTTCCTCCACCGCCGGTTGCGCCGGCCGACACTGCGCGATCCGGCGGACCGAGACAAGGTGCCCGCGCCTTCCCCTTGCGCCGCCGGGCATTATGTTCCATGACGGCCGGGCCGAGGGGGCGCCCCAGGCAGAGCTGCACGAATGGCGGACGGAATGGCGAACGAGATGCTGAAACCCACCGAGGAAGTCTCGGTGCGCGACGTGTTCGGAATCGACACGGACATGGTGGTCAAGGGATTCGAGGAGCGCGCCGATCGCGTGCCCGACATCGACGCCACCTACAAGTTCGACCCCGAGACCACGCTCGCCATCCTCGCCGGCTTCCAGTACAACCGCCGGGTGATGATCCAGGGCTATCACGGCACCGGCAAATCCACCCATATCGAGCAGGTCGCGGCGCGGCTGAACTGGCCCTGCGTGCGGGTCAATCTCGACAGCCATATCAGCCGGATCGACCTGATCGGCAAGGACGCGATCAAGCTGCGCGACGGCAAGCAGGTGACCGAGTTCCACGAGGGCATCCTGCCCTGGGCGCTGCGCCATCCCTGCGCCATCGTCTTCGACGAATACGATGCCGGAAGGCCGGACGTGATGTTCGTCATCCAGCGCGTGCTCGAGCATGACGGCAAGCTGACGCTTCTCGACCAGAACGAGATCATCACCCCGCACCCGTCCTTCCGCCTCTTCGCCACCGCCAACACGGTGGGGCTGGGCGACACGACCGGGCTCTATCACGGGGTGCAGCAGATCAACCAGGCGCAGATGGACCGCTGGTCGCTGGTGGCGACGCTGAACTACCTCTCGCACGACGCCGAGGCGGCGATCGTGCTGGCCAAGAACCCGGCCTACAACACCGCCAGGGGAAGGCAGGAGATCAGCCAGATGGTCACCGTCGCCGACCTCACCCGCACCGCCTTCGTCAAGGGTCAGCTCTCGACCGTCATGTCGCCGCGCACGGTCATCACCTGGGCCGAGAACGCGCGCATCTTCCGCGACATCGGCTACGCGTTCCGGCTGACCTTCCTCAACAAGTGCGACGAGCTGGAACGGCAGACCGTGGCCGAGTTCTACCAGCGCTGCTTCGGCGAGGAACTGCCCGAATCGGCGGCAAGCGCGAGCGTCGCCTGACGCTTGGCCGGGGCAGGGGGGCGGCGCCCGGGTGATCGGCGCCGCCGCCGCGCCATGCGGGACCGGATCCGCCCCTCGGGGCCTGCGGCCAAAGCTTTCGATGTGGTTAACGGCGGCATTTTTTCCTATTTTTGTCAATATCTTGTCCAGATGTCCGCATGCGGACGGGGCGCCCCGGAGCGCGTGACCGCGCGCCGGCCGGCCTGTCCCGCCGGCGTCGCCGAGCTTCGGGCCGGACGAAATGGGGCGCCCGCGGGCGCCCCTTCATAGCTGCCGACGGCGGGCCTCAGGCGGCCTTGCGCGCCGCCTCCTGCCGCGCCGCCATCGTCGCCCGCGTCCACCAGTCGAGCTCGTCGAGCATCGCCCCGGCTGAGCCGCCGATCGCGTCCTCGATCGCGCTCATCGGCTTTGGGTCGCCGCCCAGCGGGTGGACCTTCATGAATTCCGACCCGCCGACATGCACCGCCGACCGGGTCGAGGCCATCTGCAGCTCGATCCCGATGGTGCGCAGATGCTCCGCCGCGCGGGTGCCGCCGACCGAGCCGTAGCTGACGATGCCGAAGGCCTTGCGATTCCATTCGACATAGGCCTGGTCGAGCGCGTTCTTCAGCGCGCCGGTGATCGAGCGGTTGTATTCCGCGGTGACGAAGATGTAGCCGTCGAATCCGGCGATCTTCTTCTGCCAGGTCACGGCGCGATCGTCCTGGCTCGGGGCCCAGGCGTTCGAGGCGACCTCGTTGAAGAGCGGCAGGTCGTAATCCTTCAGGTCGACCAGCTCGACCTCCCAGTCGCCGCGGGCGCGGGCCTTTTCCTCGATCCATTCGGCGGGCTTGGCGCCGAACCGCGCGTCGCGGGTCGAGCCGATGATGATGGCAATGCGGGGTTTGTGGGACATTTCGGGCTCCTTTGTTCCTCGCCCCTGACATCGGAACGCGCGGGCCGGATGTCAAAATGCGTCTGCGCACAGCCCCCGTGCGCGGATGCGCGAGCGCCCGCCGCCCCTTGCCCCGGCGCCGCGCCGGTGCTTTATCTCGGCCATGAGCCGCGCCTCCGACAATCCCGCCGATCCGTTCAAGAAGGCCCTGACCGAGACCGCCAAGGTCATGGCCGACGATGCCGAGATCACGGTCAGCTTCTCGGTCGATCCGCCGGGGATGACCGGCGACGCGATGCGCCTGCCGCAGGTGACGCGGCGGATGACGCGCGACGAGGTGATGCTCGCCCGCGGCACGGCCGACGGTTTCGCGCTCAAGCGGCGGTTCCACAATGCCGCGACGCATGCGCGCTACATGCCACAGGGGCAGATGGCGCGCGATCTCTACGAGGCGATGGAGACAGCCCGCTGCGAGGCGGTGGGCGCGCAGCACATGCCCGGTACGGCGTCCAACATCGACGCCCGCATCGCCCATGAGGCCGAGCGCAAGGGTTATGCGCAGATCCGCAGCCAGGCCGAGGCGCCGCTGCCGGTGGCGGCGGGCTACCTGATCCGCCAGCTCGCCACCGGAAGGGCGCTGCCGAAGGGTGCCGGGACGGTCGCCGATCTCTGGCGGCCCTTCGTCGAGAGCCATGCCGGCGCGACGCTGGAGGGGCTCGACAGGGTGCTCTCCGACCAGACCGAATTCGCCCGCTTCGCGCGCCGGGTGATCGAGGATCTGGGCTACGGCGACCAGCTCGGCGACGACCCCGACGAAGAGGGCGAGGATCAGGAAAGCGCCGACGAGGACCAGGCCGACGCGCCCGAAAGCCCCGACAGCCAGGGCGACGAGCAGGAGCAGGACGACAGCGAGGCCGCCGAGGACGGCCCGCGCCAGGAAAGCGCCGAGATGGAGGCGGTCTATGACGAGACCGCCGAGGACGAGATGTCCGACGAGACCGAGGCCGCCCAGGCCGAGGCCCCGCCCGAACCCCCGGTGCCGCCGCCGCATTCCGAGGCCGACCCCAACTACATCGTCTTCGTCACCGATTTCGACGAGGAGGTGACCGCCGAGGACCTCGCCGATCCGGCGGAACTGGAGCGGCTGCGCGCCTATCTCGACCAGCAGCTCGAGCCCCTGAAGGGCGCGGTCAGCCGGCTGGCCAACAAGCTCCAGCGCCGGCTGCAGGCCAAGCAGAACCGGTCATGGGAATTCGACCGCGAGGAGGGCATCCTCGACGTCGCGCGGCTCGCGCGGGTGGTCGCAAACCCGACGACGCCGCTGAGCTTCAAGGTCGAGAAGGACACCGAGTTCCGCGACACGGTGGTGACGCTGCTTCTCGACAATTCGGGCTCGATGCGCGGCCGGCCGATCTCGATCGCGGCGATCTGCGCCGACGTCCTCGCCCGCACGCTCGAACGCTGTCAGGTCAAGGTCGAGATCCTCGGCTTCACCACCCGCGCCTGGAAGGGCGGGCAGAGCCGCGAGCGCTGGCTGGCCGAGGGTCGGCCGCAGGCGCCGGGGCGGCTCAACGACCTGCGCCACATCGTCTACAAGCCCGCCGACGCCCCCTGGCGGCGCAGCCGCGACAATCTCGGGCTGATGATGAAGGAGGGGCTCCTGAAGGAGAACATCGACGGCGAGGCGCTGGAATGGGCGCATCGCCGGATGGTCGTGCGGCGCGAGGCGCGCAAGATCCTGATGGTCATCTCGGACGGCGCGCCGGTCGACGATTCGACGCTCTCGGTCAATCCTGCGAACTATCTCGAAAAACACTTGCGCGACGTGATCGCGATGATCGAGAAGCGCAAGGCGGTCGAGCTTCTGGCCATCGGCATCGGCCATGACGTCACCCGCTACTACGACCGGGCGGTGACGATCACCGATGTCGACCAGCTCGCCGGCGCGATGACCGAACAGCTCGCCGCGCTCTTCGATTCCGACCCGCGGGCGCGGGCGCGGGTGATGGGGATGGCGAACGCGATGCGGCGCTGACGGCGCCGCCCGGGGCCGGGACAACGCGGGCAGCCGCGGCGGCCGCCGGGGTTCACGCGTTGAACAGGAAATGCAGCACGTCGCCGTCCTTGACCTCGTAGGTCTTGCCCTCGACGCGCAGCTTGCCGGCCTCGCGCGCGCCCGCCTCGCCGCCGAGCGCGACGTAGTCGTCGTAGGCGATGGTCTCGGCGCGGATGAAGCCGCGCTCGAAATCGCCGTGGATGACGCCGGCGGCCTGCGGCGCGAGCGTGCCCCGCGCGATCGTCCAGGCGCGGGCTTCCTTCGGGCCGGCGGTGAAATAGGTCTGCAGACCCAGCAGGTCGTAGCCGGCGCGGATCAGCCGGTCGAGGCCGGGTTCGGCAAGCCCCATTTCCTCGAGGAACATCGCCGCCTCCTCGGGCGGCAGCTGCGCCAGTTCCTCCTCGATCCGGGCCGAGATGACGACATGCGCCGCGCCCTGTCCGGCCGCCATCTCGGCCACGCGGTCGCTCTGCGCGTTGCCGCTCGCCGCCGCGGCCTCCTCGACATTGCAGACATAGAGGACGGGCTTCGCGGTGAGCAGCTGGAGCTGCCGCCAGAGGCCGCGATCCTCGGCCGCCACCGTGACCGTGCGCGCCGGCCGGCCCTTTTCCAGCGCGTCGAGCGCCAGCCGCAGGAGCCGGTCCTGCGCCACCGCCTCCTTGTCACCGCCGCGGATCCTGCGTTCGAGGTTCTTCAGCCGCCGCTCGATCGATTCGAGATCGGCGATCATCAGCTCGGTCTCGATCGTCTCGGCATCGGCGATCGGGTCGATGCGGCCCTCGACATGGGTGACGTCGCCATCCTCGAAGCAGCGCAGCACATGGGCGATGGCGTCGACCTCGCGGATATTGGCCAGGAACTGGTTGCCCAGCCCCTCGCCCTTCGACGCCCCGCGCACCAGCCCGGCGATGTCGACGAAGGTCATCCGCGCCGGGATCACCGCCTTCGAGCCGGCGATGGCCGAGATCTTCTGCAGCCGCGCGTCGGGCACGGCGACCTCGCCCACATTGGGCTCGATCGTGCAGAACGGGAAATTCGCCGCCTGCGCCGCGGCGGTGCGCGTCAGCGCGTTGAACAGCGTCGACTTGCCCACGTTCGGCAGCCCGACGATCCCCATGCGGAAGCCCATCTTTCCCTCCGTGACCGGTCGCGCGCCTCATAGGCGCTTGGCTTCGGGGGTGCAAGCGGGCGGCGCGGGGCATTGATTTTCCCGTTCCGACCGGGCAATGGGGCGCCAGGACAGGAGGAAACGCATGACCCGGATCGACCAGTGCTTCGCGCGGCTGCGCGCCGAAGGCCGCAAGGCCTTCGTCTCCTACATCATGGGCGGCGATCCGGATTTCGAGACCTCGCTGGCGGTGATGCGCGGCTTGCCGGCGGCGGGTGTGGACGTGATCGAGCTCGGCGTGCCCTTCACCGACCCGATGGCCGACGGCCCGACGATCCAGCTCGCCGGGCAGCGGGCGCTGGAAGGCGGGCAGACGCTGGAGAAGACGCTCGAGATGGTGCGTCGGTTCCGGGCCGGGGACGACCGCACGCCGATCGTGCTGATGGGCTATTACAACCCGATCTACAACCGCGGGGTCGAGCGGTTCCTGAAGGATGCGGTCGAGGCCGGCGTCGACGGGCTGATCGTCGTCGACCTGCCGCCCGAGGAGGACGAGGAGCTGTGCCTGCCCGCGCGCGAGGCCGGGCTCAACTTCATCCGCCTGGCGACGCCGACGACCGACGAGAAGCGGCTGCCGAAGGTGCTGCAGAACACCTCGGGCTTCGTCTATTACGTCTCGATCACCGGGATCACCGGCGCCGCCGCCGCGCAGGCCGCCGAGGTCGGCCCCGAGGTGGCGCGGATCAAGGCCGCCACCGACCTGCCGGTGATCGTCGGCTTCGGCATCGCCAGTCCCGAGGCGGCGCGCGAGATCGCCGCCGTGGCGGATGGTTGCGTCGTCGGCTCGGCCATCGTCAAGCGCATCGGCGCGGGCGAGCCTGCCGAGGCGGTGCTGGCCTATGTCGCCTCGCTGGCCGAGGGGGCGCACGCGGCGTGACGCCCGGCGCGGCCGGTGACCGGACCGCAGCGCATTGACGCAGGTCAATGCGCCCGCCGGTGGCTGCGGCGATCATCCGGGACGGCCCGCCAGGCCGCGCCGGGCGTCGCACGGGCGGGCGGCACGGGCGGGCGGATCGACCGTGGCGGGAGGGAGCGGCATGCCGACAGACATCATCCGCAAGAGCGATGCCGAGCGCGATGCGGCGGCGGTGTCCGATACAGCCGAGGCCCGCGCGGCCTTTTCCTGGGCGGCGGCGCGCGCGCGGTTGGCGGGGCTGCCGGGCGGCGGGCTGAACATCGCCCACGAGGCGCTCGGCCGGCATCTGCCGGAACACGGCGCGCAGGTGGCGATCCGCTGGCTCGGTCGCGAGGAGGGCCTGCGGCAGGAGATCACCTATGCCGGGCTCGAGGCGATGGCGGCGCGGTTCGCGAACGTGCTCGCCGCCCACGGCATCGCCCGCGGTGACCGGCTCTTCCTGCTGTCGGGCCGGGTGCCCGAGCTTTACGCCGCGACGCTCGGCGCGCTGAAGGCGGGCGTGGTGGTCAGCCCGCTCTTCGCCGCCTTCGGCCCCGAGCCGGTGCGCGCGCGGATGGAGATCGGGCAGGCGAGCGTGCTGGTGACGACGGCGTCGCACTATGCCCGCAAGGTCGCTGCCTGGCGCGCCGAACTCCCCTCGCTGAAGCTGGTGCTGATCCTCGGCGAGACCGCGCCCGAGGGCTGCGTCGCGCTCGGCCCGGCGATGGCGGAAGCCTCGGACAGGTTCGAGACCGTCGCGACCGGGCCCGAGGACATGGCGCTGATCCATTTCACCTCGGGCACGACCGGCAAGCCGAAGGGCGTCGTTCACGTGCACGAGGCGGTGGTCGCGCATGCCGAGACCGGGCGCATCGCGCTCGACCTGCATCCCGGCGACATCTACTGGTGCACCGCCGATCCCGGCTGGGTCACGGGGATGAGCTACGGGATCATCGCACCGCTCGCCAACCGCGCGACGCTGGTCGTCGACGAGGCCGAGTTCGACCTCGCGCGCTGGTACGCGATCCTCGAGCGCGAGGAGGTCGCGGTCTGGTACACCGCGCCCACGGCGATCCGGATGATGATGCGCGCCGGGGCCGAGGCGGCGGCGGGGCATGACTTCTCGAAGCTGCGCTTCCTCGCCAGCGTCGGCGAGCCGCTGAACGCCGAATGCGTGCTCTGGGGGCGGAAGGTGTTCGGCAGGCCCTTCCACGACAACTGGTGGCAGTCCGAGACCGGCGGCATCATGATCGCCAACACGGCCGCGATGGACATCAAGCCCGGGGCGATGGGCAAGCCGCTGCCGGGGATCGAGGCCGGCATCGTCGCGCGCGACGGCGACGACCTGCGTGAGCTGCCCGACAGCGAGATCGGCGAACTGGCGCTGCGGCCCGGCTGGCCGTCGATGATGCGCGCCTATCTGGACGAGGAGGCGCGCTACCGGAAGTGCTTCGCCGGCGGCTGGTACCTGACCGGCGATCTGGCGATGCGCGACGGCGACGGCTATTACTGGTTCGTCGGCCGCGCCGACGACCTGATCAAGTCCGCCGGCCACCTGATCGGCCCGTTCGAGGTGGAGAGCGCGCTGATCGAGCACCCCGCCGTGGCCGAGGCGGCGGTGATCGGCGTGCCCGACGAGACCGCCGGCGAGGTGGTCAAGGCCTTCGTCACGCTGAACGCCGGTTTCACCGCCGACGCGGCGCTCGAACGCGAGCTGCGCGGCCATGCCCGCAAGCGCCTCGGCCCCGCCGTCGCCCCGCGCGAGATCGTCTTCCGCGACGAGTTGCCGCGCACCCGCTCGGGCAAGATCATGCGCCGGCTGCTGCGCGCGCGCGAGCTTGGCCTGCCCGAGGGCGATCTCTCGACGCTGGAGGGGACCGCACGATGACCGCGCCCGCGGCCCGCGACGGGGCCGGCGGGCGCGTGCCAGTCCGGGCGGCTACCGCAGCGCGGCGAGGCGGATTTCCTCGGCCAG
>SL_3KL_010_SEDDRAFT_10006893_pt1 | contig 10117 bp, 8 predicted proteins | sample SodLakKL_010_SED_2_FD_10381 | JGI IMG/M metagenome (IMG submission 10381)
ATGGCCAATATTGGTACCCGGCGGATACAACAATTGCAGGATGACATTCAACCTGTAATAGACTCCCTTTTTGATCCCGAAACAACCCGCGTATATATGACCGGGGCAAGTGTGGTATTTCTGAAAGGTTCGGGTTATCTCATCAAAAACCTGCTTACAAGCCTGGTCTTTGCTATCGTAATCATTTCACTTCTTATGGCCTTGTTATTCAATCACGCAAGGATGATACTCATCTCGCTTGCTGCAAACCTTTTTCCGCAGCTACTTACAGCTGCTCTGATGGGCTATCTGGGTGTTCCCATAAAACCTTCCACTATTTTGGTTTTTAGCATTGCCCTGGGAATATCGGTTGACAATTCCATTCACTTTCTTGCCAAATTCAAACAGGAACTGGCTCTTAATAATGCCAATATCAAGCATGCGGTTATTACTGCACTGCGCGAGAGCGGGGTAAGTATGGTGTATACATTTGTGGTTTTATTCTTTGGGTTTATCATTTTTACAGCATCATCTTTTGGCGGAACACAGGCTCTGGGGTATTTGATTGCTTTTACATTACTGGTGGCGCTTGTTTCCAATTTGTACCTAATGCCATCCTTCCTGATGTCGGTTCACAAAAGAATTATCATCAGAGATTTTAAATTGGAAACTGAAAATACTCAAATGGAAGAGGGGCCGATGATTGTGCAAAAAAAGGAAGATAATTTTTACGGGAAATTTGTTGAATCAGAAAATATTTCCTGACAGGTTCTTAACTTGTCAGAATTAACCTTTACACCTGGTATTTGCAGTTTTTCTCTGAAGTTATCATTTAGCAGGCCTTCCCTGTTATTTAATTTTTGCATTAACCCGTATTTATCTTAACTTTACCGCCGGACAAAACACCGGGAAATTGGTTTTCCATAAGCTTAGATGATGTTTTTATATGACTAGTTAATTCTGGAAAATAAACAGAAATTGATAGGATCATTCATCTTCCCTGGAAATTTTCCGGTTTAATATTTTAAACAAAAAAACTATTGCAATTATGAAAGGAATAATTCTGGCAGGTGGCTCTGGTACAAGACTTTACCCCATTACAATGGCTATGAGCAAACAATTAATGCCTGTTTACGATAAACCCATGATCTATTATCCGTTGTCGGTACTGATGATGGCAGGAATCAGGGATATTCTAATAATTTCTACTCCACATGATCTTCCTCATTTTGAAAAGTTATTGGGCGATGGCAGCCGCATCGGATGTAATTTTCAATATGCCCAACAGGCAGTACCCAACGGACTGGCCCAGGCATTTGTTATTGGCAAAGAGTTTATTGGCAATGATACAGTTGCTTTGATACTTGGCGATAACATTTTTTACAGTAACGGGCTTCAAAAATTGCTTAAGGAAAATAGTAATCCCGATGGGGGAGTTGTTTTTGCCTATCATGTTGCAGATCCATGGCGGTATGGAGTAGTTGAGTTTGATCATGATCACAAAGCTGTTTCCATTGAAGAAAAACCCGAAAAACCCAAATCAAATTATGCTGTACCCGGCTTGTATTTCTATGATAATTCGGTTGTGGAAGTAGCAGCCAATATTAAACCATCCAAAAGAGGAGAATACGAAATTACCGATGTTAATAAACATTATCTTGAAAGGGGTAAACTGAAGGTGGGAATCTTAAACCGTGGAACTGCCTGGCTCGACACAGGTACCTTCGATTCTTTGATTCAGGCCGGACAATTTGTACAGGTAATTGAAGAACGCCAGGGATTGAAGATCGGATGCATTGAAGAAATTGCCTATCGTATGAATTTTATTTCAAAGGAACAGCTGGGGGAAGTCTCAAAACCTCTGTTGAACAGTGGTTATGGCAAATATCTGCTTCAGATACTGGAAGAAACAACTCGCTTAGATTGATTAGTACACTTTCAAATCAATTTTGAAACTATGGGAAAGAAAAGAAAGATACTCATAACAGGTGGTGCAGGTTTTATTGGCAGTTGTTTGGCTGAAAAACTCATTAGTGACCCGGAAAATTTTGTAGTAATTGTTGATGACCTCTCAACCGGCGACCTTAATAAGCTTCCTGATCCTGCAAAAGAAAACTGGAGATTTGTTAAATGCAACGTTAACAATTACCGCGATATTGCCGAAGTAATGCTCGCCAATCATTTTGAATATGTTTTTCACTATGCGGCCTTTGTTGGGGTTAAACATACCCAGGCATTCCCCATTAAGGTAATGAGCGATATCAGGGGAATAGAAAATATTCTTGGTCTCTCAAAAAATATGGGGGTAAAAAGGGTTTTTTTCGCATCATCATCTGAAGTATATGGCGAACCTGTTGATCTTCCCCAAAATGAAGAAACTACTCCTTTAAATTCAAGAATTCCTTATGCGGTTGTTAAAAACGTGGGGGAAGCTTATCTGAAATCTTACAAAAAAGAATACGATCTTAATTATACCATTTTCCGTTTTTTTAATACCTACGGGCCTAAACAGAGTGTTGACTTTGTGATGTCACGGTTCATTGCATTGGCACTCAAAAATAAACCCATTACAATATATGGCGATGGATTGCAGTCAAGAACTTTCTGCTTTATAGATGATAATGTGGAAGCTACGGCTCGTGTATTTTATGATGATAATTATATAAATGACGTTATCAACATCGGGTCAGATATTGAAACCAATATTCTGGATCTTGCCCGGATAGTCATCGATCTTACCGGTTCTTCATCCAATTTGAAATTTATGCCTCCTTTGCCTGAAGGCGATATGAAAAGACGTTTTCCTGATATCTCAAAAATGAAAAAATTACTTAACAGAGATTTAATCAGTATAGAGGCTGGAATTAAAAAGATTCTGGAAGATACCCGTTTTATTATAACAAAGAGTTGAGACTAAAATTTTACGTTTGCACAACTTTTTTCAAACTGAAAGGTTTATTTAAGTAAAATTAAAAATCAGCACATCATGTCATCAAAACTTAAGGATTTCACTTCGCAGATTAATCGTTATATCGATGCTATAAAGCTTGTAAAGGACCCTAAGGAGTTATACCTTCCGGTTGATTACTGTTTAGGTAATGGTGGAAAAAGAGTAAGGCCACTGATGGCTTTACTGGCTGCCGAACTGTTTGACGGAAACATGGAAGAAGTTATTGGTCCTGCAGTAGGGATGGAAATATTTCACAATTTCACTCTCATGCATGATGATATTATGGATGAGGCCCCACTGCGTCGTGGCAAGCCCTCTGTTTTTAAGAAATGGAATTCAAACACCGCCATTCTCTCAGGCGATGTAATGTTTGCCATGGCTATTCAACACATTGCCCGCAGTCCTGAAAAACATCTGAAAACCATTCTTGACTTGTTTAACACTACAGTTATAGAGGTCTGCGAAGGACAGCAGTATGATATGAATTTTGAAACACTGGATAAGGTTACGGAAGAAGAATACATCAACATGATCCGTTTGAAAACCGCTGTTCTGCCAGCTGCTTGTCTTAAAACCGGTGCAATTATTTCCGGGGCATCGCCATCAGAATCTGATCTGCTTTATAAGTTTGGTGAAAATGTGGGTATTGCCTTCCAGATCATGGATGACTGGTTGGATATTTTTGGTGATGAAGAATCATTTGGTAAGAAAACAGGTGGTGATATTGTAGCCAATAAAAANACCTGGCTTTATATTAAGGCCTTTGAACTTGCTGATGAAAGTCAGCTCAGAGACTTGCGCAATGCTTTCACCAATCGTATTTATAATCCGGAAGAGAAAATCAGTATTGTTAAGAATGTTTACCTGCAGCTGAAGCTTAATGATCTGGCACTAAATAAAATGGAAGAGTTCAACAAGAAGGCATTTTCCCATCTCGATAAAGTAAATGTACCGGAAAACAAAAAAAATGATCTCAAGGATCTGGCAGATAATCTTATACACCGAAAAATATAGTTTAGTTTTTCTGTTTCATGGATCAACAGATTGCCGGCAGGAATTTTAGCAATTCTGATGGTATATACTGTTTAAAATGATTACTTTTGCAGGCCTTTTCATGGTTTCAAACCGGAGAAGGCCGGTTTTTTTCTTAGGGTAAAAAATGTCCCCTGTCATGACGTTTTTTCTTTGGAGAACGGAGGTGGCTCCGTCCCGGATTTAAAACCATTCACCTATGCAAGAAAAATATCCTACCCAGGTCTATTCCGAAATCGGCGAACTGGAAGGTGTTATCATTCATACACCCGGCCCGGAAGTAGAAAACATGACCCCTGAAAATGCTGAAAGAGCTCTCTATAGCGATATTCTTAATCTCTCTGTTGCTTCAAGGGAATTTAACCAATTGAAAGGAGTACTTGAAAAAGTTACCCGGACCTTTGAGGTAAAAGACCTTCTGAGTGATGTTTTGAAAAACGAAAAGGTCAAAGAAAACTTGCTGGATAAGATCTGCAGATATGAAACAGCAGATTGTATAAAACCTTACCTCTTATCGCTGGATGAGAAAGAACTTTCACGACAACTCATTGAAGGTGTACTTATGCAGAAAAAAAATCTTACCAGCTTTCTGAGTAAGGAAAGGTATGCATTGCGCCCGCTTCATAACTTCTTTTTCACACGCGATTCATCCATTTCGGTTTATGATAATGTATTTATCGGCAAAATGAAATCTCATGTACGCCTGCGCGAAAGTCTGATCATGGAAGCCATTTTCGATTTTCACCCGCTTTTCAATACCAAAACAATAAATCCTCACAATCTGTCATCAGAATCATCGAAAATCAGCATTGAGGGAGGAGATATTTTAGTGGTCAGGCATGATATTGTTCTGGTTGGGATCGGTCCGAGATCCTCTTCTCAAGGAGTTGACTTTATTCTTGATCAACTCAAGGAAAAGAATGAACATCAGCATATTATCGTGCAGGAATTGCCGGAAACTCCGGAATCTTTCATTCATCTCGATATGGTTTTCACCATGCTCGATATGGATAAATGCATGATCTACGATCCCGTGATCATGAAAATGAATAAATACCAGACAGTTCATATTTATGCTGCCGGGGGTAAAGTTAAGATCATCAGAGAAGAAGAAAACCTGCCCACTGCATTGCGCAACCTGGGTATGGATCTCAGACCCATTTTCTGCGGTGGCAGCAGCGACCCCTGGTTCCAGGAGAGGGAGCAATGGCACAGTGGTGCCAACTTCTTTGCCGTAGGCCCCGGTAAAGTAATTGGTTACGCCCGCAATGCAAAAACCATTGAAGAGCTTCATAAAAATGGAATGGAAGTGATTAAGGCTTCAGATGTCATAAAAGGAAAAGTAAACCTCAGTGAATACGATAAGTATGTTGTTACCATGGATGGAAGCGAGTTATCCCGTGGTGGTGGCGGCGCCCGATGTATGACCATGCCGGTAAGAAGGAAGCATGTGCACTGGTAGGTTGATAGGTTGATAAGTTGATAGGTTTTTGGGTTAATGGCTTTGTGATGAGTGCCATCCCCTAAACCATTTCGTGCTTCGATATTCGGATTTAGCTTCGCTGAGCTCGGCTTCACCTCGGTTCGGATTTCGGTTTTTCAAAACTTCAACTTCATCTGAATTCCACTGTTAAAGCTTTTACGATGCAGCGGACTGATACCATGATCATATATGGCTTTGCGGTGCTCAATAGTAGGATATCCTTTATTTTTATTCCAGTGATAGTGAGGAAATTCATTATGTTTATCCAGCATGAATTTATCGCGCCAGGTTTTGGCCAGTATGGATGCTGCTGCAATGGAGTAATACAATCCATCGCCTTTGATGATGCACTCATGAATGATCCCTTCAAAAGTTAGAAAACGATTTCCATCAATGAGCAGTAGTTCGGGCATAATTTTCAGTTTTTCAATGGCACGATGCATGGCCAGGTAAGAAGCATTCAGGATATTTATTTTGTCAATTTCATGATTGTCGGCCAAAGCTACTGCCCATGCCAGGGATTCCTCCTCAATTTGTTTGCGAAGAATCGTCCTTCTGCCGGGTGAAAGCTTTTTTGAATCATTCAGGTATAGTAATAATTCGGGAGAAGGTTCAGGGGGCAGGATAACTGCAGCTGCGAAAACCGGGCCTGCCAGGCAGCCTCTTCCGGCTTCATCAACCCCGGCTTCGGACTTACCATCATTCCCCCACGATATTTTCAGTGGAGCATTCTTCATCAGTTTTGTGTTAAGGAACGGAATATTTCCAGGTAATGCTCTTTCTGTGAATGGAACGAAAATCTTTCTTCAACGGTTTTTCTTCCTGCCTCGCCAATTTTTTTTCGTAATGTAATATCTTCAATAAGTTGAGAAAGTATCTTCTCCCATTCATCAGAGCTATCAGCCAGAAAACCGTTTTTTCCGTGCGAAATAATTTCGTTGTTTACGCCAACAGGCGACATTACTGCAGGCTTTGCCAATGCCATGTATTGCAGCCCTTTGAAACCACATTTTCCCTTCGACCAGTCATCGTCGGGCAGGGGCATAATGCCAATGTCTATGGCCGCCAGATCTGCAACCTCGGTTTGCCGGTTCCATTTAACTTTTTCAAGACCATCAAGCTGTCCGTTAAAAAATTCATCACTGATCATGCGGAAAGAAACCCTTTCGCCGTATTTTTCCCTTAATTTTCTCAGCACAGGCACTGCAAGTGAAAAGTGTTTGAGAGTGGTGGATGAACCGGTCCATCCTATCACAACCTTTTCTGCATTTCTGCCATTATCCGGTGGAATATAATAATCGGTGTCAATGGTAGTGGGTATCACAAATACATTGGGATTAAATTGCCTTGCATAATCGGCAAGGAATTGATTTCCCACAATACATGCATCGCACATTTTAAGGATCTCTGCTGTTTTGGAAGGTCTTTTTAAAAATGCCAGCCTGCGGTTTCCGTTGGAAATATCGCGTAACCAGATACTGTCGTCAAAATCAACCAGCATTTTTATGCCGGCTTTTTTAACTCTTTTCTCAAACCAGGTAATACCCACCATGTGTGCTTCGCGGTAAAAGAACACCAGATCATAATCATGGATCTTTTTCAGATCATTCCATCTTTGCAGCATACTTTTAATCAGGAATCTTGTTTTGGCCAGGTATTTTCCTTCGGCATAAAAAATAAGATCATCCTTTTCGTTTATGAGCCAGGAAACATGGCATTCAAAACCATTCTGTTTCAGGAAATCCAGATATTGCTCAAAGCGGAATCTTTGTCCGGGAGACCGGCCCGGACGGTGTGCAACCAGAAACAATATCTTTTTGGGAAGTCGCAATCCTTTGGTTTGTTAATTCTTAAAAATCAGTATTTTACTTTTGATAATCCGCTTTCAGAAATCAATATGTAATTTTCCTTTTCTGTATGTTTGGCCTTATTGCAGATGTAAAACAAAAATAAAAAAATATTTCCATTACAATCTAGCCAGTTTTCCTACTATTATCAAAACTATGAGCAAAGTGAAGAAGAATTCATTCCAGAAAATCTTCCTGTTATCCTGAAAAAATCTTGCAAGTATGGCTGCCAGTGGTATCATCAGAACTGCCTGGTGAAGATACATTTTTCCACCGGCAAACGGCAGTGTAATAGCCGCAATGATAAAAAAGGTGATCAATACGTGAAATCTTTTCCTGATGCGTACAGGCTTATCGCTAAGCCCTCCGAAATATATCCGGAATATTGCTACCAGCGCAACAAGTCCGATAACTCCAATGGATGCCCAGCCTATAGGTGTAATGGAAATCGTTAATTGTGAAAATAACTGATTAAAGTTGAATAGCTCTGAAGCTTTTTCTCCAAGTCTGTCGTGCCAGAAATAGTATAACGCCATAAAACCATATGGAGTAATGAAGCCAATTACTGATGCCAGTAAGCCTCTTATGTTTACAAGGTAGTAAATGAAAAGAGCTGATATCATCAACAGAATGAACCACAATGCCGGTATGTAGAACAGAGATGCCAGGCTAATGAAAAATCCCACATTGAATACCTCGAGGAAAACATCATCTTCGTTAAAAACATCAAATATTTTATCCAGGCTTATGATGAGAAAAAAATTAGCAAACCATACCGGATGCAGACCCATAAGCGAGAAATTATTGCTCATCAGAACGATGTAGAAAAGTGCGGGTAACTGCGAATTTCTATCCACCAGACCTTTGTCGGTAATCACCCTGTTTAGCATATAAGCCTGAATGATCATAAAGATATAACCCAGCACTACACTCCAGAACCGATGCTGATCAAAAAAAACTGCAATCCAGTAATATAAGGGTGCCGCATTTTTGCTGCTGAGAGTTACAGAATTATACATGAAAAATGCATCTGCCCAGAGCACCAGGGCTATAACGGGAAGTAAAATAAACAAGAAAGGATGTTTCTCCTTGAACTTTCCTATGAGCATAAAGGTGATTTAGTTTTTTAGGTCTTTACCAATGTCTTTTCTGAAGAATTTATTTTTGAAGCTGATCTTCTCAGCATTTTTCATGCACATTGCAATGGCGTCATCCATGCTGCTGTGCATGGATGTTACGGCAATAACCCTTCCGCCTGAAGTAACAATTTTTCCGTCTTTTTCAACCGCTCCGGCATAAAACAGGTGGCTGTTTTCAATATCGTCCAGGCCTGTTATTTCAAGTGCCTTTTCGTAATTTCCGGGATAACCGCCTGATACCAGCATCACAGTTACAGCAAACTCGGGACAAAAAACCGGCACATACTCATTAAGATTGCCCAGAGCCATGTGCTGCATCATTTCCACGAGGTCGGAGGTGATGCGCGGTATAACGGCTTCAGTTTCGGGGTCCCCCATTCTTACGTTGTATTCTATTACATAAGGATCGCCGTTAACGTTCATCAATCCTAAAAAGATAAATCCCTTGTAAGTGATGTTTTCCTTGTTGAGCCCGTCGATGGTGGGTTGTATGACACGGGTTTTTACTTTTCCCAGGAATGTGGTGTCGGCAAAAGGTACCGGTGAAACTGACCCCATACCGCCGGTATTAGGTCCGGTATCTCCTTCCCCTATGCGCTTGTAATCTTTGGCTTCAGGAAGCAGTATCCAGTTTTTCCCATCAGTAGCCACAAAAACAGATACTTCAATACCCTGCAGGAACTCTTCGATGACTACCTTCTCCGATGCTTTTCCGAATGCTTTTCCTTTGAGCATCTGCTTCAGGGTATCAATGGCACCGTCGAGGGAGTTAACGATGACTACACCCTTTCCTGCTGCCAGCCCATCGGCTTTGAGCACGTAGGGGGGCTTGAGTGTTTCAAGAAAATCTACTCCTTCTTCGTAGCTTTCGGCAGTAAAACTTTTATAGGCTGCTGTGGGGATGTTGTATTTCGTCATGAACTCCTTGGCAAACTCCTTGCTTCCTTCCAACATGGCACCCGCCTTATCCGGGCCGATAACCATTACTTTGCCGGAATTCTTATTATCATTGAGAAAATCTGTAATGCCTTTTACCAGCGGGTCTTCGGGTCCTACTACAACCATCTGCACTTTATTTTCTGCAACGAATCGGGCAACAGCATCAAAGTCGCTGATGTTGAGATTTACATTGGTGCCGCAGAGCTGGGTTCCGGCATTGCCCGGAGCAATATAAAGCTTGCTGCAAAGGGGGCTCTGGTCAATTTTCCATGCAAGGGCATGTTCGCGCCCGCCCGAGCCTAAGATTAGTATGTTCATCAGGAGAAAANGTTTTTTGTTAAAACAGNCCAAAAGTACAAAAAATGTAGCGAGGTTTTAAATGGAGTTAGACCAAAAAATACGAAATACGAATATCGGGTATCGAAATGCAAATATCGAAATACAAAGTACGAAAATAAGTAGCACATATTTCGAAGCGCAAAATGGTTTTAGGGATGGCATCCATCACAAATCCAATGGCCTTTTCAGAAAAGTTAGATCTAAACTTCTAAACTTCTCAACTCCAATATTTCTTACATTCTTACTTTCTTAATAACCCGTTACCCATTACCGATCACCACTTTTCTCCGGCAAATACTTCCAGTACCTTCGTGGCATCATTCGTGTCATTTGTTTTTTATTGCTTCGTTGTTGTATGTTTATGGAGTTGTAATAGCTCTGCCACAGTTTCAGGTAATGCTCTTCCTTT
>SL_3KL_010_SEDDRAFT_10006894_pt1 | contig 10116 bp, 5 predicted proteins | sample SodLakKL_010_SED_2_FD_10381 | JGI IMG/M metagenome (IMG submission 10381)
TCTCGCTGCCGACACAGACTTCCGTGCGTCTTGACATATATAATATGTTAGGTCAGCGCGTGAAGACTCTTGTCGCCGATGAGATGTTACAGGCGGGGAACTACGATGTTGTATGGAACGGCACGAACGATCAGAACATAACCGTTCCGAGCGGTATGTATATTTATCGCATTACCGCAGGCAACTTCGTCGATTCGAAGCGGATGATGTTCCTTAAATAAGACTGTATAGCTATATACGTTATCAAAACTCATTACCGGGCAGACACTTCGTCTGCCCGGTTAATTTTTAATCTCCAATATGTTGTATATGTTATGAATACTGTGAAGTTGGAACCAATGGTTTTTCGTACACTAACGGGAATCCTTATCCTTCTGCTGTTTTTGCCATCAGGTCTGTACACACAGACCGATGACGATGTGATAGTAGGCCGTGTGGGTACGGCAGAGATAACTGCACGTGAATTCCGCGAACGATTCGAAATGACACCGTGGCCGGGAAAGCATAAACATGGCTTTCTTGATGTCATCAAGGAGCAATTCCTATACGCTATGATTGCCGAACGTGTATTATCATTCGAGGCCGAAAAAGCGGGCTATTCGACGGATCCGGGAATCGATATGGTGATGTCGAGATTGGAGCGCTGGTATGCGAAAGATAAACTATATAGTGAAGAAGTCCGGAGTGCCATTCAAATAACGGAAGAAGATTTGCGGGAAGAGTTTATACGGGATCAGACCGACGCTTATGTTAGTTTTTTGTATTTCGAATCCCCGGTTGAAGCAGCGGCTGTCTGGGAATCGATACAGGCCGGAACACCGTTCAGTCGCATTGTACTGGAAGATCCGGATCATATGGTCAGCAATCATAAAGTTGCATGGGATACAACCGTTCCTCAACTTCTCTATACGGTCGATACCCTCGGTATAGGAGAGATTTCAGAGCCGATACCCACGCCGTATGGGTTTTATATTGTGAAGGTAGAAAGCAAATTCGAGAACCCCTTAATAACCGAAGCGGCTTTCAGAGCAAGAGAAAAAAGTCTCGAACGACGGTTACGAAACCGTCTTGAGAAACCTCAGGCGCGTGCATATGTCGGAGAAGTAGTGGGTGACCGGCAACTCGAAGTCTACGGCCAGGGTATACGACTTATCGGTCTGCAATTTGAGCGGGTGCTTCAGCACAAACGTGCTCATGACGTATCCGATCATAACCTGATAATCTTTGACGATATCGATTTTGATGAAATGACATATGCCCTTCTCGACGATCTTGACGTGCCCGTTATACGCGTGCTTGGAGAAGATTGGAATATCAAAGAAACGCTCGACCGTCTGCGTATGTATGGTGTCTGGTTGGAAAAAGATCCGACAATTCCGCTTCTTCCTCAGCTACGCGATCTCCTCGAGGAACTCGCAATCGATGAAACTCTCGCACAAAATGCCATCGGTCGGAAATATCATGAGCTTCCCGATGTGAGGCTCGAACTCGACAGGTGGAGAAATCATTATCTTGCCGAGTTATATAAACGTGATCTCATTCGGAATATTGAAGTAGAAGAAGATGAGTTGTACGACTACTATGAACGGAACATAGATAACTATAAACGGCCCCTCCATGTAAACATCCGAGAGATCCTTCTCGCTACCCAGGCGGAAGCCCAAAGAATAATGGCTGAGATAGACAGCGGACGTGATTTTTCGGAACTTGCACGTTTGCATTCATTAAGGGATTGGGCTGCCCGGCAAGACGGAGAATTCGGACTGTTTCCCTCGACATTACACGGAGATATCGGGAGAATCGCCTCCACACTCGATGTAGGAGAAATATACGGACCACTTCCCGTTCCGGATGGATACTCCGTTTTTAAACTGCTTGAGAAGAAAGAACCCGGGACGGATCTTAATCAGACGTACGATGAGGTCAGAGAATCAATCCGGGAAATACTTCTTCAGGGTAAAACGGCAGGTCTATTAAGCAGGGAAATTAATGCTTTACTTGATGAATACACTTTCAGCGTCGATTATGACAAACTCGAATCAATCGAGGTAACGCCCATACAAATGTTTGGGATCAGACGGTTCGGTTTCGGCGGTAACTACCCTGCCGTACCGGTGCTTGACAGACAGGTGGGGTGGATTTTTGAACGTGCACACGAAGAATTTATAATACCATGAGACTATAGGAATACCGGCATGAAATTATCAGTACTATTAATGTTTTCTTTTATTATGCTATCGATCGGGTGTACACAACCCGAATATCCGAAGTTCACGCCCGATAATGTTACGTTCGATGTCCCTGATTGGGCGTATGATGCGGTTTGGTACCAGATTTTCCCTGAACGTTTTGCCAACGGTGACCCCGCGAACGATCCGCCGGGTGTTGAGCCATGGGGAGGCGTTCCGACATATGACAATTTTTTCGGCGGGGACTTACAGGGAGTAATTGATCATCTCTGGTACCTTGAAGAACTCGGCATCAATGCAATTTATTTTAACCCCGTATTTAAATCGTTGCCCAATCATAAATATCACACGACCGATTATTACAAAATAGATCCGCACTTCGGTGATGAAGAAGTCTTCCGTACGCTTCTTGATGAGGCGCATAAACGGGGAATCAGAATAATCGTTGACGGTGTATTCAATCATACCGGTCCCGACTTTTGGGCATTCGAAGATATAATAAAAAACGAGGAGCAATCGGAATATCTGCACTGGTATAACGTGTACGATTTCCCGATACGCGTCGGGCATCCCCCAAACTATGAAGCATGGTGGGGATTGCCCGATCTTCCGAAATTAATGGTTATGCATCCTGATGTGAAAGAATATCTGTTTGACGTTACAAAATACTGGACAGAGTTTGGTCTCGACGGCTGGCGCCTCGATGTGCCTAACGAAATGCCTCACGAGTTCTGGATCGAATGGCGGCCGATTGTCCGGAATGCAAATCCCGAAGCGTTTATCGTGGGTGAATTGTGGGAAGATGCTTCACCCTGGCTGCAGGGTGACCAGTTCGATGCAACAATGAACTATCGCTTCAGAAACGCTGCAATCGATTATTTCATCGATGGTTCGATTACAACGAAAGAATTTAACGAGCGTTTGTATGCGGTACTCGAAGATTATGCTCCGCAGGTCAGTCTTGTCAATCAGAATCTCGTCGGCAGCCACGACACCGAAAGGTATCTGACGCGGGCCGGGAATAATCTCGACGCAGTAAAGATAACGGCAATTATGAAAATGACGCACGTCGGCGCTCCAATGATCTATTACGGTGATGAGATCGGGATGGAGGGAGATGACGACCCCGACTGCCGGAGAACAATGATTTGGGAAAAGGAAGAGTGGAACCACGATCTTCGAAATTTATTTATCAATTTGATCCGGATCCGGCATGAAAACCCGGCATTACGGCGCGGATCATTCCAGACAAAACTGGTTGACAACAGACGTAATCTTTTTGCATTCGAGCGGCGTTATGAAGATAATGTCGTGTTGGTAGCTTTCAATAATCGAGGAAACGAGCAAAGTGTTAAAATTCGGGACATCGACGACGGGACCTATTATGATGTTTTGAATGACAGAGAGTATCATGCAACAGGCGGCAGTGTACAAATAGATAATATCGCACCGTACAGAGGCGCCATATTGGTAAAACAGTCAATGTAACACTATAGATAAGATGATAAGAAGGAAATATTGAGAAAATATTCCGTCCCTACGGGACGGTATTTCCGGTGGTTGGTTTTTACAAATATTTAGTCCCTAACGGGACTAACTGAATTACAAGTGTCATTAATGTAAAAACAGAGACGCCATGGCGAACACATACACAAAAGTGTACATACAATATATATTTGCTGTTCAGAACCGGATAAGTTTAATCAACCCCCGATGGGAAGTCGAACTGTATAAATACATAACCGGTATAGTACAAAATCAAAAGCATAAGCTAATAGCAATAAACGGTATTCCTGACCATATTCACGTATTTGTTGGAATGCATACGACTCAATCTATGTCTGAGTTGATGCAGGATGTAAAAGAATATTCATCGAAATGGATTAATAAAAATGGATATACCAAGGGCAAATTTCAGTGGCAGGATGGATATGGAGCTTTCTCGTACTCAAAAAGTCATATAGACAATGTGTATAAGTATATTATGAATCAGAAGGAGCATCATAAAAAGAAAACGTTTATTGAAGAGTATATTGAATTCCTTGAAAAATTCGAAGTGCCGTATGATGAACGATATATTCCATTTTGAACTTTCTTCGATCGATAATAATTACTTATCAGATAACCCAATAAAATGAGGATGATTGGATGATTTTACTCAAGCGATCTATTGGACTATTTGTCATAGCAGCTTTTCTGGTTTCTTCCTTTATAACATATGCCCAGGTCGTTACCACCGACCCACCGTTTCCGAATCTCGAACAACCCGTAACGATTATATTCGATGCAACAAAAGGGACCGGTGGATTGAAAGATTACAGCGGCGACGTCTATGCTCATACGGGAGTCATCACCGACGAGAGTGTACAACCGTCCGACTGGAAATATACGAAGACCGGCTGGGGACAAAACACACCGGAGACGAAACTGACACGGATTGAGGATAACCTTTATGAGTTGCATATCGGGGATATTCGTACATATTACGGTGTCCCCGCCGGCGTAAAGATATTGCAGATGGCGTTTGTATTCAGGAGCGGTGTGCGAATAGGGGACAGGTTCCTTGAAGGAAAAGATGACGGCGGCGCCGATATTTTTGTCGATGTGTATGACAGACCGGTTAATGTCGTGTTCGTAAAACCTGTTGTGTCTTCATTAAATCCAAAATTTGTTGAGTTTGACTCTGATCTGGAAATTGAAGTTATCGCAAACTCAATAAACTACCCGCTTGCGACTATCACCCTCTTCAAGGATGATATCGAAGTAGCTCAAATCACCGACTCCGATACACTTCAGTATCTTGCTACCATTGATAAAAAAGGACGAACCAACTTTACGGCTATAGCGGCAGACACTTCCGGAGTTGCGGATACTTCGGGAGTTATTGTTAATGTAAATCCCGACGTGGTGAACGAACCACTGCCTGCCGGTATTATAGATGGAATCAATTACTACGATGCGGACGATACCAGGGTCACGCTCGTGCTCTATGCGCCGTACAAGGAGTTTATATATGTAATCGGCGATTTCAGTGATTGGGAAGTTGATCCCGATTATTTTATGAAACGGGCTTATCACCGTGAAGACAGTGTCCATTTCTGGATAACGATCGACAATCTCGTGCCTGATAGGGAGTATGCATTTCAGTATCTGATCGATGGTGAGATACGCGTAGCAGATGCCTATACGCGCAAGGTGCTCGATCCGAGGCACGATGCGGAGATCATACGAAAAGGTATTTATCCCGATCTGATGCCGTACCCCCACGGGAAAACATTACATTATGTTTCGATTTTGCATCCCGGTCGGGAACCATATCAATGGCAGGTCACCGACTTCGAGCCGCCCGCGGTGGAAGACCTCGTTATTTATGAATTGCTGGTGAGGGACTTTCTGGAGGATCACACGTACCGAACATTGATCGATACGCTCGATTATCTGGAGCAGCTGGGTGTGAACGCGATCGAACTCATGCCGATTAATCAGTTTGAAGGGAATTTGAGCTGGGGGTACAATCCCGCATTATTTTTTGCTCCGGATAAATTTTACGGTACAAGCCGGGACCTGAAAAAATTTATCGACGAGTGCCATAAACGGGGTATTGCGGTCATACTCGATATGGTGTTTAACCATACGTTCAGTCAGTCGCCGATGCTACGGATGTATTTCGATGCGGAAAATAACAGACCCGCAGCCGACAATCCGTGGTACATGAATCATATCTTTGAGAACCCGGCGATGAATTTCGGCTATAAGCTCGATCACGGGTCGTGGGAATTCCGGAATTTTATGGACCGTGTGAACGAGTATTGGATGACCGAATATAAGATCGACGGATTCCGGTTCGATCTCACGAAGGGATTTACGAGGCAATTCAAAGGAAGTAATGACTACTGGGGAAGTCTCTACGATCAGGAGAGAGTGGATAATCTCAAAAGGATGGCGGATCGGATATGGGAAGTGAATCCGAAAGCATTTGTCATTCTCGAACATCTTGCCGATAACATAGAGGAACGACCGCTTGCAAATTACGGAATGCTGATGTGGGGTAATCTTAATCACAATTATAATGAAGCCACGATGGGATGGCATGGGCAAAACAAATCGAATTTTTCCTGGATATCGTATAAGCAGCGCGGCTGGGATTTTCCGCACGTCGTCGGATATATGGAAAGTCACGACGAACAGCGTCTAATGTGGAAGAATCTGCAATTCGGTAACAGCTCGGGTGATTATAATATTCAGGAACTGCCGACGGCCCTGAACCGGATGAAACTTGCCGGTGCATTCTTCTTCACCATACCCGGACCGAAAATGATCTGGCAGTTCGGCGAACTGGGATACGATTACGGTTTGGGGGAAGACGGTCGCGGTAGGACCAGTCCGATGCCGATACCATGGGATGAATATTTAAACGATGAAAACCGGATCAATTTATATAAAACATGGTCGCACTTAATCAATCTCAAAAAAGAATACGATGTATTCCGCACCGATGATTTCGCATTACAGGTTGCCGGCTCGGTAAAACGCATCTATTTGAATCACGATGAAATGCACGTCGGAATAATAGGTAATTTTGATGTTGTTGAGAGGAGCGTTAAACTAAACCTCCAGCATACCGGTATGTGGTATGATTACTTTACCGGAGATACGATCGATTATACCGACCCCGACAGTCTTTTTGCATTTCCACCGGGATCCTTTTACCTGCTTACCTCAGAATGGATAGAAGGACCGGATGAGGATATTATTACCCACAGCGGATATCGTGATGATGCAATACCGGGCTCGTTCACACTGCGTCAGAATTATCCGAATCCCTTCAACCCGGGCACAACGATTATGTATTCGATACCTAAAGCTACGCATGTTTCGTTACGTATTTACGATGTTCTCGGGCGCCGTGTTGCGACTATCGTTGATGAGCTCCAGAACCCGGGGGCATACGAGCGCTACTTCGATGCTTCTCATTTGAGCAGCGGATTATATTTCTACCGGATAGAAGCGGGCGAGTTTGCTGAAGTAAAACGAATGATGTATGTGCGATAAGTGCGGTGAGATGGTGTCCACCTGCGCAGGGGAATTGTGTGGTGGAGAGGTGGGCTCCGAGCGGGGGAATGCTGGGATGCATGGATGCATGATTGCATGATCATATAACAAGGGAAGAAGAAATCCCGAACCTATACAGAATAGATTATTAAAAAAATATGAAGCCGATTTTTATTATTTTATTGTCAGTTATTTTCCAATTTACCCTATTTCCTCAGCCTTTTGCCGTCGATTCCGGTATTAAATTTATGTATTCGGATCCCGATGCCCGTTCGGTTGTTTTATCGGGTGATTTCAACAGCTGGTCGCATTCAGAGGGGGCCATGTCCGTATCCGGCGATGGTGTCTGGTCGATTGTGCTTGAAATGCCACCGGGAGTATATCAATATAAATTTCTGGTGGATGATACTCTGTGGGTCGAAGATCCCGAAAATCCGGTCTCTGTTGAGAACTATAACCAATCCGGTTACAATAATGTTTTTACCTATACGCAAAGTGGAAATATTGTGTTTGACAGAAACCCCACGCTTGCTTCTATTTACGACGATGAACAGGACTCTATGAAAGATACGTATCAATCATCCGGAGAGACATTATTTCTCAATATTATCTGGCATCAACACCAACCATCCTATATCAATCCGGTTGAAGACCGTTTGATAGGACCATGGGTGCGGACACACAGCACGAAAGATTATTATGATATGACGAGTATGGTTGCCGATTATCCCAAAGTCCATGTTACCGTTAATCTGACCTCGTCGATGTTATATCAGCTTGAAGAATATTATGTTAACCGTCTGAAGCCGTTCTATCATTCGGGAAAAAACCGTATCGATGCCGAGCGGTATTTTAAAAAGGCAGCAGGCACAACCGATCCCTGGATTGATCTTGCACTAAAGCCGACATCCGAATTCGACGATGAGGATCGTAATTATCTCTACCGCAATCCCTGGAATGCCTTCGGCATCAGCGAAGTGCAGATAGCGCGATTCCCCGGGTACGAACGGCTGAAACACCATTTTACAAATGAGCTGGCGCACGGACGTGAGCATTTTTCCGAGCAGGAAATGCGTGAAGTGAAGTTTTGGTTTTATCTGGCACACTTCGATCCCGATTTTCTCGAAGGCGCAGTCACACTTCCGGATGGTTCGGTTGTCGATCTTACCGATCTTGTCGAAATTCGAGACGGTTCATATTATCTCCGCCGACCGGTAACCGAAGACGATTGCAATCGCATGGTTGCGGAAACATACAAGGTAATGGCTAACATAATACCGGTACACCGGAAGTTAATGTATGATCCCGGAACATACGAAGGACAGGTCGAGGTTATTACAACACCGTTCTATCATCCTATACTTCCGTTGATCTACGATACGAAGCTTGCGGAAATCAGTCAACCGCGTGATCCTATGCCGTCGCGTTATTCCTTCCCGGACGATGCCCGTGCGCAGGTAGCCCGTGCGGTTAAGTATTATAAAGATACGTTCGGTCAGCGTCCGTATGGCATGTGGCCCGCCGAAGGATCTGTCGCACAGGAAGTAGTGAAAACCTTTCTGGAATACGATATCGAGTGGATCGCGACCGATCAGCGAATACTTCGGAATTCTATGCCTAAGAACAGAATGCATTACCATGCATACCGTGCCTTTGCAGATACCGCAACGAAACGCGACGACGAGTCGCTTGCGGTCGTTTTCAGAGATACCGAATTGTCGGACAGGATCGGTTTCGTCTATCAGAATTTTGAAGGTGAGGATGCAGCCGACGATTTTATCCGCCGGATAATATCCTATCAGCCGAAAAAGGGAGAGACCTCCCGTTTGCTCACGGTTATTCTCGATGGGGAGAATGCGTGGGAATGGTACCGCTACGATAACGACGGGAAAGAGTTCCTCAACGCACTCTATCGTAAACTGAGTGCATTGTACGATACACGACAGGTAATTACCGTAACGATGAGCGAATACCTGCATGGTAATCCGAACCGGGGCGTACCGGCGCATCCGGTTGAGGCGATGAAGTCGATACACTGGCTCTGGCCGGGATCGTGGATCAATGCAAATTACGATACATGGATCGGAGAAGAGGAAGAGAACAATGCATGGGAATTATTGCTGCAGACCCGGAAGGATCTCGATGGTATGGGTATTCCGCGCCCCGATCCGATGGCGGATAAACCGGAAGAGGGTACGAAAGCATGGTACGAATACATGGCATGGGAGTCGATCTATGCCGCCGAGGGATCCGATTGGTTCTGGTGGTTCGGTGACGACCAGATCGCGCCGGGGGGTGAAGAGCCATGGGATGAGGGATTCCGTACTCACCTGACCAACATGTATCTCTTTGCACGTAAAGCGGGGTATGATGTCGATATACCGGAATTTCCCTCGGTACTCATACCGAAGGAAAAACGTGCGGAGCACCCGGTTCAACATATCGGCACAATGGCCCGCAGTGCCGGGGAAACGGTCGAGGTTACCTTTAGCGTTAATGCTTCTCACGTGGATGTACCCGATGCAATCTATATAGTCGGTAATCTACCCGAACTCGGTCAATGGAACCCAAATACAATCCGGATGAGTCAATCAGGAGAAGAAGGTGCCTGGACCATCACCCTCCATCTGCCGGTCGGCGCGGAAGTCGAATATAAATTTACCAACAGCGGATTACCGGGTGAATGGATTCCGGGGGAAGAGTTTCCGGTCTACAACCGCAGGGTGTTTATTGAAGGTGACAGAGGGGAAGGATTAATTATACGGGATGTGTTTGGGGAACTTTCTCATTAACCTGATCCGGTGTGACGGGGTGACGGGGAGACATGGAGGCGGGGGGACTTGGAGACGTGGAGACTGGGAGACTTGAATACGGG
>SL_3KL_010_SEDDRAFT_10006895_pt1 | contig 10116 bp, 8 predicted proteins | sample SodLakKL_010_SED_2_FD_10381 | JGI IMG/M metagenome (IMG submission 10381)
CCTCGCGACGGAGCGATCGGCGTCGTTGCGACCCCCCCCCGCCGCGGGATCCTACGCTGGGACGGTGCATCCGATCTCCGAGCGCCTGGTCGCCCGATCGCCGGCACCGCTACGGCGGCCGGTGCGGATCGTCATCCGCACGATCGATGCGGCCATCAGTGACCGCCTCCCGGGCCTCGCCGCCGAGATCGCCTTCTGGATCCTGCTGTCGATGCCGGCACTGCTGTTAGCGATCATCGCCGCCACCGGCGTGATCGGCGACACCTTCGCGGGCGGCGACTGGCAGGAGCAGCTACTGGCGCGCACCGTCGAGGTGTCCCGTGTCGCGCTGACCGAGGCCACGATCGACGACGTGGTGCGCCCGATCCTCCAACAACTGCTGGAGGGTGGTGGGATCGGCCTCATCTCCCTGTCGTTCGCGGCCGCCGTCTGGACCGCGTCGCGCGCGGTCAAGGTCGTGCTCACCACGCTCACGATCGTCACCGACCGGGAGGACGCGCGCCGGGGCTGGCAGGACCGCATCATCGGGTTCGGCATCACGCTGGGCGCACTGCTCTTCGGGATCGTGCTGCTCCCCCTGCTGCTGGCTGGCCCCAACCTCGGCGAGCAGATCAGCGAGGTCACCGGTGCCGAACTCACGGTGTTCGCGACCGTGTGGAGCCAGCTGTACTGGCCCGTCGTCGTCATCGCCGCCACCCTGGCGATCGCTGCGCTGTACCACCTCGGCGTCCCTGGTCGCACCCGCTGGCGCCACGAGATCCCCGGCGCGATCCTGGCCACCGCGGCCTGGCTTGCCGGAAGTGGCGGGCTGCGGCTCTACGGCACCTGGATCCTCGATGGCGAGAGCGTCTACGGACCGCTCGCCGGACCGATCGTCCTCCTCCTCTGGCTGTGGCTGACCGGGTTCGCGGTGCTGCTCGGTGCCGAGTTCAACGCGGCCCTCCGGCGGCAGGCACGCTGAAGCTGAACGTGGTGCCCTGCCCGGCTTGGGCCCTCACCTCGAGCTCCCCGCCGTGGGACCGCACGATCTGCTGAGACAACGCCAGCCCCAGCCCGAGCCCTCCCGATGAGCGGCGATCCGGGTCCCCGCCGCGGTAGAAGCGATCGAGGACGTGGGGCAGATCCTCCTCGGTGATGCCGGGTCCGTGATCGGTCACCGCGACCCGTACCCGCTCGCCGATCGGCTGCGCCGAGACGATCACGCTGGTCCCCTGCGGGGTGTGCCTTGCCACGTTGGTGAGCAGGTTCTCGAGCACGTGCTCGAACAGCCCGGGATCCACCACTACCTCGAGGTCGTCGTCGATCTCCACCTCGACGGGGTAGGCCACGGTGACCGTCGCGAGGCGATCGAGGGTCCGCACCACCGTGTCGCGAAGGGCGAGCCGCTCCATCCTCGGCCGGAGCTCGCCCCGGTCGAGTGCCGAGGTGTCGAGCAGCGATCGCACCATCGTGGCCAGGCGGTCGGCGTTGGCGTCGATGCGTTGGAGCAGGTCCTCACGCCGATCGGTGCCCAGGTCGTCCCACCTCTGCTGCAGCGTCTGTCCCAGCCCGGAGATCACCGTCAGCGGGGTCCGCAGCTCGTGCGAGGCCGTGCTGACGAAGTCCTGGGTCTGGGCATCCAGACGGCGGAGATCCTCGACGATGCCCAGGTCTGCCTCGTACACGCTGGCTCGCTCGAGAGCCTGGGCGGCGTGGTCGGCCAGCAGCTGCATGGCATCGATCTGGAGCTCGGTGATCGGGCCGTCCACCGACGCGACCGACAACAGCCCGCGACCACCCCCGCCGAGGGAGAGGGGCAGGATGGCGCCGGCGTGGTAGCCGACATGCCGGGTGACGCGAGGGTCGGTGGTGGCATCCTCGATGATCACCGGTTCGGTCCCGGCCAGCGCTTCGCGCACCAGCGGAAGGTGGAGCGGGACAGCCTCCTCGAGCGCCACGTCCAGCTCGGCGGAACCGGCCACCAGCCGCGCGACGCCTGCGGCCTGGTCGACCCGTCGCACCTCGACGTTGGCGAGGCCGAGCTCTCGCAACCCGCGGACGGCGGCCTCGAGGACCGCCTGCGGCTGCAGCGAGTTGACCTGCTGCACGCTCGTGAGCAACCCGATCAGCGCCTCCGCTCGCTCACGGCTCTCACGCTCCTGTGCCCGGCGGGAGCGCTGCCGGTCGGCGGTGCGGCCGGACAGCAGCGCGAGGGCCGCACCCCCGGCGAGGTGTCCCGCGGCCACGGCCACCCCCGTCTGCGCCCACAGCAGGAGCCCACCTGACCAGACGACGATCGCGTAGAACTGCAGCGGGAGCCGCCAACGCCGAGGCAGCACGTAGCTGCCGGTCACCAGCGGGAGCGCGATGATCAGTCCGAACGTGACGGCGGGTCGCTCGAGCACCCCGATCGCGAACACCGTGGCCACCGGCGGGCCGACAAGGAGGGCCAGTACCTCGAACGACACGTCGCCGCGCGGCGCGCCAACCCCGGCCTCGCGCTGGCGGATCAACCACCAACTGATCCCCGTCAACGCTACGGCGACCAGGACGAGACCGACGAGCAGCGGGATGCTGCGCACACCCACGACGCCGCTGTAGGCGACCGCAGCGATCACCGGAACCACTCCAGCGAGCACGAGGCTCGGATCGGTCCTCGGGTCACGCTCAGCGGGCAGGGAGCCGTCGACGGGCTCCCGCGTCAGCGCAGCTCTGGGAGTGGTCATCGCACCACCTCGCCTGCGGGGTGGGCACGCGGCAGAACCAGGGTCGGGACGTCGACGAACCGCAGTGTCCCTCCGGCCTCGACGGCGAGCTGCGCGACGAGCGAGCGGATCAGCGTGTGGCGGTCGCCGTCCTCGAGGTGGAAGGCCACCATCACGGACTCGTCGGTCAGGCTCATCTCCACGTCGGCGGAGTGTTGGTCGAGCAGCAGCGCTACAGCGTGTCGCATCAGCGCCACGTCGACGGACACCTGGGTGTCGAGCGGCACGGACACGTCGAGCAGATCGCGTTCCCCGAACGTCGCCAACAGCTCCCGCAGGCTCACCGAACGGCGCTCGGGCTCGCGGTGCGAGGCCTGGAAGCGGGAGAAGTCGAGCAGCGCGGTCACGACGTTCCGGAGCTCCTCGGCCTTGTCGCAGAGGCGGCCCAGCAGGTAGCGCCGGTCGTCGTCGTGCAACTCCTCCCCGTGCCTGCGGATCGTGTGTCCGGCGCCGCGGATGATCGTCAACGGATCGCGGAGCTCGTCCGAGACCTCCTTGACGAANGCGTTGCGCATCGCATCGAGCCGATCCATCTGCCTGAGCAACGTCCGTTGGTTGTCGAGTTGACGTCGGGTCGCGACGACCGCGCCGAGGTGCGCGGCGAGCACCTCGGCGACCTCGATCTGGCCGTCGGTTGGCACACCCGGTCGGTCGCGAACCGCCATGACCGCTCCGACGACGTCGTCGCCGACGTGGATCGGTGCGGCGATCGCGGAGCGGATGTGCTCCCGATCGGGGAGCCGATCGGCCAGCTGCCGGTAGTCCTCGACGACGGCGGTCCGCTTCTCGGCGATCGCACGCCCGGTCACACCTTGGCCGACCCGCAGGAGGTTCTCGACGGGCGGGATCCCATCGAGCTCGATGGGAACCACCCGATCGTCGCGGACGACAGCGACCCCGGCCCCGGCCGCTCCGAGCGTTCGCAGGGCCGCGGTCGCGATCTGGGCAGCTTCACGCAGGTGCAGTTCCGGCAGTGCTCGAACGGCCTCCAGCAGCGCCGTGCGGCGCTCGGCTGCCTGTCTCGCCTCCTGTTCTGCCTGTCCACTGCGCCGGAACTCGGTCGAGTAGTTCGTCGCGACGGCGGTGACCAGCAGGAGCAGTGTTCCCACGAAGGCGACGTCGATGGCAGCGACGCCGAGCGCGATGGCGCTGACAACCGTCACAGCGATGATGCTCACCTGAACGCACGATCGCACGACACGGGACGTCAGGCCTGTGGTCGCGCACAGCGCGGTGGCGATCAGCAGGAGCCCAGCCTCGACGACGACGTTCACCCGTCGGTCCCTTCGAGTAGCTCCCGCTCGTCCTGGGAAGACTACTGCTCGGCCCCATCGGCCACAGCGGTGACGACACAAGGTGAACGGGACCGAAGGGGCCAGAACGCGCACGCACTCCCGAGGGGACCTGTCCGAGGAGCGTGTCTGGTACGAGAGCGTCACAGATCTTCGACGGCTGACCACGCACGTCGAACGAGAGCTGCATGAGGGCGGCTGACTCCAGTGGGCTTCGTTCTACGCGGCGGTACAGGTCGACGTCCTCGGGGTCGACAACTTCCACGGTCGGCTCCGTCTCGATGTCGCCCAGATCGCGGGCGCAGAAGGCCTGGTAGGACTACCAGATCCGATCGGTGATCTCCGTCACGGCCGCCTTCGAGATCGGCATCTCACCGGTGGCATCCCGAGACGCGTCCCTGTCGCGCCGACCCGCGCCCGCATCCGACACGCTCATCCACGTCGTCACCGATCAGCTGTGGCCGGGACCCGGATCGGCAGCGTGGGCCGCATCGCTTCCGATGAGTTCGGCGAAGACGACGAGGTTGTCGACGTAGCTGCGCATCTGTCGGTCGAAGCTCCCACCGCAGGTGATCAGCCGCAGCCCTGCGTGGTCGAGGTCGCCGTACACCGACTGGGTCGGGAACGCGTCCTTGGCGAACTGTTCGACCCGCGTGACACGGAACCATGCCGTGCTGCCGTCCTGTCGGGCGATCGTGATCTCATCGCCTGTCGACAGCTCCCGCAGGTCGAAGAAGACGCCTGGCTGTCCGCCCCAGTCGACATGGCCAGCGATGATCGCCGGACCGAGCTCTCCCGGTGTCGGCGCACCGGTGTACCACCCGGCTGGGAACCCGCCAGGGGGAACCTCCAATGTCCCATCGGACTGCAGCCCGAGATCCATCAACTCCGAGTCCACCCCGATCGACGGGATCTGCAGACGGACCGGAGCGGCCGCAGCCATCGTCCCCGCTGCAGGCGGGTGAGAGGGCTCGGCATCAGGTGTGGGCTCGACATCAGGTGTGGTCTGGTCGGAGGGACGCGAGGGAGGACGATCCCCATCCTGTGTCGACTGGGGACGCGTCGTGACCGGCGGCACACCAATGGTGCCGGCCGCCAACGGGATCTCGCTCGCCGGTTCGCTCTGCGGCGGCGACCTCGCGTCCATCCCGTTCCCGAAGCTGCCAGGGGCCACGACGATCGCAACGCTCATCACGGAGACCAGCAGCAGCCGGCTCGGCTGCAACCGGCTCGCGAAGCGCCGCCGTACGGGCATCGTCAACCCCTGACACGCCGCCGAGCGATCACGCCGACCGCGCCACCGACCATGAGGAGCATGAGCGCGGCAGCGAACAGCAACGACAGACCGCTGGTGGCTGCTGTGGCCGGCCCGCCACCAGCAGCGACCGGTCCACGCGGAACCTCCTCGATCTGGTCGGTCGTGTCGTCATCGGCCGTGGTGTCGTCCTCGTCCGTGCCGTTGTCGTCGCCGTTGCCGTTGTCGTCACCGTTGCCGTTGTCGTCACCGTTGCCGTCGGTGCACGCCGCGTTGGTGATGTCGTTGTTCAACATGGTCACGGCGCCTTCGCGGGCCAGCACGCGGCCTTCGACGGTCGCTTCGGTTTCGAGGGTGATGGATGCCAGCGCCATGATGGTGCCGACGACACTCGAGTTGGTCCCGAGGGTTGCCGAACTCGTGACCTGCCAGAAGACGTTGCACGGATCGGCACCGTCGAGCACGACCTGGCTGCCGCTCTGGAAGTCCAGCGTGCTACCGGACTGGAAGATCCACACGTCGTCCGGCCCACCGGTGAGGGTCAGGGTCCCATCGACACCGAGCAGGAACGCGCCGGCAGCAGTGGACTCGTACACACCCGGCCCAAGTTCCTGGCCGTCGAGTGCGGGGACGATCGTTTCGGTAACGGCGCGACCTGCGGCGTCGTTGTAGGCAGTGACCAGGTCGACCTTCGCCTCCTCGGCGACGGCATCGGCCTCGTGCAGGCTGCCGTCCAACGTCCACTCGTCATCGCCCGTGACCGCAGTTCCCGGGTGGAGGCCGACGTCGCCGGTGATGGTGGTCGGCCCGGAGTTGGTGATCGTCTCACCAGCCAGCACCGCGAAGCTGTCGGCGGTTCCGAGGCCGACCGGGTGTTCCTCCGCGAGCGACGCCGTGCTGCTCAGGTGCATGGCGAGCACGACGGTCAGCGCGATGACCGTGAAGTGGCGAAGGGAGGCGGCCAGCGGCCGTCTCGTCGTTGCGTGCGGCGTGTGTGTCATGATGTCCCGCCTCCTTGGGGCTATCCGGTAGAGCGTCCCTGTCATCACCGATAGTGCGGACGTCATCACCTGCGCCGTCTGCTGAAGCCGAAGCCTCCGAAGACGAAGAGCAGGACAACGATGAGGATGATCCAACCTGTGGTGCTCATGAGTGCTCCTTGTTCGTCGGCGACGATGGCGCTCCCCGTGCCGGCCACAAGCACCAGCGACGGCGTGCAGACATCTCGTCGGGTGTCACGGGAGTGACGCTTATGCGGACTGGTCGATCCCGGCAGTGCGCGAGTCGTCCGTGCCGTAGACGGAGCGAAGCTCGTCCATCGCTCGTTGGTGTGCGCGCGTCAGCAGCCACGTCTGGGCGCTGCCTTGGTGAGGATCGAAGTGGATGGCGTCCTCGAGTACCTCGGCGAGGGCCCTCTGGGTCACCGCTTCGGATCGCGGCGCGTCGCGCAGGACCCGACGGACGTTGACACGCACGAGACCAGTCATGCGGCTCTGGAGTGCGACGAACGCCTCTTGGTCGCCGCGTGCGACCGACAGCAGCAGCGCCTCGACGGTGCCGGTAGATCCGCCTGCGACGACTCGCGGGCGTTTCCCGCCAACCACCTGCGAGGAGGCATCGCCGACACGCACTGCCTCGATCGGGCGGTCGACGTCGACCGCGGGCAGGGGCGACTGGCCATAGATCAGATCAACGGACACCGCGGTGACCTCTCGAGTCCTCGGTGTTGGAGCCGAGGTAGCGGGTGACGGGCCGCAGGTCGGTGTCGAGGCGGGCGAGCCCGCACAGGTAGTAGCTGGCGGCACGGAACGAACGGCAGCGCGGACCATCCGGATCGACGGTGGCATGGAGCAGTTCCGCCACCGCGGTCGCGATGCTCACGCCAGGCGGCAACCCGATCTGCACGCACGCGGATGCAGGCAGCGTGGCCTGTGATCCTCCGAGACGGCGCGACAGCTCCGCCATCGCAACTTGACCGTGCTGGTCGAGATCGACGACATCAGGTTTTGCCGGATCATGCGCCCACGCGCAGAAGGCGTCCTCGAGCTCGTCCAGGCGCAACGCCGACGATCGGACGGAGGGATATTCGAGGAGAGACATGTGCGCTCCGGACAGGTCGGCTTCCCACAGGGATGCCGTGCCAGGGTCCGCAGCACAAGGCGATATCACTGATGGCGATGTTACAGATCGTGTTCGTCGATTCACGATATGTCACGGCAGGCTGCGCGTCAACAGTGACGACGGAGAGCCGGCTACCGGGGGCGGAGCGTGCCCACCCGCGATGAGGCGCCCGTCAGCGGGCGGTGCCGTCCGTGACCAGGCTGGCCGCAGTCATCTCGCCGTCGATCACAGCCCGGGCGAGATCGTGGAGAGGCATGTTGCGGTTCATGGAGTACCTACGCAGCCGTTCGAACGCATCATCGACCGGGATGTCTGCCTGTTGGGCGACGATGCCCTTGGCCTGTTCGATGACGATGCGGCTCTGCAACGCATGCTGGACCTGTCCGAGATGGAGTTGCGCGTTGAGCGTCGTCCGACGCTGGAGCAGACCGATCGTGGCGATATCGGCCAAGGCCTGAACCAACGTCCGGTCCGCAGGGGCGACACCACCGGGCTGCGCGATGAACAGGTTCATCGCGCCCAGAATCTCCCCGAAGCCGCATCGGCACGGCCTGCACCGACCGGAAACCGACCTCAAGAGCTCGGGGAGCGAACCTGGGCCAGCGGTCTCGCTCAAGCTCGAGATCGGGCACCTCGACCGGTCGGCCGGTCGTGAAACACTCCTGGCATGGGCCCTCGGCGTTCTGGATCTGAAACAGCTCCAGCAGGCGGGTGCGCTCCTTGGAGGCGGCCATGACCTGAAGGTCCCCGGTCTCGTCAGCGAGCAGGATCCCGGCTTCGGTCGCGATGGACAGCTCCACCACCCGCGAGGTCAGCATGGACAGGAACTCGACCACGTCGAAGTCATCAACGAGCGTGTCCGCGAGCGTCACGAACGTCTCCACGAGCCCACTGGTCTGGGACTGGAGCGTGCCGCCCTGCTTCCCGGTGCCGCTGCTGTCCTGCATCCGCCTGTCTCCTACGAACCAACGATCAGGTCGACGGCGATCCCGGAGTGCCGCTTCCCTGCTGATGGGTCGTCATCGTCCACGCTCCAACTGTAACCGACCGGCGACCACGTCCCCAGCCGTCTGGCTGATCGAACGCCCCGACGAGAAGGCGTGCCCACGCAGCATCGCGATCGCATCCCTCAGGGAGATGCCGAGCTGGACGGAGACCATCCCCGTGGCCTGATGGATCTGCCAGGGACTGGAGCCGTGGGCGGTGAACATGTCGCTCAGATCGCCGGAAGCCTGCTCCTCCTGAGCCGTCAGCAGCAGATCGAGCGCCACCCTGGCGAACACCAGCGCATCCCCGTACTGCCCATCAGCCAGCGGCCCCGGCTTGTCGCGGTACAGCGTCAACGCACCGAACTCGGCAGCCCCATAGCGCAGCGGAAACGCGAAGATCGCACGGATCCCCGCCTCACTCGCGTCACGACCCAGTACAGGCCAGGCCTGCTCATGAGCCAGATCATCGATCAACACCGGCTGGCCTCTCAGGTACGACTCGTAGGTCGGCCCCTCCCCCAACGTCAGCTGCAACTCCTCTCCCGCCGACCCCAGACCCACAGCACACACCGTCTGAAGGTGACCATCATCGGTCACCATCGCGATGCCCACACCCGGCGAGCCGAGCATCCCCACCGCAGCCGAGCACATCCGGGCCGGCAGCGGCCCCGGCGGCTCGTCAGCAAGAGCATCTAGAACACGCTCGAGCCGTGATCGTTGCACGGGCTCTCCTCAAACCAAGCTGCACACCGCTCGTCGCAGCGTCCACTCACGTCGTGAACGTCGGCCAGCCTCGTCGTTGCGCATCGCACTCAGCCTCCACAGCGTACGCCGCACACGATGCCTGCGGAAAGCGCCCTGTCCGGCTGCCGTCCTCGGATGGACAGGCATCTGCCCAGACGTCGACGGACGCGGGTGCTGCCGTTGGGCGATGGCGGCGGTCGCCGTCCATCGGCGTCGCATGTGGACCTGTTCGGCGGGTGGGGGCTGGCCGTGGGTTGCCGGGCCCGGTGCTTGGCGTGATGGCCAGGTCCAGGACACCAGGCAGTAGGTCGTGCCCATCAGCGGCCTCCCCGGCGCTGTACCTCGTCAAGCGGGGTCGATGCCGAGCATCTTCTGGGTTGACGTGTGGGCCTGGTGTCCTCACCGCTGTCGAGGGGCCGAGCTCGAGAGCGGATGGATCGATCCGGAGGCTGGCAAGATCACCGTCGCTGAGTTCGCACCCCGCTGGCTCAAGACCAAGGCCGGAAGGAAGGCCAAGACCCGGTACGGCTAGGCCGAGCTCCTGCGTTCACGCGTGCCACAACGGTTCGGTGAGCACGCGCTCGCGTCGGTGACCCGGGAGGACGTCGATCTGTGGATCGCGGACACGTCGATCCATCCACCCTGATGCCCTGGTCTTCGCTGCTCGCAGGGGCCGTCCGATCCGCCATCAGGACCGGCTCCGCTACCTCTGACACCCCGCGCGACCCGCGTGGTGGACCTCGAGGGACTCAATCTCCATGAGTCTCGTCACGGCGCAGCATCACGATCACCTGCGACGCCATCACACCTGTTCGAGCTGCCCTCGCAAGCCAGAGAGATGCCCCTCGAACCAGGCAGTTCACCTGCGCGGAGGGTGGGGGATTCGAACCCCCGGTGCCGTGAGGCACGCCGGTTTTCAAGACCGGTGCAATCGTCCGCTCTGCCAACCCTCCAGGCCCCACAGAGCCAGG
>SL_3KL_010_SEDDRAFT_10006896_pt1 | contig 10116 bp, 10 predicted proteins | sample SodLakKL_010_SED_2_FD_10381 | JGI IMG/M metagenome (IMG submission 10381)
CCATTCCGAACACGGCCGTTAAGCTCCGCAGCGCCGATGGTACTGCCAACGCGGTAGAGTAGGTCATTGCCTCATCTTCTTTTTTACCAAAAAGCCCCCTCGCATCGCGATGGGGCTTTTTTTTTATCCAGACGTATTGAAAGGTCAGTATGTTGTGTTAATACATCAATGTACCAATGAATTATCGGGGTTAACCCCGACATAGAAACAGTTAGGGTTTCTATTTTAATGAATGCTCATATACCTATGTGTTTCAATGTCGGCCCACTGGGTAAAAAAGGTCTAATGACTTTTTGGAGTTTATAAAACCCTAAATTCGCTCATCTACCTGCTTCATCATCCCTTCATACCAGTACTGAAATTTGCCTTCCCTGATGTTTGTACGTACTTTTTCCATCAGCCACAAATAAAATGTGAGATTGTGTTTTGAGGTGAGTTCAAGCCCTAATAATTCATTCGTTCTTATTAAATGATGAACATAACTCATCGTATAGCGCTGACATAGTGCAGATGGAAATTCTTCATCCAGAGGTTTGTGATGATGTTTCCATTTCGCATTTCTTACGTTTACAGTACCATTCCGGGTAAATATCATGCCGTTTCTGGCATTTCTTGTGGGCATTACACAATCAAACATATCAATTCCAAATGCAACGCATTGAAGTAGATTGGCAGGGGTGCCGACACCCATCAAATACCGTGGCTTATTTTCTGGTAAGTAATCCGTGTTGATATTGGTGATTTCATACATCAGATCTGTTGGTTCACCCACACTCAATCCTCCGATTGCCAAGCCCTCAAAATCAAGTGAAGCCATAAACTCAGAGGATTCTTTTCGCAAATCTTTATAGGTGCCGCCCTGTACTATTCCGAATTGGTATTGGTCGTGTCCGTATAGAGGGTTCGTTTTGAGAAATGCTTCACGTCCGCGTTTGGCCCATCTGTGGGTTAGTTTCATTGATTTTTTTACGTAATCAAATTCAGCAGGCCAGGGCGGGCATTCGTCCAGAATCATCATGATGTCAGATCCCAAAATTCGTTGAGTTTCAACTACATTTTCGGGTGTAAAGAGATGTTTTGATCCATCAAGATGGCTCTGAAATGTTGCTCCTTTTTCTTTCAGTTCTCTGATTTCGGCTAATGAAAATATTTGATATCCACCGGAGTCTGTTAAAATGGGCAATTCCCATCCCATAAACTTATGCAGCCCACCGGCATTTTTCATAATCTCATTTCCGGGCCGTAAATATAGATGGTAGGTATTCCCCAAAATGATCTGAGCTTTTATTTTTTCTTTCAAATCATCCTGATTCACAGCTTTTACGGTACCCAATGTGCCGACCGGCATGAAAATAGGCGTTTCGACTTTACCATGATCAGTTTGTAAAAAACCTAACCGCGCTTTTGTCTTTGATAATGTTTTTATTAATTGAAACAAAGTATGTTTATAGTTTTTATTATTATGCAATAATCAATTATCAATATCATTTTAGAGGTATTAATTTAAAATGATATTATTAAAAATCAGGCATTATCATTTTTTCTTAACAAATATTATTAATTATCTACCTGCGCTGATTGAGAACAGTTTTTATGAGCTCTGAGACTTTAATTATTATTCCAACATTTAATGAAGCCCACAATATAGGGAAATTGATTGATCAGCTCTTGAAATTACAGCACCCGGTGGATGTTTTGATTGTAGATGACGGATCACCGGATGGCACTTCAAATATTGTAAAATCAAAAATAGAGGAATATAACAGTAGAATCCATTTAATTGAGCGTGAAGGCAAGCTGGGGCTGGGTACAGCCTATGTGAGGGGTTTTAAATTCGCATTGAGTAAAAATTACAAGTACATCTGTGAAATGGATGCCGATTTTTCTCACAATCCGGACGATATTCCCCGCCTGGTTGAAGTGGTTGAAAATGGTGAGGCAGATATTGCAGTGGGGTCAAGATATTCGAAAGGAATCAGTATTGTAAACTGGCCGTTAAGCAGGTTGATTCTTTCTTATTGCGCAAATTTGTACGCACGAACAATTACAGGGCTTCCCATCAAAGATACCACCGCAGGTTTTAAATGTATAAGACGAAAAGTTCTGGAAACCTTAGATCTTAACAAAATCAGTTCGAACGGATACGCATTTCAGATTGAACTTCATTTCAGGGCGTGGAAAGCAGGGTTTAAATTGAAAGAGGTATCAATCATTTTCAGGGAAAGAGAAGAGGGTGTTTCCAAAATGTCGCGTTCTATTGTTCGGGAAGCCGTTTGGAGGGTTTGGAGTTTAAAGTTTAAGAGTATGTTTGGTAATCTGTAACCAATTACTGCCAATAGACTTAATAAAGTACCGAGCCAATTGAAACGGCACTTTCTCGCTCTCTTTCATCCCACCAATAATAATTTATCAGTTTTCCGTTTGATTTGGGAAACATTTTTAAATAGGTATAAAGCGGAGGGAAACCACAAACTCTTGACGCGTCGTAATCTCTTCCCACATGTTTTAACAAGTTCTCTGCATTACCGTTTTGTGAAATAGTAAGGAATTCATTGTCAAATCCTTCAATTTTCTCACGGAGTTGCGAGGCTGGCTGCTCATCGCCAAATTTTTTTCCAATATGAGATAAATCACCGCTGATCAGAACAAACGTTTCTTCAGTTATCAGATCACTTAACTGTGATGTAAAGCGATCAATTTTCTGTGCAAGATCACCTTTTTTGTGATAGAAAAGTTCATCAAAGCTTCCAATCAAAATTGGTGTAATTGTGAAATCATGTTTCCATACCTGAGAGGCAAAAAGCAGATGGATTTCAATGCTGTGTTCAACGCGGTGCGCTCTGTCTTTTAACGTAAAACCATTCTCAGGGCTGTTTTCAGCCAATTTGTGTAAAGTTGATGTGTCTGGCTCAAAAGTACGCCCTGGAATTTGAAATTGTTTGGATGAACCAATAAAAGGATGATGTTCATAAACCTGTGGGAAATGGCCAGCATAGTGTGCGGTTGCAAGAATCACCACATTTTTTGGCTTTAAATTCCTGATGGCAGAAAATGCCTCGAAATATTGCTGTTTTGCAACCCGAATGTCGAGATGTGGTGCATAAAGTGCGTTTAGTTTTTTTTCGTGAGACTGGCTCTCATCAGGAATTTCTTCAAGGCCTTTTAAAAATGATGATAATTCAGCGGCATTTTCCGGGTAGCTAAGTCCCACGAGGGCGGGTTTCCTGATTTTTCTATTTTCAAACTCCAACTCTGTTTTTTTTGAGAGATTCTGAAAATTCCTGGAGTTCAAAACTGCATGTTCATCCAAAAGCTGAACAAATCCAAGCAGCTCTTCTTTTTTGATTTCACTGTTAAGCTGCCGGCTGATCTCCTCAAGACTGAAAGCTCCTGAAAAAATGGATAGCAACGGACCTGCTGATGCATCGAGTGCAAAATTTGGTGGAACATAGCCCAGGGCATCATGGAAAAAGAGTAAATTCCTGTTTTGATCGCGAATGGGAATAATTTCAAGATCGCGCCTGATCTCAGGAATTTTTTGAGTTAATGAGTTGAAAATCGGCCTATTTGCCATTTTTCTGCCCTCTCATTTTCCAGCAGTCACATTTTTTACCGTATTTTATGCAAACGGGATGCTCGGGCGGTTCTGATATTCTTGCTTTGCAGGCATTCCGGCCATGATGGATCAGCAGATGCGATAAATTAGTCCACGTTTCTCTTGGGAAAAGCGCCATCAAATCGAGTTCAATTTTGTTGGTATTCTTTTTTTCTTTTGTTAACCCCAGCCGGTTCGAAATACGTTTTACGTGCGTATCCACAACCACCCCTTCATTGATGCCGAATGCATTGCCCAGTACAACATTTGCTGTTTTCCGGGCAGCACCGCGAAGAGTTAAAAGTTCCTCCATTGTATTGGGCACTGTCCCGTCAAAATCTTCAACGATGGTTTGTGATGCTTCTTTCAACGATTTTGCCTTGTTTCTGAAAAAGCCGGTAGTTTTTACCAGTTCTTCAAGGTGATCCAGCGGAGCTACAGACATAGCCTCGGGTGTTGGGTAGGCCCGGAAAAGTGCCGGAGTAACCTTGTTCACGCGAACATCGGTACACTGAGCACTTAATATAGTCGCTACAAGCAGCTCAAAAGGATTTTTATGATTCAGTTCGCATCGCGGATTTGGATAATGCTCAAGCAATTCCTGATAAATTTCCATCGCCCGCTGTTTTTCTTTACTGGTTTTTTTTGGGAGTTTTGCCACGGTTTATTCGGCTATTTAATTTGATGATATTGTTGTTACAAGTTCGTAAAAAGTGCCAGTCGGTTCAACTGCTCAATCTTCAGGATTTTAACGTCAATAAAAGAACTCAAATGGAAATGGTACCTTCTTTGGTAAAGATTTATCTTGTCGATGATTTTTAACGAATTGGTTACATCCGGAATTGCTAACTAAATTGCATAATATCCCTTCTGATGAGTAAAAAACTGGCTTACGGCACCATTTTGTTGCTAACGCTGATCTACATTTTAAGTTTTGTTGACCGGCAGATCGTTGCCGTTCTGGGTGTGCAAATCAGAGATTCGCTGATGCTCAGCAATTTCCAGATTGGATTGCTTTATGGCCCGGCATTTTCATTTATTTATGCTATTGCCGGTATCCCGATGGGCAGGCTCGCTGATAAAACCTCGAGAAAACTGATGATTTGCCTGGGGCTGTTTATCTGGAGTTTCATGACTTTGATCAGTGGATTTGCCGCTTCTTTTGCATTTTTAATTACAGCAAGGCTTTTTGTCGGGTTGAGCCAGGCAATGCTGAGCCCCGCCGTTTATTCATTTATGGCCGATGAATTCCCGGCAGAAAAACGTGCCACAATTTTTTCCATCTACGCCAGCGGGATATTTATCGGGATCGGGCTTTCGTTTTTGGCAGGCGGTTCTATTTCGATGCAGTACGACTGGAGAATGGCCATGGTGGCAGCGGGGCTTCCCGGAATACTGCTTGCACCGGTTGCATGGTGGTACTTAAGAGAGCCCGCACGAAAAGCAAAAACAGATGCTTACAGCCCAAATGTTTTTTCAGAACTGTCAGAAATGTTAAAAAAGCCGACTATCCGATGGCATTTGGTTGGTTTTTCAGCTCTTGCCTGCACCGGTTACACGATACTGGCATTTGCGGGAAATCTGTTTTCGGATGTTTTTAATTCTCCGCAATATATATCAAAATATGGCTGGTTCATGTTTGGCGTGGCAGGCACTGTGATTTTATCGGGAAAAATTGCCGACCTTCTGGCACGAAAAGATCCTGCAAAACGGTTTTACATGGGAATAGCAGCAGCCGTTGGAGGAATTCCTTTTTATCTTTACGGGTTATTTTCAGAAAGTGTTGAAACGGCCTTTCTGTGTATGGGTATCGGAGTTCTGTTTTCATCATCATACAACGGAGTAGCCGCAGCACTTTTACAATATTTTGTACAATCGCACCAAAGAGCGCTGGCAGGCGGCCTGTATCTTTTTGTGATTAGTATTGCCGGATTTGGCATCGGCCCGCCGCTAACCGGATGGCTGACCGATGCCGTTTATTCAGGTTTATACTCCGTATCTTTTGCAATGATCACCATAATTTTAACCTGCAGTTTAATTGCGATATTTTCATTTATCATGGCGATGCGTAACTATCACACAGATGTGGTAAAAATCAGCAAAAACAATTGGTAAAATTTGCATGGCGCGGCATAGCTCAGTAACATTTGCAGAATTTAAAAAAGAACGTTTTGACTAAAGAGAAAGAAAAATATAAAGACAAACCCCTAATTGAATATATCGACTTAACCCGCTGGAGAGAGGCTCCTTTCTTGATGATCAAAGGGTTTCTGATGGGTTCTGCAGATATTGTGCCCGGGGTTAGCGGTGGTACAATGGCACTGATTACCGGAATTTATGATCGTCTGATATTTGCGATTAAAAGTTTAAATGCGAGTGCGGTCAAAAGTGCATTGTTATTTCGGCTTGATGAATTTTTTTCGCAGCTCCACTGGAAATTTATCCTCTTTCTTGGCACTGGGATGGTACTTGCCGTAATTTTCTTCACAAGAGTAGTGCCGCTCCATATTTACATGTACACCCATGCCGAATTAATCTACGGCCTCTTTTTCGGTCTGATTGTGGGATCGGTATTTTTATTGATCTCCGAAGTAAAAAAATCGGAACGAAAATTGAAAGTAGTTATTCCGCTAATTGCAGGTACGATGTTTGGTTTCTGGATTGTAACCCTTGTCCCGGCTGATACCCCCGAAACCTTTTGGTACGTTTTCCTCACCGGCTCAGTGGCTATTTCTGCGATGATTTTACCGGGCATTTCCGGCTCGTACATACTTTTGATTTTTCGGAAGTACGATTACATTCTGGAACAACTCAGCATGCTTGGAACAAATCAAACCTGGGAAGCCTCTTTGAACCTGCTGCCGTTTGTAATGGGATTAATAATCGGCATTATCATATTTTCAAGAATACTCTCCTGGCTGCTGAAAAACTTCCACACCGTAACTATTGTGGTTTTGATTGGCTTTTTGATTGGTTCGCTATATGTGATCTGGCCCTATCAACACAGAGATTATGAGGAGATTATTTTAACAACAGAGATTTTGCCAGTAGCAGATCCTCTTGTGCAGCAGTTAATGCAGCAGGATGATGTGCCCGATCAGCCTGAATATCAGCGGATTAGTCAGATAATCAACTCTGAATCGGCACTGGGCGAATTTACCGTTGTTGAAATTGAAACGGTGGCAAGAAAAATCATATCAAGCGAGCCTTTTATTCCCTGGATTAAACCAGAGGGCGAGGCGGAAGATGTGAACAAGGCCGGTGGCATTGCCGGAATGACAATTGGCTTGATAATGATTTTCGGAATATCCTATTTGCGCCGAAAAACCTGAGTGTTAAAAACCCAATCTTTTCGCAATCGGAAGATGATAGCATTAAACAAATCTCTGCATTTTATGTATTTTTAAATATAATCTTAAACAAAAATGGGGATTATTGTTATGATTGAGTTAAAAAAAATTTTAGTGCCAACCGACTTTTCAAAAGGAGCTGAAGTTGCATATCCGATTGCCCAGAATATCGCCGATACTTTTGGCGGTGTTATTGATTTTATCCATATCATCCCGACGATCAAGTATTTTAACGAGAGTTTAAAACGCCTGGGTGTTCCGCTGGATATGAATAAAGACATTTACCCTCAGATTATTGACGAATCGGAACTGAAAATTTCAAAGGCGATGAATCAATACCTGAAAGAAAAAAACAAGGGAAAACACATTATAAAAGTTGAACGCCGCCCGGCCGAAGCAATCGCCAATTACGCCAAAAGCAACGGTTATGATTTGATCATTATGGGCTCAAAAGGAAAGCATGAATCGAGCCTTATCAGGGGCGGAACCACGGAACGGGTGATTAGAAAATCGAAAGTACCTGTATTTTCCCTGGACAACCGCTTCGACAAAAACAATGTGAAAAATGTAGTGTTAACAACTGATTCGTCAGAACTGTCACTGGCAGCATTTCCATTGGCTCTTTCTATCGCGGATGTCTTTGGTGCAGACTTGACTCTTTTCCATGTGATTGAACTATACGGAACCATATCGGAAGAAATTCCCAGAAATCCTGTGAAGGGAGAAGCCGTTTCGATTTATGAAGGCATTATCGACCGGATTAACAGTTATTTGGCAAAGCGTGGCCTGGATCATATTCATGTGCAGCGTACCGGTGTTACCTTTGAAGATGAAGTTACTATAACAGAGGGTGATAAAAGCCGAAAAGTTCAATTATTTACCAAAATTGAAAAAGGAATTTCGGCACATTACGAAATCGAAGCTTATGCTTCTGAAAGCGCCGATTTACTTGTAATGGCAACACACGGCCACAGCGGCTTGGCACATCTGATTTTGGGATCCACAGCAGAGAAAGTAGCCCAATATGTGAAAAAGCCGGTTATTACAATCCGCCCTGAAGAAAATGATTTTAGTTAAAAAAACACAGGCAGTATATGTTGTAGCAGCAGGAAATTATTGAATCCAAAATACCCCGAACAAACCGGGATATTTTTTTTACTAAATGCTTAAGAATTCTTCAAATAGTACAAAAAGAACTTGTTTTTTTTTGGATAAGCTTGCATTATCAAAGCCGGGTATAATAGAGTAACAAATCATCAGGAAAGAAGTTATTTTTTGAATCTGTGTGCACTCTAATCCGTAATTAGTTTGCTGTAACCAATAACCAATAGATAATGCTATGATATTCAACAAGAACCCTTTTCGGGGAATATTTACTGCGGTACTTTTTTTGCTGCCGTCTCTTCTATTCTCACAAAATCTTGAAGCTTTTGAAGAAAACGTAACCGAATTTACGCTGGATAACGGCCTTCACTTCATTGTTGTAGAACGCCCGGTAGCCCCAGTTGCCAGTTTTGTTACCTTTGTTGATGTGGGCGGAGTTGATGAGCCGGCCGGCCACACCGGTATTGCCCACATTTTTGAGCACATGGTTTTTAAAGGATCTAAAACCGTAGGCACTACCAACTGGGAAGAAGAGCAGGCTTACATCGACAAGATGGACGAAGCATACAGAGCCTGGCTGAATGAAAAATACCGTCCGGTTCCCGATGAAGAAAAAATGGAGCAGTATTGGGCTGATTTTGAAAGATATCAGGAAAAAGCCAACGAATATGTCGTAACCGGTGAGTTTGACGACATCATCAGCCGGGAAGGGGCAACCGGCCTGAACGCCCGCACCAGCTACGATTTTACGGATTATTTTTACAGCTTGCCTCAGAATAAAGCGGAGTTGTGGTTCAGCCTGGAATCCGACCGTTTTCAGAACCCGGTTTTTCGTGAGTTTTATGAAGAGAAAGATGTAATTCGTGAGGAGAGGCGAATGGGTGTTGATTCCGATCCATTCGGGAGGTTGCGTGAAGAGTTTCTGAGCATCGCCTTTGCAGCACATCCCTACGGACGAAGCCTGATCGGGTGGCCATCAGACATTACAGCCACCACCATTGAGGATACCCGGCAATTTTTTGAAACCTACTACACCAACGATAATTTCACGTTTGCCATCGTGGGAGATGTTGACCCGGACGATATGCGGAACTGGCAGAAATTTATTTTGGCGGTATTGAATCAACACACGAAGCACCATCCGTAAAAACCATAGAACCGGGCCAGCGGGGTGAGCGCCGTTTTACCATCGAAGAAGATACCCAGCCTATTTTTATGACGGGTTATCATACCGTCAGTCAATCTCATGAAGATTATGCAGCCCTTGAGCTGCTTTCATCCATACTTTCTGACGGACGTACTTCAAGATTGTACAGAACCCTGGTTCAGGATGAAGAACTTGCTTTGGCGGTTCAAACCGCAGTTGGTTTTCCCGGTTCAAAATATCCATCACTTTTTGTGGCATTCGGGCTTCCAAACCAGGGTGTTTCCATTGATGAGCTGGAAGATGCTATATTTGCCGAATTGGAAAAAGTGAAAGATGGCGACATCACACAGCAGGAGCTCGACCGGGCTATCACCAACGCACGGGCAAACCTTGTGAGGAGCCTCAATTCTAACATGGGCCTGGCCATGAGGCTGGCACGATACCACGGACAGGAAGGAGACTGGCGGCGATTATTTACAAGGATTGATGACCTTCAAAATGTTACCCTCGAGGATTTGGAACGTGTTGCCAATCAATACCTGGTGAAAGAAAACCGCACGGTTGGTAAAATTGTGAACCGCTCTGCCGATGATGATGTCGCCGAAGCACAACAAGAAAATTAAGAGGTACGCACTATGAAAAAGCTAATCATTTTTACCACACTGCTGTTACTATCGGTTTTTCANATTGCCGAAGCGCAAAAAAGCTGGGATGAGATCGAATATCCGCCGCTGAACAGTTTTGAAAAACCGGATGTGGAAATATTCGAACTCGATAATGAAATTACTTTTTACCTTGTTGAAGATGATGAACTGCCGCTGATTAACCTGCGTGTGTTGGTTCGAACCGGTGGAGTTCTGGTTCCCAACGAAAAAGCCGGATTGAATTCAATTGCCGGTACGGTAATGCGTACCGGAGGC
>SL_3KL_010_SEDDRAFT_10006897_pt1 | contig 10114 bp, 7 predicted proteins | sample SodLakKL_010_SED_2_FD_10381 | JGI IMG/M metagenome (IMG submission 10381)
CGGCGACAGCTGTTCCAGGAAGTGCGTCGGGATCCCGTACGCCTCGAGCTCGGCGTAGAGCATGGCCGAAACGGCGTTGTTGACCACGCCCTTGTCGCTGACCGTGCCGCGTTTCTGGGCGTTGAAGGCGGTCGCGTCGTCCTTGTAGCGGACGATGACCAGGTCGGCGTCGTCGCAGGCGAAGACCTGCTTGGCCTTGCCTTCGTACAGCAACTCGCGGGGCTCGGGCCGGGCGTTCACGTCTGCGATGCTACACCAGCAGCGCTAGAGGCCGAAGCGGGCGTAGATGGTGTCCACGAAGCGCAGGTACCAACCGGGATCGAAGGCCGCCGCCAGGGCCGCGCCGCTCAGGCCGCAGGCGGGGTCCTCGGCCAGCAGGTCGCGCAGGTGACGACCGCTCTCCCACGAGGCGAGGCTGTTGCGCTGCACCACCTCGTACGCCGCCTCGCGCATCATGCCGGCCTCGATGAGCGCGTGCAGCACCCGCTGGGAGTACACCAGGCCGTGCAGCGCATCGAGGTTTAGGCGCATCCGCTCGGGGTACACGGCCAGGTCGCGCAACACGCGGGTGCAGCGGCGCGTGGCGTAGCTCGCCAAGGTGGTGGCGTCGGGCAGGATGACGCGCTCGACCGCCGAGTGGCTGATGTCGCGCTCGTGCCACAAGGCCACGTTCTCCAGCCCCGCCTGCAGCTGCGAGCGCAGCAGCCGCGCCACCCCGCTCAGGTTCTCCGAAGCGATGGGGTTCTTCTTGTGCGGCATGGAGCTGCTGCCGGTCTGCCCGGCCGCGAAACCCTCCTGCGCTTCGCGCACCTCGCTGCGTTGGAGGTGACGCACCTCCAGCGCGATGCGCTCGATGCTGGTGCCCAGCAGCGCCAACGCCGCCAGCAGCTCGCCGTGCCGGTCGCGCGCCACGGTCTGGTTCGTGACGGGATCGACGGCCATGCCCAGGCGGGCGGCGACGGCCGCTTCGACCTGGGGCGGCACGTGCGCGTACGTGCCCACCGAGCCCGAGAGCATGAGCACGCAGACGCTCTCGCGGGCCCGCTCGAGCCGCCCGAGATCGCGTCCCAGCGCCGCGTACAGGTTGAGGAACTTGAGCCCGAAGGTCATCGGCTCGGCATGGATCCCGTGGGTGCGACCGATGCAGGGCGTGTGCTTGTGCGCGAGCGCCAGCCGGCGCAGCTCGGCGCGCAGGGCGCGGCTGTCGGCCAGCACGAGCGTCAGCGCCTCGCGCAGGCGCAGGTTCTGAGCGCTGTCGACCACGTCGGTGCTGGTGAGGCCTAGGTGCACGAAGCGGGCGTCATCTCCGAGCCGCTCGGTGAGCGCCCGGGTGAAGGCCACGATGTCGTGACGGGTGACGGCTTCGAGCTCCGCCACCCGTGCGGCGAAGGCCTCGTCGAGCGGGGCGGCGGCCGCCCGCTCGCGCAGGCGCGCGCTGGTGCCGGCCGGCACCTCGCCGAGCGCCTCCCAGGCCTCGGTAGCGGCCAGCTCGACCTCGAGCCAGGTGCGGTAGGTGTTGGCCTCGCTCCACAGCGCGCGCATCTCGGGAGTGCTGTAACGGTCGATCACGGCCCTAGGCTACGCCTTCAGGCCCGCTCGCGCGCGCCGCCAGCAGCCGGGCCAGCGCCAGGTCCTCCAGCGCCAAGCCCACCGACTTGAACGCGGTCGGCCTGTCCTGGCTGCGACGAACGCTCCCGCGCACGACCTCGTGCAGGTCGCCGGCCAGGGCATCCCACGACCAACCCTCCAGCGCGGCCCAATGCAGGTCGCCGGCCTCGTGCCGCGCTGCCGCGCGCTGGTCCACCACCACGTCGCAGGCGACGATGGCAGCGGCGTCGGTCTCGCGCATCGCGTGGGTGAAGGCGCCGACCAGATCGAGGTGCTGACCGGCCCCCAACCAGGCGCCCCGCACGAGCGGTTCGCGCGCCGTCGTCGCGCAGCTGATCACGTCGGCGCCACGCACGGCGTCCCCTAAGTCGCGGGCCACGATGACCTCGGCGCCGCCACCGCCGCGCTCGGGCGCGGCACGCAGCTCCGCCGCCAGCCGCGCCGCCCGGCGCGGGTCGCGACCCCACACCACCACGGTGTCGATGGCGCGCACCTGCTGGTGCGCACGTGCCAGCCAGGGCGCCAGGGCGCCGGTGCCGACCACGAGCAGCCTGCGCGCCGCCGGCGAGGCCAGATGGCGCGCCGCCAAGGCCGACACGGCGGCGGTGCGCAATAGCGTGAGCTGCCGCGCGTCGAACCCCAGCAGGGGCCGTCCGTCGCTACCGAAGAGGGTGTACCAGGCGTGCACCGTGGGCACGCCGGCGGCGCGCTCGCGCGGCCGCACGCTCACCTGCTTCACCCCGAACCAGCCGTCGGCGTCGGCGCAGGGCATGGTGAGGTAGGCGCCGTCAGCGGGCGCACGGAGCGCGACGCGCTCNGGCGACTGGAACCGGCCGGGTTCGCGGAACGCCGCTTCGAGCGCGTCCAGCACGGTCTCCCAGGGGAGTCGCGCGACCTCGTCCGGGGCCAACAGGCGCATGCGCCAGGCTACCCGATAGGCTCGCCCGCATTCGGCCGGGCTGGGCGTCGGCGGGGGCCCCACAGCCTGGCGCCCAGGGCTCCCCGGCAGGAGCCGCATGGCCGTCCTGGACGGGTCGCGAGCGGCTGGCGGCGGGACCGTGCAGGGTGGTAGACTCGTGCGTTACGGCCACGGCCGGAGGAGGGCGCTCGCTTGAACGAAGGACAGGTCATCCCGATCCAGATCACGGACGAGATCAAGACCAGCTTCATCAACTACGCGATGTCGGTCATCGTCGATCGGGCCCTGCCCGACGTGCGCGACGGCCTCAAGCCGGTGCAGCGCCGGATCCTGTACGCCATGCTGCAAGCCGGCCTCGTCCCGCCCCGCAAGCACAGCAAGTCCGCCGGCGTCGTCGGCGACGTGCTCGGCAAGTACCACCCCCACGGCGACAGCGCCGTGTACGACGCCATGGTCCGCTTGGCCCAGCCGTGGAACCTGCGCTATCCGCTGGTCGATGGGCAAGGGAACTTCGGCAGCATCGACGGCGACCCCGCGGCCGCCTACCGCTACACCGAGGCGCGCCTCACGGCGCTGGCCGAGGTGCTGCTGGCCGACCTCGACAAGGAGACGGTCCCGTACCGCGAGACCTTCGACGGCACCTCCAGCGAGCCCGAGGTCCTACCGTCGTCGATCCCCAACCTCCTGGTCAACGGCGCCAGCGGCATCGCGGTCGGGATGGCGACCAACCTGCCGCCGCACAACCTGGGCGAGGTGATCGACGGCCTCGTGGCGATGATCGACGATCGCGAACTCGACGTCGACGGCATCATGCGCTACGTCAAGGGCCCCGACTTCCCCACCGGCGGCCTCATCAGCGCCGAAGGCATCCGCCAGGCCTACGCCACCGGTCGCGGCTCGGTGCGGGTGCGCGGCCGCACCCGCATCGAGGAGCGCGGCGGCAAGACCGCCATCGTCGTCACCGAGATCCCGTACCAGATCAACAAGACCTCGCTCATCCAGACGATCGCCTCGCTGGTGCGGGCCAAGAAGATCGAGGACATCGCCGCCCTGCGCGACGAGTCCGACCGCCAGGGCATGCGCATCGTGTTCGAGCTCAAGCGCAACGCCATCCCCGAGCTGGTGCTCAACCAGCTGTTCAAGTTCACCCAGCTCCAGACCAGCTACTCCTTCAACACGGTCGTGATCGTCGATCGCTCGCCGCGGCTGCTGCCGCTGCCGCAGTTGATGCGCCACTACCTCGACCACCGCGCCGACGTGGTGCGCAAGCGCACCGAGTTCGAGCTGCGCAAGGCGCGCGATCGCGCGCACGTGCTGGAGGGCTACCTCATCGCCCTCGACCGGCTCGACGAGGTCATCGCCCTCATCCGCGCCTCCGCCGACGGTCCCGAGGCGCGCGCGGGACTCGTGCGCGAGTTCGGCATGAGCGACGTCCAGGCGCAAGCGGTGCTCGACCTGCGCCTGCAACGGCTGACCGGTCTCGAGCGCGGCAAGATCCAGGACGAGTACCGCGCCCTGATGGAGGAGATCAGCCGCTTGGAGCTCATCCTGGGCCACGACGACGAGCTGTGGCGGGTGATCAAGGCCGAGCTGCGCGATGTGCGCAAGCGCTTCGGCGACGAGCGCCGCACGCAGATCGTCGACCTCTCCGACGACATCACCAAGGAGGACCTCATCGCCCAGGAGGCGATGGTGGTCACCCTCACCCGCGGCGGCTACATCAAGCGCACGCCGGCCAGCGCCTACCGCGCGCAGGCCCGCGGCGGCCGCGGCAGCACCGCCCAGAAGACGAAGGACGAGGACGTCAACGAGCTGCTGCTGGTGGGGAGCACCCACGACCACCTGCTGTTCTTCACCGACCGCGGGCGCGTCTTCCGCGAGAAGATCTACGACCTGCCCGAGGCCGACCGCAACGCCCGCGGCAACCACGTCCGCAACATCCTGCAGCTGCAGGACGAAGAGAAGGTCCAGACGGTGCTGACCATCAAGCACCTCGACCAGCCCGGCTACTTCGTGTTCGCCACCCGCGGCGGCCTGGTGAAGCGCACCGCCATCAGCGAGTACGCCAACATGTACGCGTCGGGGTTGATCGCCATCAACCTGGTGCCTGGCGATGAGCTCGTGGCCGTGCGCATCACCGACGGCGAGGCCGACGTCTGCCTCGCCACGCGCGGCGGCATGGCCATACGCTTCGCCGAGGAGCACGTGCGGGAGACGGGCCGCGCCACCCAGGGCGTGATCGGCGTGCGTCTGCGCGGCGCCGACCAGGTGGTGAGCCTGGCGGTGGTGCCGGCCGGCGAGCACGACAGCGCCGAACTGCTCACCGTGTCGAGCCAGGGGTACGGCAAGCGCACGGCCTTCAGCGAGTACCCGCGTCAGGGTCGCGGCGGCCAGGGCGTCATCACGTTGCGCGTCACCCCCCGCATCGGGCACCTCGTCAGCCTCTCGCACGTGAGCGGGCGCGAGGAACTCTTCGCGCTCTCGCAAGGGGGCATCCTGATCCGCACCAAGGTCGACCAGGTGAGCCGCTATGGTCGCGCTTCGCAAGGCGTCACCGTCATGCGCCTGGGTCACGACGACCAGGTGGTGCAGGCGCTGGTGCTGCCCGCCGAGGAGCAGGTGGCCGAGGCGCTCGACGAGGGCGATACGCTCCAGACCCCGCCGGCGCAGGCCTGACGTGTCCACCGCCGACCTCCCGCTGATCCTGCTCGACTGCGATCCCGGGCACGACGACGCGCTGGCGATCGCGCTCGCAGGCCGGCACGCCCGGTTGCTCGGCATCACCACCGTCGCCGGCAACGTCCCGCTACCGCTCACGACCGCCAACGCGCTCACCATGTGCGAGGTGCTGGGGCTCGACGTGCCCGTGCATGCCGGCAGTCCCTGCCCGCTGGTGGCGCCCTTGCGCACGGCCGAGTTCATCCACGGCGCCTCCGGCCTGGAGGGACCCGAGCACCCGCGGCACGGACGCTCCGTCGCCTCGCACGACGCCATCGGCTTCATCGTCGACACGGTCCGCGCCCACCCGGGCCAGGTGTGGCTCGTGGCCACCGGACCGCTCACCAACGTGGCGCTGGCGCTGCGCACGGCGCCCGACCTGGCCGAATCACTGCGCGGCGTGTCGATCATGGGTGGCGGCATCCCCTGGGGGAACGTGACGCCCGCTGCGGAGTTCAACATCCTGGTCGATCCGGAGGCCGCCGACGTGGTGTTCCGGGCCGGGTTGCCGCTCACCATGGCGGGCCTCGACGCCACCCACCAGTGGTTCGTCGACGCGGTGATCAGCGCCCGCATCCGCGCCGCGGGAGGGCGAGCGGCCGCGTTCTGCGCCAGCCTGCTCGACTACTACGGCCAGGCCTACGGGCGCGCCTTCGGCGCGCCGGAGGCGGGTCCGCTGCACGACCCGCTGGCGGTGCTCGCCGTCACCCACCCGAGCCTCGTACGCACCACCGCCTATCACGTCGCGATCGAGCTCACCGGCACCCACACCCGCGGCATGACCGTCGCCGACCTCCGCGGCGTTCCGGGCGGCGCGCCAGCGAACGTCGAGGCCATCCGCGAGGTAGACGCCGCGCTCTCCACCGAGGTGTTGGTCGCGACCCTCGCCAGCTACGATTGAGGCGCACCAGGCCTTGGTAGCATGCCGAGGCGTGGTCGAGTTCCAGCACGTCACCAAGACGTACGCCCGCACGCACACGCACGCCTTGAAGGACGTGGACTTCCGCATCCGCAAGGGTGAGTTCGTGTACGTCGTCGGGCACTCGGGCGCCGGCAAGAGCACGCTGCTGGCGCTCCTGTTGCGGCGCATCAACCCGACCGAGGGCGTGGTGGCCATCGCCGAGCAGGACCTCGCCAAGCTACGCGACCACCAACTGCCGCTGCTGCGGCGCCGCATCGGCATGGTGTTCCAGGACCACCGGCTGCTGGGCAAGCTCTCGGCGCTCGAGAACCTGACCTTCGCGCTGCGCGCCACCGGCTTCCGCGGCAACCAGGAGCAGCGCGCGCTCTCGGCGCTGCGGCAGGTGGGGCTGGCCCACAAGCGCAAGGCCTACCCCATCGAGTTGTCGCTGGGCGAGCAGCAACGGGTCGCCATCGCCCGGGCCCTGGTCACCAACCCGCCGCTCCTGCTGTGCGACGAGCCGACCGGTAACCTCGACCCGGACACGAGCTGGGAGATCCTCGAACAGTTGAACGACGTCAACATCCGCGGCACCACCGTCATCGTCGCCACCCACTCGCGCGACCTGGTCGACCGGCTCAAGCGCCGCACCATCGTGCTGCGCGGCGGCGAGGTGGTACGCGACGACGATGCCGGCGGGTACTCGCTCTGAAGGGCCTGCGCCGCGGCCTTTCGGCTCGTGCCCAGGGGGCGGGGGCGGTCACGTTCCGGTGGCTTCACAACGAGCTGACGGAGTAGTCCAGTCGCTCGTCCGAGAGGAGCATCTCCAGGAACTGCGTGTGCCCGAGCGCGTCGATCATGGCGAAGGCGTGCTCCTTGTCGACGTAGATCCCCTGCTTCATCACGGTGTGCCCGTAGACGCCGAACCGGTGCCCGGCCTGCCGCACGAGCTCGGGCTTCTCGTACCACCAGGTCTTCGTGTCGGGGTCGTGATAGAAGAAGTCGTCGAACTGCTGCATCCCGACGGTAGGGCCGGCGTGCGCGAAGTGGACGCCGTGGTACACGACCTCGCGCGGGAAGGCGCCGATCCAGGCGGCCAGGTCGTCAGGAAGCGACGTCCCGCCGCGCGCCTCGTCGAACTCGTGGTGCATGAGGCCGCCGCGCGTGCCGAGCTCGTAGGTGCCCTTGACGGCCGCCTCGTCGTGGTTCCCGAGGATCACCTGGACGTTGCCGTCGGCGGCCTCGACGAAGTCCTTGAAGCGGTACAGCTCACGGATCTGCGCCCGCGCGGCGCGGCGCAGGTGGTCGCGATCGCCCGGGTCGTAGTGCTCGTTGCCGACCGCGGTTGCGTAGGCGCGCTCGTCCTTGTAGTGCACCAGATCACCCGCGCACACGACCCGGTAGCGTCCGGAGCGCAACGCCTCGGTGGGCAGGAAGCCGGGCGTACTGGCGGCGCTCGCCTTGAGCACGCGCCACAACTCGGGCCACATGCCGTGGACGTCGCCGATGGCGATCACCTTGATCACGCGTCGACCCCGCCGACCTCGCGCACCAACAGCGAGCGCAGCTCCCCGTAGAGCTCTCGTGCGGCGGCGGCGTCCTTGCCGTAGCCACCGTAGCGGTTGAGCAGCCGGGCAGCCGCGAGCCCGTGCCCCTCCTGCTTCAGGCGCTCCACCAGACGGTCGATCATGGCCAGCGCCTCGGGCGAGAGCCCGCGCGCGCGGACCCCTTCGACCTGAAGATCGGCTGCGCCCAGGCCTTCCTCGGCGCCCGTGGGTCGCGCGGCCTCGCGCGGTACCGCTGCTGCCCGCTCGGCTCCGGTCTCGACCCTACCGCCGTCCTCGGTCGCGTCGAGGTCGTCGAGCGCAGGCTCGTGGAGCGGCACCCGGGCCTCCGGATCGAAGGCCACGCGGCGCGCTTGCGTGGCCAGCGGTGGCACCAACCCGAACAGCGCCGCGGCATCCGCGAAGGCGGCGTCCGCGGTGGCGGCCGCCCCCAGCGGCGTGGCGTCCACCACGGCCGACTTGCGCACCTGCGCGATCGATAGCACGCAACCGACCGCGCCCTCGGCGAACGGCTGCAACTCGAGGCTCCATCCCTCCAGGCCGCAGACCTCGTCCAAGCGCGCGCGGAGCGCCTCCGAACGCAGACGCGGCGTCACGATCGCGGCGTCGCCGGGTTCCTCTACCGCGACCACCGCCCAGGCCACGTCCGAGACCCGGAAGGCGGCGGCGAGACGCGTCCAGGGCGCATCCGACACGCGCAAAGGATACCACGCTCCGCTGCAGCGGCCGTGGTCGGATGCCCCTCGGAGGGGCCGCGCTCGCCCGTGCTCGGCCCCGCTCGGCGTCGTTCTGAGCGCGAGGCGGGGCCATGCGGCGGGTAAGGTGGTGGCATGTGCGCATCCCCCAGTTCGGCGCTGCGCGGCGACGGCAGCCACGTCGCCTCCGTGGTACCGGTCCCCCCTCGCCGCAGCGCGCTCGGGCTGCTGCTCGTGGCCTGGGCGCTGACGCTCGCCAGCCTGGCCGGCTGGTCGTGGGCGCAGAGCGCTCCCCGTGTCGGCGTCAGCCCCGTCGCGGCAGCGGTCGGCGACAGCGTCACCGTCGAGGCCGACCGGCTCACGCCGGGCGCCACCTACCGGCTCGAAGCGCGCGCCCCTTCGGGCGCGAGCGAGGTGGCCGAGGCAACGGCCGGCCCGACTGGTGCGGTGCGCTTCGAGGCGACCTTGCGGGAGCCCGGGACGACCGAGCTGCGCCTGTCGGGTCCCGACGTCGAAGCCGCGCTGCGGGTGCGTGCCAGCGCGCCGACGCCTGGCGCCAGACCCGAAGCGCTGCCACCGCCGGCGACCGAAGCGCCGCCGCCCGAGCCAGCACCGACGCCCGAAGCGCGACCCGAAGCGCCGCCCCCGGCACCCGAGGCGCCCGCTGCCGCCCCGCCCGAGGCGGGGTTGGCGCTGGTCCTCGTGGACGACGGCGCCGAACTGCGTGCACCCGACGGCAGCCTGCGCTGGCGCTTCACTCGACCCGAAGGCAGCGGCGACACCCGCGCCGCCGTGCTCCACCTCGGAAGCGCCTGGATCGCGCACGGCGCCACGGTGCTGGAGCTCGAGCTCGATACCGGCCGCGTCCTGCAGCGGACGCTGTCGTCTGGACCCATCGTCGAGCTGGTCCCCCTCGGGACCGGCGTGCGGGTGGTGAGCGACGTCCCCTTGGCTGCGGGCACGACGCGCGTCGAGCACCGGATCGAAGGGGGGCTGGCGACCCCGCCGGCCAGCTTCCACCCCTCGCTGCCGGCGCTGCGCTGGTGGCAGGCCGAGGCTGCCGTGGCCGACCCGAGCGCCGCGCTCGAGCGCGACCCCACCAACCCCTTCCTGCACCTGCGTGTGGCCGAGGTGGCCGACGACATGGCGCAGCGCGACGCCGCCCTCGACGCTGCGCTGGACGCCGCGCTCGCCACGCGCGGGCCGTTCTTCGTGACCGCCCAGATCGCCCGAGCGATGGCGTCCCACGGCCGCTACGAGACCGCCGACGCCGCCATGGGGGCGGCGCTGCTCGATTTCGAGGCGCGCGGCTACGATCCTGGCTTGCTCACCGACGCCGATGCCCACGACGCCTACGGCTTCCCGCTGCGGCCGCTGCGTCGCGCGCTGGCCGAAGCCGACCGCGAAGCCGCCGACCTGTGGGCCCGCTGGTTGCCGCGCACCGCGGGCCCGGGCATGCCGGGGGCGGCCGACGCGCTGCGCGAGCACGCCGACCTGCTGCGCCAGGAGGGCCAGGAGGAGGCCGCGGCCGCGGTGCGTGCCAGTGCTGGCGAGCTCGGCGCCAGCAGCGTTCGCCAGGTGCTCGGCAACGCCGCGGTCAACCTGGGGCGGGGCGGCTGGTACGCCGCCAGCGCCCTGGTGACCGCGGCCGTGATGCTGCACCTGACGCTGCTGGCGAAGTACTGGCGGGTCCAGTCGCTGCTGATGC
>SL_3KL_010_SEDDRAFT_10006898_pt1 | contig 10113 bp, 13 predicted proteins | sample SodLakKL_010_SED_2_FD_10381 | JGI IMG/M metagenome (IMG submission 10381)
TTTATTATTAATACGGAAACTTTGGGGGTTTTGGAAATAAATGGGGTTCCGGAAGTAAACAGCAGTGGCCAAGGAGGGTTGCTTGATATTGCCGTTTCTCCTGAATTTGATGAGGACAAAAAGATATACTTTACTTATTCGGCGGGAGGCAATGAGGGTACGGCTACGCATCTAGGGCGAGCAGCTCTTGATATGGAGCTTTTGACACTGGAGGATGTGGAAGTGCTATATATTGCCACTCCTTTCCAGCGTGGAACAAGTCATTATGGCTCAAGAGTAGTTGTAGATGGAGATTATCTATTTTTAACAATTGGTGACAGAGGTGACAAGAATTTTGATGATCACGTGTCACAAGATATAAGTAATTCCCTTGGAACTACCTTACGTCTAATGCGTGACGGGAGCATTCCCGATGATAATCCTTTTGTGGGCGAAGAAGATGTATTAGATGAAATATATTCATATGGACATAGAAATGTGCAGGGTATGACAATAAATCCGGAAACAGGAGAGTTGTGGCAAAGTGAGCACGGAGAACGAGATGGTGATGAAATTAACATTATAAAAGCTGGTGGTAACTACGGTTGGCCAGAAACTCATACTGGGTGTGGATATGCTACTGGTAGACCAATTGGTGGTTTGCCCTGGGAGAGAGATGATATTGTAGATCCAATTCATTATTGGGAGTGCAATACAGGAGGATTCCCCCCTGCCGGAATGGCATTTTATAATGCAGAAGGATTTCCGGAGTGGCGAGGAGATCTTTTTGTAGGTAGTCTTGCAAGTGAGTACTTGGCCCACTTTAAATTAACTAACGGCGGACTTGAAGAACAGGACCCATTATTAAAAGAGGAAGGTTGGCGAGTGCGTGATGTAACGGTTGGAGAACATGATGGAGCTATTTATGCTGCTGTTGAAGGTCGAAATACATCTTTAGTACGCATAGCTCCCAGAAACAGATAGAAAATCAGGAAAAACTAGTTCCTAATTAAATAGGTTTGAACATAGTCCATTTTCCGAAGTAATCTTTGATAATAGTTTTGAAACTCAAGAATTTCTTTCTTGGGTTTTTGTTTTGTGTTAAAATTACCAACGAAATGTTATTTTTAGATAATTATGAAGATTTTTGTAAAAGTAAAAGCAAATGCAAAAGAAGATAAAGTTGAGAAAGGTCATAATTACTTTAAGGTTTCAATTAAAGAAAGACCAATTAAAGGGAAAGCTAATAAGCAGGTAATAAAAACTTTAGCAAATTATTTTAATGTTTCTAAATCTAAAATAGAAATTGTTTCTGGCTTAAAATCAAAAGAGAAGATTTTAAAAATAAATAAATAATTATAAAAAAGAAACATAATAAAATACCACATAGTAGTGTTGTATTTGTTGCGTTTATGAATAAAACCCCTAGCCGAGAGGAATTAAAATGAGACATTTAAAAAGCATTGATTTTCTACCTAAAATTCTTAATTTAGACCGACGAGGGGATGTCTTTCTATTTTTTTCTAATAATAATCCCGAGAGTTTCTCGGTTTTTTGTTTTATGATATAATTGGAAAACATTATTCTTAAGAAAAAATTTATGTTTGTTAAATCTTTTTTGGTTGCACTTTTTATATTTTTAGCAGTAGATATGTTGTGGCTCGGACTGGTTGCCAAGAATTTCTACGACAGACACCTTGGTCACCTCCTAAGAGAGGGTGTTAACTGGCCCCCTGCAATTATTTTTTATATTCTTTTTGTTATTGCTCTTGTCGTCTTTGTCATTGTTCCTTCTCTTGAAAAAAACTCATGGACACATGCACTTTTATATGGTGCTTTTTTTGGTTTTATTGCTTATGCAACTTATGACCTCACCAACCTTGCTACGCTCAAAAGTTGGCCCCTTGTTGTTACTATTGTTGATATTATGTGGGGAGCTTTCTTGGGGGGAAGTGTTTGTGTTTTAACTTATTTTGTAGTTACTAAATTTTTACCATGAACTATTTTCTAATCCTCGCCGGAATCCTTTTCCTTTATATGACGGCCTTCTTTTTTCTTTCTTTAATCAAGAAGAGAAATGATGTTGCCGATATTGCGTGGGGACTTGGATTTGTTATGCTTGCTTGGGTTTCTTTTTTTCTTTCTCCCGAAACGGAAATAAGGCACATTATTCTTTGTGCTTTGGTTAGTATTTGGGGAGTTAGGCTTGCCGAACATATTTATATAAGAAACAAGGGCAAAAAAGAAGACTACCGCTACTTAGAGTGGAGAAGAAAGTGGGGAAAATGGTTTTATTTAAGGTCTTATTTTCAAGTTTATATATTGCAGGGTTTTCTCTTATATACTATTATTTTACCGGTTCTTTTTGTCAACAAGGAAGCGGGAGCCAGTCTTGGAATATTAGATTTTTTAGGTGTTTTTGTTTGGAGTGTTGGGTTTTTCTTTGAGTCTGTAGGGGATGCTCAGCTTATCAATTTTCTAAAAAACCCAAAAAACAAAGGAAAACTTATGACACAGGGTCTTTGGAAGTATACAAGGCACCCAAATTATTTTGGAGAAGCCCTTTTGTGGTGGGGTGTTTGGATTATCGCTTTTTCTGCCACAAAATCTTTTTGGCTTCTTGTTAGCCCGTTAGTTATTACTCTTTTAGTATTAAAAGTATCGGGAATCCCTATGCTTGAAAAGAAGATGGTAAAACACCCTGATTTCGATGATTACAAAAAAAGAACAAGTATTTTTATACCACTACCACCAAAAAATAACTGTTAATTCTTTTCTTGTTCATTCGTTTTTTGTTTAAAAGAGGATGACTCGGTTTGTGATATAATTCTTTTATAAGATAATTTTAATAAAAAATATGGAAGAGAAAGATAAAGAAGAGATAAAAGAGGAGATCGTTAAAAAGATAAAAAAAGAAATCAGAGAAGACGATGACTCTCCTGGAGGTCTTTTTATTCCCGCAGGTGTTTTAGGAGGAATGGGCTTTGGATTTCTTTTTGGAAATTTTGTAGCGGGATTATTTATTGGTCTTGGAGTGGGATTTGCTCTTTTTGCGCTGCACGAGATTTTTATAAAAAAAAATAAGAAAAATGACTAAATCAAACAAAAGAAAATTATACAGAAGTAAAGAAGACAAAATACTTGCCGGAATATTCGGAGGTCTGGGAGAATACTTTGATATTGATTCAAATCTCTTGAGGCTTATCGGTCTTCTTGTTCTTATTTTCACAGCCTTTATTCCCTTTTTGATTATTTACATTATCGCCATGTTTATAGTACCAAGCGAAAGAGAAAAAAATAAAAAGGGAAGTGAAAGCGAAGACAAGAAAAGTTCTTGTAGACCGGTGTATAAAAAATGGTGGTTTTGGTTAATTATGGCTATTCTCCTTTTTCCCATTATTTTAATATTTTTTGGATTTGTCCTTTTTACAGCAAGGACAGATGTCATAACAGACAGTATAGATTTTAGGGAAGAAAAAATAATAGAACTACCGGAAGGTGACTTTGATCACATAAGAATATACCAGGAAGAAAAATAATAAAAGCCGGAGCGCTATTTTTTTTAAAAAAAGATCCTATATTTTATACCTTGAGCGTGGGGCACAAGAAGATGTTGATGTTTTCAGTGTAGAATAACCAGAAATATCTGAGAAGCAGAGAGGATTGCCCCAAGACATTAAATGAAAAGAAAACAATTTATAAAAACCGGCAGAATATGCGTCGGTTTTTTTATACAATTTAAAGGGACTCTAGCATCTTTTGTTGTGGTTGAATAAATAACGAGAGTTGCCAGTAAATTATCTTAGATAAAAATAAACAAATGATTTTATCAAACCAACTCTGATATTGTTTGCTAAGTGAAGCTAGGAAAGTGTTATTCCAATAGAGTGCATATTTCCTTGCAAAAATTCTTTTGAGGTCGTAGAATTTTTTCCTTCTATTTGTAGTTTCTTGATTAAAAGAAAATCTTTTCCTGTTTGTACCGCGATAGAGTTGTTTGTTCCCAAGTAAACCTTTCCCGGACTACCAAAAGGTCCGCTCGTTGTTTGCTCTTGGACTTCCGCTTCAAGAACTTTAAAAATTTTCTCTCCCATCTTACTGTAGGTTCCAGGCCAAGGGTTTAATGCCCTTACCTTCCTTTCAATATCTTTTGCCGAATCATTCCAGTTAATCTTTCCGTCTTCTTTTGTTAGTGTTTTTGTGTATGTTGCTTTTTCTTCATTTTGTTCGGTAAGAATTATTTCTTTTTTTAAAATATCGGGAACTACATTTAGAAGAAGTTTTCCACCCTCTTCTGCAAGAAGTTTTTCCGCATCTTCATAGAACATCTTTGGCAAAAGGGATACTTCTTTTTGGGATATTATCGGACCTCCGTCGATTTTCTCGTTCATTTTAATTACGGAAACACCGCTCTTCTTCTTCCCGTCCATAATTGCCTTTTGAATCGGAGTTGCACCTCTATATTCCGGAAGAAGAGAAGGGTGGACGTTGATAAAGGTTGAGAGGTCAAGTGTTTTTTGCGGAATAATTATTCCGAAAGCTACGGTAACGACTAGTTCCGGGCGGTTTTCTTCAATAATTTTATGCAGTGCTTCCCGATTATCCACTTCTTTTATTTCAACTCCATTTTTTTTTGCCAACTCTCGTAGAAGAAGATTTTGCATTCTTGTTCTTTTCTTCTGGTCAGTTGCCGGAGAAGTAACTAAAAAGGAGGGTTTTATTCCGTTTTCTAAAAGTTTCTTGAAAACAACACTACCAAAGGGAGAGTTGCTGGTAAACGCGATATTCATAGACACTGTTATTTATTTATACTTTTTTACTCTTCTTCTATCCACTTAATTTCCTTCTCTTTTCCGGCAAACTCAAGCCAATCTCCAGAGCTGTTTATTACAAACCATTTTTGTTTTGACTTAGACCAAACCATAGGATCTCCTCGGTAATATGGTTTCTTCTTCTTTTCTCTTGGTTTTAGCTTGTTTATTTCCGGCCATTTTTTAAATACTGTTTCAATTGCGTAATCAAGGTTCCGTGAATTTGCCCAAAGAGCAACTTTATCAATAGCTTTTTTAGCTTTTTCAACCGAGCCTGCAAGGTGAAGAAGGTCCTTTGCGGGACGGGTGTAACGCGAGTAAATAATTTTTCTTTTTCTTGCGTTTTTCTTTATTTCCTCAAGAGAGTACCCTTTTGTTTGAAAATAATGATTAACTATCTTCTGGACATCGCTCTCAGCATCACTTTTTGTTGAGTATATTAGCAGATTGTTGATTGTTTGCAAATAACTGTCAGCCGTTGTCTCTTTTAGTCCTTTTTTAAGGAGATTTTTCCGGAATTTCGCGAAATGTTTTTTTTGAAGTTGTGCGGGGAGAATGTTTTCCATTTCTTCTTGGCGGAGCCACTCTGCGAAAACTTTTAGGTTTTGTTCTTTTTTTTCAAGTGTTGCAGGAGAAAGACCCTTTTTCTTGGCGTTTTTCAGAAAATCGGGAAAGCATTCAATCAAACTTTTTTTTCTTTGCATAGATTAGTTTTTAAAAAAATCTTTTAATCTTTCCACCTCTTTTTCTACCAAACTTCCGCTATATTGAGCACCGTGGTCGGGTGCGTTTTCGTATTTTGGTGCTTTATGGTCGAGATGAATGTCCATTTTTTTATCTTCTTGAGTATAATATACGTGGAATCGCGGATAACGATCTCCAAGTAGGGACCTTGAGAATGATTTTTTACCCTCACGTTGAAATCTGTCGGGATGGTATCCGGCACTTCTCATCGTGTTATAGATGTTACCGTTGAAGTTTCCGATATTGATTTTCATTGCAGCTATTTTAACACAATTTTTGACTGACAACCAACGAGACTGTAACGTCCTCCCTGCACTTCTTTTATTTAAGAATGTTTTTTGGTAAAATGAAGCTGTAGAGTGGGTTTTATGATTTTATTTAGAAAATGCTTAAGAGAATTTTTATTGCCGTTAATCTTCCCGAAGAAACAAAAAAAGAGCTTTCTTTTTATCAAGAAGAGATGAAAGAATATTTGAGGGGAGTGAGGTGGGTTGAAAAAGAAAATATGCACATCACAATGGCCTTTATCGGCTCTGTAAGGGAAGAGAAAATGTTTTCGTTGATAAATGAATTAGAGATGATTCAAGAAGATCCATTCAAAGTAAAACTTAAAGAGATGTGCTATATTCCCAGCAACAGAAGAAATGCGAAAATGATTTGGGCCAGGGGAAAGAGCAAGGAGATTTCTTCTCTTAATAAAAGATTAGAAAAAAGAATATCATCTGCTGGTATAAATTATAATTCTGAGGAGAGAGAGTTTGTCCCGCATGTTACTTTGGGACGTATACGCTCCTGGGAGTGGAAGCGTATACCTCTTGCTGAAATCCCTCTGTTAGAAGAGGGGATTGAGATAAATTTTCCGGTAAATTCGTTTGAGCTTATGGAAAGCAAATTAAAGAAGGGAGGAGCAGTGTATGAAGAGATAAAAAAGTTTAAGTTAAGAAATTAAATAAGAAATGACAAAAGAAAAAGGCCACGTTCACTTTGTCGGAATCGGAGGAATTGGGGTTTCTTCTCTCGCCCGTTATTTTCTCGCCGAAGGACACACTGTTTCCGGATCAGATGTTGTTTCTTGCACTGATCTTGAAAAAGAGGGAGTAAAGGTTTTCAAGGGACACTTTGCAAGCAATGTTCCTTCTAATACAAGTCTTTTGGTTTACAGTGCCGCCGTTACCCAGGAGAACGAAGAGTTAGTGAGGGCAAAAAAGGATGGTATAACGGTAAAGAGTTATCCTGAAGTATTAGGGGGAATCACAAAAAAATATTACACGATAACGGTTTCCGGAACTCACGGAAAGAGCACTACGACAGCGATGCTTGCGCTGATAATGATTAAGACGGGGCTAGATCCCACCGTAATTATTGGAACAAAGATGAAAGAGCTAGAAGGTGCCAACTTTCGAAAAGGAGCATCGAAATATCTTTTGATTGAAGCTGATGAATTTGGTGCGGCTTTTTTGAATTACCATCCGCAAATAGCGATTATTACCAATATTGAAGAAGATCATTTAGATTTCTATCGTGATATCAAGCACATTCTTTCTACATTTGAAAAGTTTGTAAGAGAGAATCTTAAGGGAGGTCTTTTAGTGATCAACAGAGATGATAATAATGCAGGCAGTTTAAAAAGAAAGGCAAGAGGGAGAGTGGAAGAGTACACTCAAACTCAAAAAGAGGCGAAAGATATTGTGCTTTCTGTGCCGGGAAAACACAACATATCTAATGCGTTGGCTGCTCTTACCGTTGCAAAAAATTTGGGAATTGAAAAAGAAAAAATCATTGAGGTACTTTCCACGTTCAAGGGCACTTGGCGTCGTTTGGATGAAAAAGATACGGTCTTAAAAAACGGAAGAAAAGTAAGGGTTGTAAACGACTATGCCCATCATCCAACGGAAGTAAAAGTAACTTTGGAGGCGGTAAGAGAGAAGTATCCAAAGGAGAAAGTGTTTGCTGTCTTCCAACCTCATCAGTACGAAAGAACATACAGGCTTTTCGCCGATTTTGTAAAAGTACTTTCATCGGTCGATGTTGAAAAACTAATGATTACAGATATCTATACCGTTAAGGGAAGAGAGTCCAAGGAAACTATGGAGAAAGTAAGCTCTGATCTTCTTTGTAAAACCGTAAAAAAAGCAATTTGTACTGGGAGTGTACGGGATACGGGAGAGTATCTTTTGAAAAACTTGCAAGGAAATGAAATTCTAGTTATAATGGGAGCAGGAGATGTTTATAATCTGGAGGGTCACATAAAGGTCTAAAAAAATTAAAAAATTAATCTTATATTCACTATGCCCGATAACTGGGGAATGATAATTTTTATTTTGCTTTTAGCAGGAGGTGTGTGGTACATGATGCAAAAGCAACGCGCAAGTAAGGAAGAAGAGGAAAAAACAGAAGAGGAGAAAGTGGAAGAGGCGGAGGTTGAAGAAGATGAGTCTCAAGAAGAGCCGGAAGCTCCCGAAACAGAAGACGATACTCAAGAAGAACAAGAGGTTGATGAAGAAAAAGTAGAAGAAAAAGGGGAAGAGGAAGAAGAAGTAGAAGCAGAAGAAGAGGAAGAAAAAGATTTTTAAGTAGATTACTAACAAAAACAAAAAGGGGCAGTTGTTGCCCCTTTTTGAGTTTTAATGCAACTCGTGTTAGAATAAAAGATGTCGTAGTGTAAATTAAATTTAATTTTCTTATGGATGTAAAAATCGAAAAGAAATCAGAAACAAAAAGAGAGATTGAAGTAACCATATCTCCCGAAGAAATGGAGGATTATGTTGATAAAGCCGCCAAAAGACTTTCTGGAGAAATGAACATTAAGGGTTTTAGGCCGGGAAACGCTCCTCGTTCCGTTATCGAAAACACCAAGGGAAAAGAAGTTCTTTTTGAAGAAGCTGCAAAAGAGGCTATTCAGGAAACTTACCCAAAAGTTATTGAAGAAAATAATCTTTTTGCTTTATCTGCCCCACAGGTTAACCTCGTGAAATGCGTTCCCGGAAATGAGGTGATCTACAAAGCGTTGGTTTATATAATGCCGGAGATAAAACTTCCGGATTATAAAAAGATTTCCGGAGAAACAGCAAAAAAAGAAAAGAAGGGCGTAAAAGTAGAAGAAGGAGAGGTAGATCAATCAATAGAGAAGATTAGAGAAACAAAGGCAAAGCTTCAAAAAGTGGAGAGGGAGGCGAAAAACGGCGACGCAGTAACTTTAAATTTTAAAGGAGTTTTTGATGGAAAAGAAGACAAGAAAGTTGAAGAAAAAAACTTCCAGCTTGTTCTCGGAAGAGGGGATATGGGTGCCTTGGAGGGGTTTGAAGAAAAAATAATTGGAATGAAAGAGGGAGAGAAGAAAAGTTTTTCAATTGACATTAAGCAAGGCGGTGAGCAAAAAATTGATTTTGAGGTAGATGTTGTTACCGTGATGGAAAGGGAGCTTCCGGAAATTAATGATGATTTTGCAAGTACTTTTCCGAATATTGAAAATCTTAAACAGCTAAAAGAAAAGATAGAGGATGGAATAAGAACGGAAAAAGAAAAAAAAGAAAAGGAGAAAGTTAGGGTGAAAGTTTTAGAAAAGATTAAAGAAAAAACGAATTTTGAGGTACCTGAAGTGCTAACGGAAAAAGAAATCGACAATATGATGAAAACGGTGGAGAATCAACTGGCTCAAAACGGATCTTCTTTTGATAATTACCTAAAGGAAATCGGAAAAACAGAAGAGGACTTGCGCAAGGATTGGCGTAAAAAAGCGGAAGAAAATGTTTCTTACGCACTAATTTTGCATGCAATAAGCAAGGAAGAGGATGTTGATGTTACGCCGGAAGAGATCGAGAAAGAAGTTGACCGACACTTTAGCGTAATGGGAAAGAGTAAGGATGCTGAGAAAAAAGAAGATTTGGAAAGAATGAGAAATTATGTTCATGATGTGATAAAAAACCAAAAGGTATTTCGTGTTCTCTCTATTGACGATTCATCCCCAAATGAAGTATAAAGAGAGTAATTAATAAGGCTAATTTATTATTAAAAATATGGGAAAGAAAATTCTCATTATAGAAGACGAAAAGATGCTCGCTGAAATGTACTATGACAGATTTGCCCATGAAGGATATGATGTCTATTCCGCTTTTGATGCTGAAGAAGGGATGGAGGTGGCAAAAAAGGTAAAACCTGACTTAATTCTTCTTGACATTCTTCTTCCACGAGAGAATGGAACGGATTTTCTGGAAAGACTACGAAAAGAAAAAGATATCGGTGAAACAAAGGTGATTGCCTACTCTAATTACGATGAAGAAAATTCAAAAGAGAAAGCGAAAAGTCTCGGTGCAAAAGATTATCTGATTAAAACAAACCACACTCCGAGGGAGGTTTTAGCAATAGTCAGAAAACATATTGAAGAATAGGGATGGAACCAAAAAATAAAAGATTATTACTACTTTTAATTGTCCCTCTTGTCTTTTGGGGTGTTTTTTTGTTTTTTTCAGAGAAAAGTGATTCCGATGTAGTAATAGAGGGTGAAGAGACTGAAAGGCTGCCTTATCCTGAACATATTGGGGGACCGGACGACCATCCAAATCTTGATGTTGCAGCCGCT
>SL_3KL_010_SEDDRAFT_10006899_pt1 | contig 10113 bp, 8 predicted proteins | sample SodLakKL_010_SED_2_FD_10381 | JGI IMG/M metagenome (IMG submission 10381)
ACATCGGTTATGTTGTCGTGAAGCCGGCCCTTTTCTTTTACCAACAATACCGAGCAAATCAATGGGATATTCATCAGCTTGTGTGGATTCCACACAAAAGAATCCGTTTTTTCAAGCCCTTTCAGGTATTGGTCCCGGTAATCACTTAGTATGACAGAACCCCCGAAAGAGCCATCTGCGTGCAACCAAATATTGTGCTCGCTGCAAATAGCTGCCATTTCTTCTATGGGGTCAAAAGCGCCTTTTAGTGTAGTGCCACAAGTCGCCACAGCAAAAAACGGCTGCTGACCATTTTCTTTGGCTCGCTCAATTTCTTTCACAAAGGCATCGATTTTCATCCTGCCAAATTCATCAGATTCAAGGCGTATAACACTTTCCGTGCCGAGCCCCAGCACGTTGGCGGCCGTTTTTATCGAGTAATGCGACTGATCACTGGTAAAAACCACAGGTTTAGTTCCCCTGTCAAGTCCGTATTTTTTTGCCTGAGGGAACATTTTATTTCTGGCTGAAAACAGGGCGATCAAATTGCCATTGCTTCCCCCGGTCAAAAACAGACCCTCCCCATTTTCATAACCGGTGATTCGGCACATTTCTCTCACCATGGCCTCCTCGATTAGTGTTGCTGCCGGCGCGACTTCATAGGTGTACATGGAGGTGTTGGAGGCCGCCGTAATGACCTCCCCTACAAATGCCGGCAGATTGAAACCCCCGAATAGCTGGTTAAAAAATTGTTTGTGGTGGGTTCGCACCGAGTGACGAAGGTAGTTCTCCACGGTTTTCCGGAATTTGTCCTCAGACAGACCTTCCATTCCCGGAGCTAAATCCATTTTTTCCCTCAGATTGGCGCGGTCATTATATTTCACCACCAAATCGCTGTCCTCAGTCAGGTAAGCCTTCACATTTTTCCAAACCTCATCCAGGATTCTCTCCATTTCATCGGGGTTTGGATCCATACCGTTCATTGACTGCAATGTCAATTTTTCATCCTTGTTTATTGTCATGTCCTGATTGTCCTTTTTCGCCATGTGGTCGACCAATTAATCCAAGATAGCATTTTTCTGGTGAATCCAAAAATATAATTACCAAATGTGACTTATTTTCTCGAAGATTACTACCAATTGACAAGCTGTTTGCCGGTATTTTAGACGTTTTATCCCGACTCCCTTACAGATAATATTTTATGATTTGATAATTCGTCTTCGCTTGATCTTTCAACTGTAGTGTTGGAAAGGGGTGTGGTTTTGATATGGCGGGAAGGTGGCCTTCGGACAATGATTGAAAAAAGTGCCGGTTAAGATAATAGGGCATGAACAATACCTCCTTTTGGCAATTGTATCAAAGCGTATGTCGTGCATCGGTCAGGCGGCGTTTTATACGGTGGTTTTGGCCACAACTATCATTAATTCATCAAAATGGAAGGCACCTACAGGGAGGTTCGAAGAAGTTTGTTGTCCAAATCCGATATCCGGAGTTTGCCTGGATTAAGGGGGCAGTGGGCCGACGTGGTCAGGAGAAGCGGACCCTACGGCAGTGAATTCAATCCCGTGGTAGTGTATCACACCGGATTTCACCCCTATACGACCGAAAAGTTTATCGAACACCTCCATCTGCTGGACCGCACCAATGGCAAGCTGATAATGAAAGTGCTGGATATGTCCCAGTATGTGGATGACGATGGGAATACCGCGCGATTGCACCAACAAACCAAGAGGTTTTTCACCAACTTCAAAACTATTTTACCGAGATACATTCTACTTTATGACGCCGGCACGGACTGGCTGGACTCCCTTCTGGTACGCTTTTCGAAAGAACTCCACAAAAAAGGTATTGACCCCCTGTACCCCTTGCTGCTCGCTCCTGTTTGCAAAAAGAACCGCTGTGTATCGAGTGTTTACATACAACTCGCCGCCATTGAAGACTCTATCGGCACCGTTTTTATGAGCGGAAGTCACCTTCTCTGCGGCAGATTTGACCCCAAAGAACCCGTGGAGGAATACTATGGAGGGGAGCTGGCTGTTTGGTTGGGATAGGGTGCGTTTTGGGCAGTAATTTCGGAGTCCTCGGGATGGATACTGATTTTGGGGAGATTAGGTGTGTTGGATATTGGTATCACGCGGAGGATTAAATTGATAACTTCCAGTCTTATAATAGCGGAACGAAAGAAAATTCCGCGGAATCCTTTTAATCCGTCATAATCCGTGATTCAGACAATGGGATTGTTCAATTAATTTTCCTTGCGTATTTCCTTGCGCTGATTAATTTGAAGTAAAACTTCCAGGAATAAAGACTTCGATAACAAAGGAAGGCTTGAAACGAAAGCAGAGTATAAATCGTTACCTTTTTGAAAGACTGAAAACCGTGAACAAAGAACTTCATACCAAACTCTTACATCACCTTCTCCCTTACGATCCGGTCAGGATTGGTGTTTTCGGTTCTTTTGCAAGAAAGGAGAATAAAAAGGGCAGTGATTTAGATATCCTCATCAAATTTAAAGACAAGATAAGCCTTCTTAAACTTGTTCAAATTGAGCAGGAGTTAAGTGACAAACTCGGCATTCCTATTGACCTGGTTACTGAGAATAGTTTAAAGAATCAACGGCTCAAAAAATACATTGAGAAAGACCTCATAACTATATACGAATGAAGAAAGATGACCTGATTTATCTTGATCATATATTGGGGAGCTTTTCTAAGGTTGTCCTTTACATTGATAATGTGAGATATGAGGCATTTCTGGCTGATGAAGAGAAGCAGGATGCGGTTATTAGAAAAATTGAGGTTGCGGGTGAGGCCACGAAACGCTTAAGTAAGGAATTGCGAGAAAAATACAATCAAATACCCTGGCGAGCTATTGCCGGTATGCGTGATAAGTTGATTCACGACTATTTCGATGTTGACCTTGAAACTGTTTGGGAAACAACCACGAAGGACATTCCAAATCTCTTGTCCGAAAAAAAATCCATCCTAAAAAAAATGGAATAAATTTCCTGCAAGGAACTAAACTGCCGGATGTCGATACCTTATCAGGGTCCAGAACCTCCATAAAGTCAAATTGAGATATTTTTCACTGAAATAATCCCCAGAAATCAACAATCCCCACGAAAGGATATCCTGCCGCCCACATCGAGGTAACGGACTTGAATACAACTCACCAAATCACAAACTCACCAATTCACAACTGGATAGTCAGACTCACCCCTTCGACTCGGCTCAGGGCAAAGCAATTCACAACTACCCTACGAACAGATAAAATACCGGCCACATCGAGATCACGCTGAAATTCAAAATAGCTGGCCTCAATCGTAAACCACTATCCGCTTTATCACCAACTGCCCATTTTGAACTTCAAACTCAATGTGATGGAATCCGGGGGTCAGGGAGCCGGTTTCAATTTCCTGTATGTCGCTGTATGGGTCCAGGTTTCCTCTCTGCACTTGTCGGTCCAGGTTGTAGATGAAGTAGGACTCCGCTTTGATGTCACCTGTCTCCAATCTCAGGTTTTCCCCGCTTCTCACCGGATTGGGGTAAAGGAGAATATCGTGTTGATCTACCAATTCCTGTGTATGTACGGTAAAATCAAAAGGCTCGCCCCACTCTAAATCGTCGGTGGAGACATATACCGGTTTGCGGATGGACGTCCCGTGGTGGTCATAGATTCGGTAATATCCGCCGCCCATTCCCTCAATATAAAAATTGTTATAGACCAGCCTGTCGTAGGCCGTTTCAAAAGTGTACTCACAGGCGTCTTCCGGAGCTTCGTGCAGATATTCCCTGTGGAGGATTAACTCCCTTTGGTTAAAATCAGATCGTTCCGCCGGGATAAGGGTGTAAAGATGCATCTCAGCCCAATGGTCTTCCACGACTGCAAAAATCGGTTCTCCCGGGATGTGGTCAAAAAATCCCGGAACCAGTTCCCAATCGATTAATTGTCCGGGATTGATGGTCCAACTGCCTGTATCTCTTTTCTCATTAAAGGTTTCTTCCCCGTAGTAGTTGCTATACGACTGCATCTCTCTTTCGAAAGTGAGTATTAACTGCCCCGTCTGCGGGTCGTAATCCCGGTTTGTAAAAGTGAGTTTTTCCCTTGTTTCAGAGTTGTCCGGCGGCCCGGTGGTGGTAGTCGATAATATATGGAGTTCGTCACCCTTCTGAAAGGGAAAGTAATCCAGGTAGTCTGGTGTTATTTCGTCCACTGCGGCCGCTTTTATATCGAGTTCAACGGTGGATGCACTAGACCAGACCTGATTTGGGGACATAGAAGCGGTATTGAATGGAAATGTACTGATCAATCCCGTGTTTTTCCCAAGGACGACCTTCTGCCCATCGAAAAGGTGATCCTCCTCCGGCTCGCCACTATCCTTATCGAAAATATTCACTTTAAATGTTTTGACGGTGTCCATCCCTGCAAAGGTTTGCTTATCACCTTTGGAAATAACAGTCACGCTCATATCCAGATCGTCATTTGCCCCCGTCAAATCACTGCTCTGCCCCTCCTCCAGGCGCGTATCCAGTCTAAGCATTGAACCATCTTCCAAAATCAGCGTGAGTAAACCCTCATTCCATATGATCTCCTCTGCCCACCAATTCCCGGTATCGTGGAAGCAGGGTTCCCAACCGCCCGCTGATTTTTTTTCCAGGTAGCTGGAGTTGGTCAAAAGCCGCTCCCCGTCAGCCACCGCCTCAACACCCCTCAATTCAAGGCTGGGCGGCACTATAAGCATCGTCGAATTCTCCTTATAGATTCTGATATCCTCATCGGGCAAGGGATGGTAATCCTGCCCCGACAGCAATGCCAACGGCAATACAGCAATGATTCCCGCTATTAATCCAGAGGGCAATTTAAGTCTCATAATATTGGTGTTGTTGTTTAAAAAATCTTTCCTGGACCACCGCCACCTGGGATTTGAGTGGAGATGGTTGTGAGCAAAGATAGTAAAATATTGGGGGTTTCATAAAATATCAATAGGTTTTTTGGGGTATGGTGGAAAATTTGTAGGTTTGATTTGTGTTGCTCGGGAATCTGGGAATGTAGAGTTGAAAAATGGATGACAGTTGCAAGGGATCACAAAGGTGTGATTATACCTATTTTTCATTTAATAGGCAGATAAAAATGGAGATAATGTGGAGGTACACATATGATTATAGGGGGAAAGACTGGCATCTACCATTTTTGCTTATTTGTGTTGTGAATCATCACGATGGGGTATTCAACTAACTTTGTCAATTTTAACTTGCGTATTTTACCTCCCAGGATTACTGCCGACGGGTTTTCTCCCCGGCTACTGACTCAATTAATTCCAGATAGTCATCGTTCAAATCCACATCACCAAAAGATAATAAGTGTCGTGAAGTCCCTTTCCAGGTATTTAATTGTGTTAGCTCCTCTACTTTTATTTGCCGTATCTTTGTCCGCCCAGTACCTGAATGAGAACGGCGAAGTCCTCAAGGATAAGATTATAGAAGAACTCAAACAGTATCCAGATGGGAGTGCTGATCAATGGTCTCTTAAGGACAGTATAGTAAAAGACTTATTTGCCGAAATATCCATGTACTCCGTTCTAAAGGAGAAATCTGAAGTGAAAAGTGAAGCGATGTTAACTTTACATCATTTGAGTGCTGGCTTAAGGGATTTTAAAATTCTCAGGTCAAGCAATGGGCCTTCGTGGGAGGACCTTAGAAAATTAGATACGATTTCTGCAGAAGCACTGGCGATAGAGTCTCAAATTCAATCACTTAATGACTCTCTCTATTTACTATACGACCAGTTAATCGATATTACTCAAAGGGGCGAAGAGGAGACCCGGGCCACCAAAGAAAAGGCCGCAATGATGATCGGTAAGTCTCCATTTTATGACCACATTGAATATATCTTTAAAAATGAATCAAGTCTAAATTTTGGATTGCTTGTTGATGAAAGGGGTGAGTTTGATGACGATTGTTGGGGTTGCCAAAGGAGCGGACTGGTAGGCCTTACAAGCTGGCTTCCTCCCTCTGAAAGTAAGTTATACAGATGGAGAGTCATGCCATTTTTAATCGAACACTTTGGAAGACCTGACAGTTTTATCGGAACATATTTTCCCTGGGAGTTCGCCACTTTCGTTAATCTATCTCATGAATATGAAGGTAGGCATCTGTTATTGGAATTCATGAGGGCAAATGCCAAAGACCCCGATAATCCTCTGTATGAGCATTTGATTCAATATTTTGGTGAAGAGTAATTCAAATTAACGTGTACTCTCGGTATTGTTTCAACCGAAGTTAAACCTGCCTTTTCCATCACCCACCCTCAAACGGATGCCCACCCTGAGGCAATCTCGACAGAGGATGCATTTTCGAGGAATTAAGGGTAAGTTGAGCTTTGCGAATCTGGTGGGCCAACTTTATGGAGGGTCTGGCGTCGTTTATTCCGAAGCCACTGCCCTGGAGGATGTGCTCGTAACTTTTGGTGTGGAGGTCTTCGAACCCGGTGCTGAACTCGATCTCCTCACCGTCAATTTGTATGCTGCGGTAGGTCTTTTTGCCCTGCTTGATCGCCTGCTCGGGCAGGGTGTCGGAGTTGATGCTGAGGAACCAACTCACATCTGCATCGGCCAAACTGAGCCAACCCGATGCCCGGTCGTGACTGAGTTGGTGCACTTCCAGTTTTTCGCAACTACCAAAAAGCCACATCAGCATGTCGAAAAAGTGAATGCCGATATTGGTTGCAATTCCGCCCGATTTGCTGGTGTCCCCCTTCCAGGAGGTGTAGTACCAGTTGCCACGGGAAGCGATGTAGGTAAGCACCACTTTTTTGCGCTTTTTCCCGGGTTCAGAGGATTGTTTTTGCTTGAGGTCGATAATGGCGGGATGATGTCTGAGTTGAAGTATGGTGAAAACCCTGCTCCGGCTGTTTTTTTCTATCTCTTCCAGAGCGTCTAAATTCCAGGGATTGAGCACCAGGGGTTTTTCACAAATGGCATTGGCCCCGTAGCGCAGGGCAAATCTCACATGGGCATCGTGCAGGTAATTCGGAGAGCAGATCGAAAAGTAATCCACCGGATTTCCGGAGAGTCGAAGTTTTTCCACATGGCGGTCAAAACGCTCGAATTCCGTGAAAAAGGAGGCCTGGGGAAACCAACTGTCCATAATGCCCACCCCGTCGTAGGGATCGCAGGCAGCCACCAGATCGTTGCCCGTTTCGGATATTGCGCGTAAATGGCGGGGAGCTACAAAGCCCGCAGCCCCTATCAACCCAAATCTCTTCATAATGCACTTTTGTCAATTACCTATCACTCTTCCTCCGCACTCCTGTACAGTACAAAATTCATGCCCCCTTGTTCCAGTATCATCTTGTTTTCCTCAGTTTCAAAGGTCAACCTCAAACCCACCTGGTCGAGGGTAAAAACGTGATCGCCCTTCGGTTCGAGGGGAAAGGGAGGCTGACCGGTGGCTTGTCCCATGAGGGTATTTCCTTCAGTGGTGATGGTTACGTCCAGAGGGAAGGTCTCCGAAGTGTACAATCCGGTGTAGGGAAGCAACTCCTCCTCCAACATTACCAGTGGCACTGTAATTTCCGGTATTTCAAAATCGCGGCCCAGGTAAATACTCAGGGTGGCGATGAGAATATCATTCATGGACATAGACAGGCCGTTGAAATTTGCAGCTACTGCGAGCTGTTTGTCCTCGTGCCAGGCAAAAACCGACATATAGCCGTCTATTCCTCCGGTATGTCCCCACATGATCAAATCGTAGAAGGGGAGTTGAAAGATTCCCATTCCAAAACCATTAACCGGGCTGGTCATTTCCTTCAGGCTCTCCTCGCTGATTATTTTTTTGCCAAAAAGTCCTTCCAAAAATCGATTGAGGTCGGCAGCAGTGGAGGATAGTGCCCCGGCTCCGAGTGGTACGGATGGATGGTTTTCGGTCGAGGCTTTCCACTCTCCTTTGAAGTTGTACGATTGCGCGTGGTTTTCGGTATTGGTTATGTCGTCGCTGATGAAGGTGTTTTTCAGGCCCAGTGGTTTCGTGATTTTTTTCTTCAATGCCTCTGAAAATGTCATTTCCGTCAGGTCCTCAATGATGAAGGAAAGAAGCACAAAATTGGTGTTGCTGTACTCTGTTCGCTCCGCTGGTTCGAATTCCGGTTCCTGATCCCTGAATAATTTGAGCAGTTTCTCTCTGGTCTGCTCTTCTTCCATCCAATCACCGTAGTCGTCGCCGCTCGTGAAGTTAAACAGGCCGCTGCGGTGCATCAGCAGATGCCGTATGGTTATTTTATCCCCATTGGGAAGCCCCTCAAAATAGTTGGAAATCGGGTCGTCCAATTGGAGCTTTCCCTCCTCTTTCAAAAGCAGCACCAGGGCCGCAGTGAATGTTTTGGAAACCGATCCCACGCGATAAATGGTATGGTCCCCGGCCTTTTCCCCTGATTCCACCCGGCTGTAGCCAAAAGAATGGGAAAAGACCTCTTCCCCGGCTTCGGATATGGCAATGCTACCCATGGCCCGGTTTTTCTCCTCCAAAAGATTGAGATAATTGACCAGTTTTTCACTGTCAAAATCCTGCCCCGATAAGGCAAATGGCAACAAACAAGCAATAGCAATCAAAATTTTCATAACGACGGAATTTTATTTTTTCTGAAAAATCACTCCAAAGTTAAGCCATTCCCACACCCACACCGAAAATTATCGACCAGCGACCGGAAAAAAACCACCAGAGAATCTTTCCCGGCATTAATTTGCCTGACACCAAAGTATCGGGGCAGGTAATCCTTTGGCTGGGGAACTCCCATCCCTAAGGCACCCTGAAGGGGTGCAGCAGCAATGCGGCACGGGAAAAATCCCCAAAAATCAACAGTCCCTGCGAAAAGATATAAATCCGTCCACATCGAGCTTACGGACTTGAAAACAACTCACCAAATCACTGACTCACCCCTTCGACCCGGCTCAGGGCAAAGCAATTCACAACTGAAAAAGCTTGCCTAAAAACTTTGGCTGGGGAAACTCCCCTCAGTAAAGCACCCTGAAGGGGTGCAGCAGCAAAACGATGGGATTGCCACCAACGCTTTGGGAGCAAACCCATCGCTCGAGCCCCCTGAGAACAGCACCCTGAAGGGGTGCAGCAGCAATGCGGCACGGGAATAATCCCCAAAAATCAACAGTCCCTACGAAAGAATATCATGCCGGCCACGTCGAGGTAGCGGACTTGAAAACAACTCAAAACTCACAACTAAAAACTCAAAACTAGCCATCCGCCATCGGCCATCCGCTTGCCCCCAAAGCTTTGGTGGGCCATCGACCAAACTTGATGGAACTCCACAATACCAACCCCACGATACCATAATTTCAGGGATATAATAACTAAACTACCGGATCACCCACCCATTTCATACCTTTGCACCCTCATTCGATCACATTAAGACGGAGGACATTCCGTTATACAGAAAACCATATTATGAAGTCAGTTTTTTTGTTGCTTGCAGCGTCCCTGCTTTTGGGGACGACACCCCTTAAGGCCGGGGAGGGAGAGAGGTTGTATTACATCTTTGATCCCCTCTGCGGTTGGTGTTTTGCCTTTGGGGAGGAAATGGATAAAATTGCAGATCAGTACGGTTCACAGATGGAGATCAGGGTGCTTTCGGGCGGTATGATTACCGGTGAAAGGGTAGGGCCCCTGAGTGAATCTGCAGAGTACATCAAAGAGGCCTACAAAACCGTGGAGGAACAAACCGGAGTAGAATTCGGCCGCCCATTTTTGGACCATCTGTACAATGACGGCAGCCATATTTTTTCCTCCCTGGAACCGTCCATTGCGCTGGTGGTGATGAAGGAACTGGCGCCTCAACANGCATTGGATTTTGCCCACGATCTGCAAAAGGCCGTCTATGTGGATGGAATGCCTCCGGCTGAGTTTGAATCTTACGCCTCCTATGCGGAAAACCACGGAGTCTCCAGAGAGGAATTTCTCGAAAAGTGCCGGGACCCGGATATGAGACACCGGGCAGAGGTGGAATTCACCCTGGCGGCGAACCTCGGAGCTACGGGATTTCCCACCATTTTGTACTACAATGGACGGGAACTCCAAATTATCAGCCGGGGCTACCTGCCAGCCAATGAAATTGCCAACAGAATCAATG
>SL_3KL_010_SEDDRAFT_10006901_pt1 | contig 10112 bp, 6 predicted proteins | sample SodLakKL_010_SED_2_FD_10381 | JGI IMG/M metagenome (IMG submission 10381)
CTACCTCGCATCCCTCGAAGAGGCGCTCACCATCGGCCGGGACCTGCTGGATGAGGGTCGAAGCAGCCTCGACGCCGTGGAGCAGGTCATCCGCTACCTGGAGGATGACGAACGGTTCAATGCCGGACGTGGCGCCGTGTTCACCAGCGAGGGACGTCACGAACTGGATGCCTCCATCATGGATGGACGCAATCTCAATGCAGGAGCGATAGCAGGCATTCGCACGGTCAAAAATCCCATCACACTCGCCCGCAAGGTCATGGAAGAGAGCCGCCACGTCATGTTCGCCGGGGATGGCGCCGAGCGCTTTGCCGACATGATGGATGTGGAGCGGGTGGACAACAGTTATTTCAACACCGACCGACGCCGGCAGCAGCTTGAGCGTGCCCGCGAACAGGCCCGGCTGCAAATCGGAACACAAACACATAGCGGCGACCAGATGGCGGCAAGGACGGTTGGCCCGGATCCGTTGATGCTGCAGGATCAGGCGGCACGGCAGAATCAGGCGGCACGGCACGTTCCTGACGTCCACCCCTTCGGTACCGTCGGTGTAGCGGCACTGGACCGTGACGGAAACCTGGCGGCAGGCACATCCACCGGTGGCATGACCAACAAAATGCCCGGACGTGTGGGCGACTCCCCCGTCATCGCCGCGGGCACCTACGCCGACAACAACAGCTGCGCCGTTTCGGCCACGGGACATGGCGAGAAGTTCATCCGCAATGCCGTGGCCTACCAAATCTGCGCCATCATGGAGTTCCAGGGCGCCACGCTGCACGAAGCGGCCCGTATCGTCATCCACGAGAAACTGGACGAAGGCGACGGCGGCATCATCGCCGTGGACTACCTGGGCAACATTTCCATGGAATTCAGCTCACCCGGCATGTTCCGCGGGGCGGCGGATTCCGACGGGCGGTTTGAAGTGGCCATTTGGGATTGATAGAAACGGCTCAGGCGAACCGGCGCGTTTTTTTCCAGGCCAGGGTACTCGCCCCTCGCCTGGTACCTCTTTGCCTGGTACCTCTTTGCCTGGCACGCCTCGCTGGTACCCCCTCGCCCTGCATATATTGCACAGGTTAAGGCCTTCTCATTCAGAGCTTGCAAGATGTCCCCAGGCGCCGGTGATCTTTTCACGGAAACCGCGCTTCCACTCNGNNGGACAGAATGCGTGATCAATAGCTTCCAGATTGCATTTCAGCAGCTGTTCCGGACTCCAGCCAAAAACGGTTTCCATGACGCGGTACTCATCCTCCAGGGTCACATTCGAGATGGTGCGATTGTCGGTGTTGATGCCCAGGGAGATGCCGGACTTGTAAAGCAGATCGGCGGAATGGTTTTCGATGTGGTCAAAGACGTTGGTCTGGACGTTGCTGGTTGGACACACTTCCAGGTGGATGCGATGATCATGCAGATACACCAGCAGTTCCGGATCCTCCGCGCTGCGCACCCCGTGTCCGATCCGGGTCGGTTCGAAATGGCGCAGCGTCTCCCATACGCTGTCGGCGCCCCGGGCTTCACCGGCATGGGCGGTGCGTGAGATGCCGTGCTTTTTCGCGTACTGGAAAGCCTTGATGTGGTTGTCGATCGGAAAGCCGGCCTCATCGGCTGCGATATCGAAACCGAAAACACGTGAGCCGGGTCCGCCAAACTGCCGGACCAGCTCCACGGTCTGCATGCTCTGCTCCTCGGTGTAGTTGCGCAGAGTGCTGAATATGAGTCCGGCCTGCACACCGGTGCGGGTCACGCCCTCCCCGGCCGCCTCCACGACCGCCTGTGCCACCTGTTCGGGTGTCAGGCCTTTTTGGGTATGAAGGATGGGTCCGAACCGGATTTCCGCATAGATCACGTTGTCAGCCTTGAGCTGGTCGAACAGATCCAGCGTGACCAGGCGGAGCTGTTCTTCGGTCTGGATGAGCTCCACGGCGTGGAACGCGCGTGTCAGGTAATCGGCCAGGTCGACACATTTGGGCGGTGCAATAAACTTCTCCCTGTACTCTTCCGGCGTGATGGCCGGCTTGATCTTCGTGACAACGTCATAGCTCAGCGAGCAATCAAGATGAAGGTGCAGTTCGGCTTTGGGTAGTGAGGCATAATCCATGATGCGGTGGTTGCTGAAGGAATAGATGCAGAGCTCTCAGAAGGTAGCATTCATATTTTCTGCGCATCGAAATATAGCGCCGCCGCCCCCAGTATTTCAATATTCGGTTCTTCACTGATCTCGATCTTGAGTTTTTCGATGGTAAAGGGATAGGGGAACTTTTTCATCACCTTCCACATATCACTCTCAAAATAGGGGAAGAACTTTGTTATTTCACCGCCAAGGACAATCAGGCCGGGGTCCACGCTAAACAGGATGGACATGACGGCATGCCCGAAATCAAGACCGAACTGCTCCAGGATCGCCAGGCTGATCTTATCCTGTTTCCTCAGCCGTGCGTAAAGCTTGTCTGCCTTGAGGCCGTATTTCTTCTCAAAATAGCCGGTGGTGCAGTAGTATTCATAATCATGGTCCTTATAGGGGATGAAGCCGAATTCCCCGGCGCCGCAGTTATCCCCGGAATAGAGTTTGTCGTCAATGATAATACCCATCCCCATGCCCGAACCGCAAACGATGCCAACCATGTTCCGATATTTCCGGCCCTTTCCGAAATATTTCTCGCCTACGGCAAAACAGTTGGCGTCGTTGTTCACATACACCTTGACGTTGAACCGGCGGGCCAGGATATCCCCCAGATGCACCACCGTCCATGACGGGATATTCTGCGGACTGAAAACGATACCGCGCGCGACATCCACAACACTGGGAACTCCAACTCCAATGCCAACGACATCATCATTAAACACCTGCTCAATGGCATGGATCAGATGCCCAATGATCACCTCGTCCGATTCGAGATTGTCGATGCTGAATCCGACGCTTTTCTCGATCTTGTAATTTCGGATTCTTCCCGCCTTCAGGTGCCTCCCTTCCAGGAATACCCCTACAACAGATTCAGTTGATATGGATATATCGTGTAACATGAGGTGTTCATATTCAGCTGAAACCGGTTACAATGGACCGATAAATTGAATGATCCGGAATGAAGGCAGTTGCATTATCCAATGTTTACAGCCAGCTTACCCGGCCTGTGCTTTCAGCAAATGCATGTCATAGTAGAGTGCTGCTGCACCTAAAATAGCAATATTATCGATGCGGGATGGCAGGATTTTTATTTTCCTGGCGGATCCGGGAAAAGGAAATTCCAGAACCTCCCGCCGCATGGATTGTTCATAGAGCTGGAAGGTTTGCGAGACCCCTCCTCCAATGACCACCATTTGCGGATCCAGGCTGGCCATTACCATTTTTATCGCCACACCCAGATGCCTGCCATACTTTTCAAACGCATCCATGGCTTCCGGATTCCCTTGCTCAGCCAGCACTGCCATATCCTCGGCGCTTCTGCCGTAAAAAGCATTGAAAAAATTCCCGCTGCAATAGTATTCAAGACTTCTGTCAAGGTACGGCATGATTCCAAACTCACCCGCCCCGCAATTCTGGTCCGGCAGCAAATGACCGTTTTTGATGATACCGGCGCCCATACCAGTCCCGGTTACGAGCCCTACAAAATCGTCTATCTCCATGCCATACCCGAAATACCGCTCTCCCACCGCAAAACAATTCGCATCGTTGTTTACGTGTACTTGCAGGCCAAACGCTTGCTCCAGCACTGCTTTCAGGTGCACCTCTTTCCATGACGGGATGTTTTCCACGTCATATACAATACCACGTTGAATATCGACAACACTTGGCACCCCTACTCCGATACCCGCAATACGCCCATCCATCAGTTCTGAAATCACCTTTTCAACAACACACATCACATCATGCGGTGCTCTTGTTTTTGGCACCGCAACATTCAAGGCAGATACGATACGGCCGTTTTCTATCCGTCCACCGCGAATGGTGGTCCCTCCGATATCCAAACCGATTACCGGCTGATCGATTATCGGGTTGATTTTGTACATTTATCCTGACATGAGGGGGTTAGTGCATTTCATTCCTTCCAGATTTGACCGGTCCGCTACAGGCATCATTTCTTATTTTTTGTGTGTACTGTTTCTGATGTAGAGTTGAAGCGGTTTGATCACAAGCTTTTTTTCCGATTTTGGATCGGTTATGGCACGAAACAAGTGCATAGCAGCCGTTGAGCCCATTTCGTACCCAGGCATATCAATGGCCGAAAGCGAGGGCACGGTATATTCGTGACAGGGTTCATTGCCAAAAGTGATAAGCGCCAGATCATCCGGGACCCTGACCTGGTAACTGCGGGCGACACGGGTCATGAGCAATCCGGTGGATGCGCTTGCTGTAAAAATCCCGTCCGGCGGCTCAGGCTGTTTCATCCACAATTGCATGGCATCGCGGACATCCGTCGGTGTCAGGTCTGTTGACAGCAGGAAATTCGGCAACAGTGGGACAGCATGCTTTGCAAGCGCATCGGTGAATCCGTCTGCCCGCTCCCGGAACAATCGGTTTTTGCGTGGACCTCCCAGATGGGCCGGCCTGCGGCACCCGGATGCAATCAGGTGACTGGCGGCCTTGTAAGCCCCTTCGTAGTTGTCCACCACTACCTTGGTGCAGTCCAGGCCATAGTGTACACGATCAAAAAGCACAAATGGGAGTCCTTTGTTATGAAAAACCTCAAAGTGTGCGATATCTGACGTTTCAATGGAAAGGGAAGCAATGATGCCATCCACCCGGTAGGAGTTGAACATCCGGAGTATCTCCTTTTCGCGCTCCAGGGATTCATTGGATTGTGCAATGATCAGCCGGCACCCGTTCTCACGGGTGACTGCCTCAATACCACTCACTGCCTGGCTGAAGAAAAACTGGTTGATATTCGGTACTATCAACCCGATGGTGCCGGTACGATGCTTTGAAAGACTGGATGCGATCAGGTTGAGTTCATAGCCAAGCTCTTGTGCTTTCTGGAGGACTTTATGCCGGGTGGCCTCGCTGATCCTGGGGCTGCTGTTAAGGGCACGCGATACGGTGCTCGGAGCGATACTCAGGCTCAGGGCAATGTCATTAATGGTTATGTTTTTATTGCTCATGCTAACAGTCCGTGTGAGCTGCCACTGTGATTCCTTTCGGGGTGCTTTTACTGATTGTGTTACCGTTCTTTTTTGTGTTTGTTTCTGTCAGGACCTGCACCCTCTTTTTTCTGACGCATCAGCTATTCCTTTTACCGAAAAAAATCTTCTATCCATTCAGCCCTGTAAAAGCGGTCACCGAATTTCATTTTCCCGATGATGGATCCGTTTCGATCCAGCTGGAGCACGTGACCCGAAAACGAGCTCCCGACAAGATACGTGTCTTCGATTTCCCAAACAGAGCCGTTTGCCCAGGCGAAATAGTCCTCATCCAGGTTGATAAAATCGCTGTTCACGGCCTGGGTCCGCTCTTCGTTGAGATCGTAGAAGGCGATGCGCGACCAGGGACGGTATTCATCATACCGGAAGATATCGCGGGACCGGTCCTGTCCGTTGTCGAACATCATCAGACGGTTCGGCCCCACGAAACTGGCGGTGTGCTGCAGCAGAAAGGCATCCTCGCCATGGAGCGGGATGGTGCCCTCGCGCCCCAGCCGCCACAAGACTTCCCGGGTGTCCTTATGGACTTTCCAGACCTCTGAAATACGGCGAAAAGATACAACATAATGTCCATTATCGGAAATTTGGACCGAGTTTCCCCAGGGCTGGATATACGGTGAGGCATCTGTGGGATGCTGATCTCCCGTATCCCACTGCCACACCAGGTTGCCGGAGCGATCCAGCTGCATGAGTCCGTCCACCATCACCCCGTCCCGCTCCGATTCGGTGATAGCCAGGAACTGATGGTCTTCGGTCATGATCACATCGTGGCGCATATGGCGATTGAAACCCCGCTCGCCATACCGGAAATGAACGATCGTATCTCCGGCAAGTGTGGTTTCCAGGAGCCGGTTGGACCCGACCGTGCCCGGTTCATCATTGAGCATGGTGATGATGGTGCCGCGCGGGGTATAACGCGAGACGGAGATGCGCGCCTCCGAAGCCCTGGCCAGGACCAGGTTCCCATCCGTGTCAAACACATAAAAAGCGGATGGAAGATGGGTATGCCGGTTGAGCAGGATCAGCCCGTCAAAGTGGAACGGCGAGGTGATTTCCGGCAGAAAACCACGCATCCAGTCCGGCAGGGCAGCCGTGGTGAAGTGGCCCTCCGCGACCGGCTCATTGTCACCCAGGCGATCCATCACCCGGTAGGAGTACCGCGTGTTTTCTTCCAGTCCGAGGATGTCAAAATGGATGCGGTTTTCCGGTCGGCGTTTGTGGATGACCGGTTCGCGCCACGAGTGGAGGGATCCTTCCACCGGGTCCGGTTCCACGACAAGGTAGACCTCTCCGCCTCCCACGGCTTCAAACCGGATCCGGGCGGTCAGAAAATTCACAGTATCGCTTACCACCGTGAGATTGCGGATCTCGACCGGACGGGTTTCCAGGGGATCGCAGGCCAGGGCAGTCAGGTACGCCAGAAAAAGGATTGGAACGATGCGATGCATGAAAGATCGGGTGGAATTTTGCATCCCTGAAGCTTGCCGGTCTGCGCAACATGCAATGCACTCATGCCATGCCTGCCGCTGCAGGATTCGGCTTCACTTTAGGGAATAGTGTGGGTTGAAAGTGCATGCCGGGGTGGATACGGCCCCGCCCCGGCATAAAGGTCGATCAGCGTGCTCAGGGCACATCCCACCAGACACGGACCAGCCAGTCATTCCGGCCGCCAATTCTACCTACGGCTTCCTGGTAGTTTTCTGCATTGAGAACAGCTTCCCTTTCCGGGTACAGAAGACGCCGCGGCATTTCCGGTGCGCCGGGCGAATACCACTCGACGCCGGTGAAATGCTGCAATTCCGGATAACCGCTTCGGCGATAGTTGCTGTAGGCCTCCACGCCATTGAGGAAGAAGTTCACCCAGTGCTGTTCGTTGATGAACCGGATCTGGTCCTGGGCCAATGCCGGGAACGGATTGGCTGCAAAGAACGCATCTATTTCCTCCTGGGTGATGGCCGGGGCCCCCGGATACATGCCCACATGTCCGAATGACGCAAGGGAGGCATTCTGAAAATGGCTTTCCGCATCACCCGCAATCCACCCCCTGGCTACTGCTTCGGCCAGATAGAGCTCGGTTTCGGCATACGTGAAGTGGAAGAACGGTGCATCCAGCTCCGAGACATACCTGCTGGGCATCATGTGCTTGAATCCGTGAGGCAGGTAGGCGATCCAGTTGCCTTCATCGTCTTCCACGTTGCCATAATCGGCCCACTCGTTCCACCACATGGCGCCTGGTGTCAGGCCGATGCGTACGTATTCCGTAATATCCTGCCCATATGTTCCACTCGCAATTCCAAGATAAGTGCCGCCGTAGCGCGTGAGACGCGGATCCTCGGTCTCTTCCAAGTAATCAACCAGTGTGGATACAAGACGATATCCTTCGGCGTTGTCCGATGCCCGGAATACCTGAGAGCGCCCGTTGCCACGATTTTCTCCGGCACCGAATGAGAAGTTGGAGTGGTGCATCATGGCAATATCGTCATTGCTCTGCATGACACCGCCCTGGATGGCCGCTGCCACCTGACGCTGCGATTCGGCCGGATCCACCTTTATGATCCGGAATCCCAGTCTCATTCTCATGGAGTTGCCAAATCGCTTCCACTTCTCGACATCACCAAAGAAAAACAGATCACCGCTGACATCACTTTTGGTCGGATCCAGTTGTGCAACGGCATCTTCCAGTTCCACGAAGAAGTCGGCATAGATATCTTCCTGGCGGTCATACCACGGCTGGAATACCTGCTCATAGAACCCCTTGCCGGCGGCGCTGTAAGGGATATCGCCGTACATGTCGGTCAACCGCGAGAAGATATAGACCTTCAGGATGCGGGCGGCTTGGTGCGTATTGTGATGCTCTTCGACGCCCCGTGTGCGCTCAACCACATCCACGATGTTCTTGATCTCCCTGGGGTACTGGACTTCCCACATGCTGTACCAGTGGCTGCGCTCGACAATGCGGTACTGGCCGCCGTGCTGGGTCCACCAGGAACCGCCAAGATGCTGCACCTTTGGTGAGGCAATTCCCAGGTCATATCGCCACAACTCTTCCCGGCTTCCACTCAGGTCCAGCATGACAGTTGCCATCTGCACACCCGGATCAAGATCCGGTGATGCATGCGGATTCGTATTCAGATCCTGGAAACCATCCGTGCAGCTTTGGACCGCGAATATCAGAATCAGAACACTTAGTGTAAATAGATAGTGTACTTTCATAATGATTACCGATTTTAGAATTTGAGATTCACGTTGATACCAAAGTGCCGGCGGGTAGGCAGTGATCCATATTCAAGCCCCTGGCCGTTGCTGTTGTTGTAGGCTGATTCCGGATCGATGTTGGGTACGTCCTTGTACAGTGTAATCAGGTTTCTGCCCACAATGGAGACGGTTGCACTCTGTATCGGATAGTTTGCCAGGAATCGTTGCGGCAGGGTATACCCGATGGAGATATCCCGCAACTTGATATAGCTGGCATCATAGACATTCATCTCAGGTATGTTTGTAGCCGTGAAATTCCAGTAGGTCTGAGGATTGACCATGACGTCGTTTTCTTCGTAGATCGGGTTTCCGTCCGCATCCTCACCGACCAGCTTGACACCTTCGCCGATGTAACCGCCATCCAGCGGAAGCGGCTGATAATCACCGGGGTCATTTCCGGCATCTACCCATGCTTGCTGTGACTGGTAGTTGCGAAGCGCCCAGTCGTTGAAGGCATCGCGACCTTCCAGTGTACCGGCGTGCGTTCCACCGAGATAGAGCTGACGGTTGGTCACGGAGTAGATGTTACCGCCAATGCGGAAGTCGACTGCCGACCTCAGGGTGAATCCACGCCAGAAGAAGGTGTTTATGATACCGGCATTGAAGTCGGGAAGAATTCCGCCGAGGTTTATCGGCTCTTCTGTCGGGATCGGCATGCCGTCGAGACCGTGAACAATGCGGCCCTGGGGATCGCGGGTAAAACCGCGGCCTGAAATCTGGCCGTACGCTTCGCCCTCCCTGGCAATGACGCTCACGCCGCTCCAGCGGGCATCGGCAATGGTGATCGCGTCCACTTCATCGGAGAGGCGGTTGACGGTGTTCCAGATCTTGGTATAGTTGGCCGATACCTCCCAGCGGAAATCGCCCGAACTTAATGGACGGCCTGTCGCGAGCAGCTCGATACCACGGTTTTCCAGGTCTCCGGAATTGATGATGGCCCGGTTGTACCCGGAAGCTTCGGGGATCTGGACCTGGAGGATCTGGTCATCGGTCATAGTATGGAAATAGGCAAAATCAAGCGTTGCACGCCCCTCGAACATCCGTAGATCCGTTCCGAACTCCCATGAGGTTGACGTCTGCGGCTTGAGCAGCGGATTAGGCAGCAGCTCTCCGGTAATTCCACCAAGGGAATAGCCCTGATGGCTGCGACCGTCCATGCTGTAGGTAAGACTGAGCATGTAGGGATCGGTATCACTTCCCACCTGAGCCCAGGAACCACGCAGTTTCCAGATGTTCAGCCAGTCATAGTCCAGTCCAAGCGCATCGGAAATGATAAAGCTGGTGGACACGGACGGGTAGAAGAAGGAGTTGTTGTCCAGCGGCAGGGTGGATGACCAGTCATTGCGCGCCGTAAGGTCGATATAGACCAGGTCGCGGAAGCCGATGTTCACAAATCCGAATACGGACTGGATTTCCTTGTTGTATTCCTGCGGGAACACCGCCAGATTCTGGAAGTTGGTCAGGCTGATCATATCAGCGGCAATGATCTCGGTTGCCCTTGTCTCCTGGATCGTGATGTCGTTGTTCATCAGGTTGCCACCGACACTGGCCATGAGGTCAAAATCACGGGAGAGATTGGTGGTGTACATGAGCAGCGCTTCCAGATTGGTTTCCTGAACGTCGTGGTTGCGCTCGGTAAGCAACCCGCCCGGCTGAGTAGGCGTGCCCCTGTTCAGGAAATTGGTGAAACGAAATGAGTACGTATCGAGGCCGGCGCGCAATCT
>SL_3KL_010_SEDDRAFT_10006902_pt1 | contig 10111 bp, 7 predicted proteins | sample SodLakKL_010_SED_2_FD_10381 | JGI IMG/M metagenome (IMG submission 10381)
GCAATGGCATCTTGCCATTTATTACTGCCTGCGCCAAAATGGGCAAAATTGATCTTCAGCTGCGGATAGTGCTCCAAAACTTCCGCCCATTGGCCGGACGGATCTGAGTACTCCCTGTATGTATTGTTCACCAGGAAGCCGCCCGTGCTGCAATGGGTGATCACGGGGATGTTCCTGTTCACGCATGTTTGATAAAGGACTTTCACCTTTTCCTGTTCTTTGTCATTTTCGGGCCACGGCTCAAAGCCAAGGGGAGGGTAAAGTTTGATCCCTGCAAAGATGTTTTGGCACGCCTGCTCATCCGCATCGAGGTTGCCGTCGAACGCTCCCATTTTCTCAAAAAGCTTGCCTTGCCTTTCTTCGGGGGTGTCTTTTTTGCTGAAATCCCCGAAATATTTATTTAACATGGATTCCGTTTCCTCCAGGGAGTAATTTTTGGTGTTCAGCCCCATGAAGGGGTAGAACTCAAAGATTTTTTCGTCATCTTCTTTGAGGGGCCCGACAGAAAACTTCATTGGCGGACCATCCGGAATCTCTTCCCGGTCAGTTATTCTTTTAATGGTAAGGGTATGGGTATAATAAGTCTGAATCGCCCTGAACAGGTCTGACGTTTGCAGGGTAACCGGCTTTTTCGGGGGGATGTTATAAAAAATATGCGGATTGTTGATGTTGTTGTATCCGAAGTCCATCACCAGCGGGCAAAGAACAATTTTATTGAACCCGGTATCCCCGATTTTAAAGGTATTATCCTTTTTATTCAACACGGGATCTTTCTCCCTCAAAAANNNTTCAAGAACCAGGAAATCNTANTCAATNGCACTTTCCATAAAGGANANCAGGTTGAGGGAGTTGTTCTTTTTTGAGATGATGTTATCCAGTTTGATGAGTTTCCTGAAAAAGGAAAAAAAGAGTTTGCCCATACGTGAATCCGGCCAGAGGAAGATGATAAGCAAGGCAAGCAAAATCGGGACGATGAAAATGATAGCTAGTACAATCAGGGCCACATTACGAAGCATGCGCCCCCAGGCCCTCCAGGAGTCAGGTTTCTTTCTGAAACTCCCGATGATCCCTTCTTGCAGGATCCGGTTGATAAAGGCNGTGACATTCGCATGGCTCAGGTCCATGGCGTGAAAGTGGATGTCATAGAATTTTTTTGTTTTCATGGCTGCCTATTTCGTCACCACCCTATTCAGTGCGCCGGCAAACATGCTGCGCTTCTCAAGGAGGTCGCGGCCGGCCTCCAGCAAGGTCAGCAGCTCCTCCTCACCGGCAGCACCCTGCCGGCTAAGCTCCTGGATCTTTTCCTGGTTGGCCTTGATCATCTTCTCCAGCTTCTTCAGCTTGAAAGCATATACCGCATGTAAAACCCGGGGCTTCAGGTCTTCCTCCTCGCCAAGGATATAAATGCGGTGCCGGTGCTCCCAGTTTTTGCTTAGCGTGTAAGGGCTGGTCATCAGGTCGATGGCAAGCTGGCGGATCCCGGCGTCATCATGGTCGGTGAAAAAGCTGTTGCCGGGAAGCTCTTTTTCAGCCCACTGGCCGGCAAACGCATCAAAGATCTGCTGGCACTGGCCGTTGTCAAAGACCAGCTGGTCCGAACGGATGTCATCCACGATGAACTCCACCACCTTCATCTGCATCTCCTCCATCCTGCCATCCTCATTCTCTACCTCAAAGGTCATCTCATGATTGGCGTAGTTCAAAAGCAGGCGGATCAACTCCTTCTCCTGCGAGTCGTTGCTGTCCATGCCCCCGATGGGAGGCTGTGAATCAGGCGTCTCCGCAGGGGAGGGAGGCGCTTCCTGCTCCTGCCTGCCTTCCTTTTTCCTGTCGCTGAAAAACTTCTGGCGGCGCAGCCTGTTAACTTCGGCAACGAGCAGCTTTTCCTCCACATCCATCATGGTGCTGCACTTCTGCACATAGATCGTGCGGGCGATAGGCTCGGGGATCAGCGCGATGGTGCTGGCGATCTCTTTGATCAGCCGGGCCTTTTTGATGGGATCGTCCCGGGTCTCCTTCATCAGGAGCCTGGTCTTGAAGGAGATGAAGTCCGTGGCTTCGTCCTCTACAAAGGCTTTCACCTCCGCCGGCCGTTTTTTGCGGGCATACGAGTCAGGATCCTCCCCTTCAGGGAAAAGTACAATCCTCACGTTAAGCCCTTCTTCCAGGATAATATCTGTACTGCGGAATGCCGCTTTGACACCCGCAGGGTCGCCATCATACAGCAGGGTGACGTTGGTGGTGTAACGCCTGATGAGTTTGACCTGCTCCGGAGTCAGGGCGGTACCCGAGGCGGCGATAACGTTTTGTATGCCTGCCTGGTAGAGGGAGATCACATCGGTGTAACCTTCCACAAGGTAACAGTTATCATGGGATGCCATCGGGCTCTTGGCAAAGAAAATGCCGTAAAGGGCCTTGCTCTTATGATATATCTCACTCTCCGCCGAGTTGATGTACTTGGGCCGCTTCTTGTCGGAGGTCATGATGCGACCGCCAAAGCCCAGCACCCTGCCCGACAGGTTATGTATGGGAAAGATCACCCTGCCGCGGAAGGTGTCATATAACACATGGTCTTTGGATTTGCTGAGGCTCGTTTTCAGCAGGTAGTCCTTTTTATATCCCTGCTTCAGCGCTTCCTTTGAGAAGGCATCCCAGGCGTTGGGGCAATACCCCACGCCAAACTTCTTGATCACCTCCAGCGAGAAACCTCTTTCTTTAAGATATGTCATCCCCACCGACTTGCCCTCTTCGCTTTCGTGGAGCTGCTTTTCAAAGAATTGCTGAGCGAAGGATGTCAGGTTAAAGAGGCTCTCCTTCTCATCCATGGCCTCCTGCTGCTCCGGACTGGGCTTTTCCTCCTCTATTTCAATACTATACTTCTGCGCCAGGTACTTCAGGGCTTCCGGGTAGCTGAAGTGCTCATGTTCCATAAGGAAGTTCACCGCATTGCCTCCCTTGCCGCACCCGAAGCACTTAAATATGCCTTTGGGCGGCGAAACGTTAAAAGAAGGGGTCTTCTCGTTATGGAAAGGGCAAAGCCCAATAAGGTTAACTCCCCTTTTTTTGAGGGTAACGAACTCACCCACAACATCTTCGATGCGGGCTGCGTCCATGATCTTTTCAATGGTGTCGGGGGTTATCATATCACAAGGCGATTGCTTGCACGAAGGTAGGTATTTTTTGAAAAAAAATGGTTTACCTTTGTAAAGGTTGGATGCTGTTATTTATCATGAAAAGCATGCGTAGTGTCATCATATTGATTTTGCTGATGATCGTGGGTTTTGCGCAACCCTCTGAGGCCGCCGGAACAAGGTATCTGACCCTGGAGGAGGTTGTGGAGATCGCCCGTCAGCAGTCGCCAAATGCCATGATGGCCAGGCACCGCTACCGGGGCAGCTACTGGCGCCACCGTACCTACCGGGCCAGCTATCTTCCCCACCTGCGCATGGATGCCACCATCCCCAACCTTAACCGCACCATCTCACCCGTTACGCTGCCCGATGGCAGCGACATCTTCATCCGCCGCAGCCTCGCCACCTCATCGGCCAGCCTGTCGCTCAACCAAACCATAGGCCGCACCGGTGGTGAACTGTTTGTGCGGTCCGGACTGGAGCGTATCGACCTGATACGCGACGATGACACCGAGGTTTCCTACCTGGCGACCCCCATCAATATCGGCTACCGGCAACCCATCTTTTCCTATAACCCACATAAGTGGGAGCGTGAGATAGAGCCTGTCCGCTACGAGGAGGCCCGGAGGGAATACAAGGAGAGCCTTGAAGACATCTCCATACGGGCCACGAACATGTTTTTCGACCTGCTCCTGGCACAGATAAACAAAGAGATCAATGAGCATACCCTGGAGAGCAATGATACGCTCTATCAGATTGCCCGGGGAAGGTATGAGCTGGGCCGCATTGCCGAGAATGAGCTTCTGCAGATGGAGTTGAATGTGCTGAATGCAGAGGCCAACCTGGAACAGAGCATCATCGATTATGAAGGGGCTCTCTTCCGTTTTCGCTCCTTCCTGGGCTTAGATGATCTGCAGGCCCTGGAGCTTCTCGAGCCCCAGGAGCCGCACCATCTTACCATTGATGTTGCAGCGGCCATGACAGAAGCCAAAAACAACAGGGCAGACATCCTTGCCCAGGAGCGCAGGGTGATGGAGGCGGAAAGTGAGGTGGATCAGGCCAGAGCGGATAATCGCATTAATGCCAACCTGTTTGCCGTATACGGTTTAACTCAGAGCGCTGAAGAGTTTGGCGATGCTTACCGGCATCCGATGGATCAGCAGCAGCTGACCATAGGCATACAGATACCGATCCTCGACTGGGGGGTGGCAAAGGGCAGGGTGCACATGGCCGAATCCAACAGGGAGCTGGTAAATGCCACAGTAAACCAGGCCGTTGTCGATTTTGAACAGGAGGTGATGCTGCGTGTCATGGAGTTCAATATGCAGGAAAACCAGCTTGAAGTGGCACGCCGGGCAGATGAGATTGCCGATAAAAGGTATGAAGTTACAAGGCAGCGTTTTTTGATCGGCCGGATCGACATCATTGAATTAAACCTGGCACTGGAAGAAAGAGAGCGGGCGAAACAGCGATACCTGTCGGCGCTGCGAAACTATTGGCGCGGATTCTACGAGATGCGCAGGCTTACGTTATACGATTTTGTGCATGACAAGCCGATATCAGTTGATTTTCAGTCACTGTAGATGAGACCACACGTCTCACGAGTCAAAAAAAGAAAAAACAAACATAATGTCAGCCAGAAAACATATCAAGGTTTTGGTTATCCGTTTCAGCTCGATCGGAGACATTGTGCTGACCACACCCGTGCTTCGTTGTCTTAAAAAGATAGAAGATACCAACGCGGAGGTTCACGTGGTTACCAAGAAGGTCTTTGCCGGTGTTTTAGCAGGAAACCCCAACGTGGACAAGCTGCACTTGCTGGATAAAAGCCTTTGGCGTCTTGCATCTCAACTTCGGAAAGAAAATTTTGATTACATTATTGACTTGCATCATAACATCAGGAGTGCTATCCTGAAGTGGCGGATAGGCAGGCCATCCGAAAGCTTTCATAAGCTCAACCCGGAGAAGTGGATGCTCACCGCATTTAAGATCAACAAACTGCCCGAAAAACATATTGTAGAACGCTATTTTGAGGCTGCCAGGGCCCTCGGTGTGGAAAACGATCACCAGGGGCTGGATTTCTTTTCTGATGAGGAGATTACCGGGGTTCCGAAGGTAATCCCGGGGGGTTTTGAAGCATTTATTGCCTTTGCCATCGGCGGAAAGCATGCTACCAAGCGCCTTCCCAATGAAAAAATTACGGCTATCTGCGAAAAACTGCCTTTACCTGTTATCCTGCTGGGCGACAGGAACGATGAAGCAAACGGAGATGCCGTGGTGCGGGGGTGTAAGGGTCAAAAAGTGTTTAACGCCTGCGGAAAGCTGAGCCTCCAGGAGTCTGCCTGTATGGTAAAGAATGCCCGTGCTGTGATCAGCCATGATACGGGGTTGATGCATATTGCCACGGCTTATAATAAGATCCTGGTATCTGTCTGGGGCAATACCGTGCCGGAGTTCGGGATGGTGCCCTATATGCCCCGGCATCCGGAGCGTTCTATGATCATCGAAGTGAAAGACCTTCCCTGCCGGCCCTGTACCAAGCTGGGATACGACAAATGTCCCAAAAAGCATTTCGACTGCATGATGAAAATCAATGAAGACGACATCATCGCTGCCCTGGATAAAATGCTGAAGAAAACAATGGTTTAGCCGCAAAATACAACATCTAAACGCTCTCTCACGCAGAACGCTCTAACGCAAAACCTAATAAACACCGGTAAGAAAGGGATTGCCGCTTTTTTCTTCTTCTATTGTGGTGGCGGGGCCATGGCCGGGGTACACGGTGGTTTCGGGAGGCAGTGTCATGAGTTTCTGCAGGATGGACTTAATCAGCAGGTCATGGTCTCCGGTGGGAAGGTCGCTTCGGCCCACGCCGCCCTGGAACAGCACGTCGCCGACAATCACAAACTGTTGCTTTTCGTGGTAGTAGCAGAGGCTGCCGGCAGCATGACCCGGCGTGTGCAACACCTTCAACTCCTGGTTGCCAAAAGTGACCGTGTCGCCATCCTCAATAAACTCCTCCGGCAGCACCGGCTTCTCCACATCAAAGCCAAAGACCTTTCCATATTCCTTGCTGTTTTCCAGGAATGGCAGACTGTCTTTGTGGGTCAGGGGTTTAAGTTTGTATGTTTTAGAAATATAACGGCTGCCGAGCATGTGGTCGATATGGCAATGAGTAAAAAGCTGCACTACAGGCTTTAACTTGTTGTCGCTGATGAAGCTGGCCAACTCCTTTTTTTCATGCTTTTCGTAGGTTGCTGCATCAATGATGGCGCATTCGCCCGTATCATCATACAACAAATAGTTATTCACCTGGAAAGGGTTGAAGGTAAACTGCTTGATCTGTAGCATAAGAAATGGGGTTAATCCGCAACGGTTATATTTTGTCTGTGTTTCAAAGATAATCAAAAATGCGTAAATTAGCATATGTTATAAAAAGATGCAAAATGGAACTGGTTGAAAGAATAAAGGCTTTATCGAATGAATATTATGAGGAGGTGGTGTTTTTCAGGCGCCACTTTCATGCTGCTCCGGAGCTGTCCATGCAGGAGCACAAGACTGCAGAGTTTATCGCTTCCAGGCTCGGGGAGATGGGTATTCCTTATGATGCAGGTATTGCAGAAACAGGTATTGTGGCGCGTATCGAGGGCCAGGAGCCGGGTTCGGCCATGGTGGCCCTGCGTGCCGACATGGATGCCCTGCCCATCCACGAGCAGAGCCGTGTCGAGTACAGGTCTGCCATTCCGGGTGTGATGCACGCCTGCGGCCACGATGCGCATATGGCCAGCCTCCTGGGCACTGCCAAAATACTGCATGCCTTGCGTGATCAGTTTCAGGGAACGGTAAAGCTCGTCTTTCAGCCTTCCGAAGAAAATTATCCCGGCGGAGCCAGCCTGATGCTCCAGGAAGGCATCCTTGAAAACCCCCGTCCGGATGCGATGTTTGGCCAGCACGTATATCCCGGCTTGCCTGCGGGTAAGGTGGGGGTGCGGAGCGGACGGTATATGGCATCCACCGATGAGGTGTATATCACCGTGAAAGGGAAGGGGGGACATGCGGCTACGCCGCAGCTGAACGTGGACCCGGTGGTGATCGCCTCCCACGTGGTGCTGGCACTGCAACAGATCGTCAGCCGCAATGCCACACCCTATATGCCTACTGTGCTTTCTTTCGGACGTATCTTCGGCGATGGCCAGACCAACGTCATCCCCGATGAAGTGAAGCTGGAAGGCACCTTCCGCACCTTCGATGAAGAATGGCGCGAGAAGGCCCACCTGCGCATCCGCGAAACGGCCGTCTTTGTAGCCCAGGGGATGGGCGGCGACTGTGAGGTGTTTATCGACAGGGGCTATCCCTTCCTGGTCAACGAAGAAAAACTGACGACGCGATTCCGCGAACACGCCATTGAATACCTCGGCCAGGAGAATGTCGAGGACCTTGACCTCTCCATGACGGCCGAAGATTTTGCTTATTACTCCCAACGCTTCGATACCTGCTTTTATCGCCTGGGAATCCGTAACGTGGAACAGGGCATTACCTCCAACCAGCATACCTCTACCTTTGATATCGATGAAAGCGCCCTGGAGACAGGGATGGGGCTGATGGCGTGGGTGGCGTTGAGGGAGCTTGGAAGTAAGAAGTAAGAAGTAGGCAGTAAGCAGTAAGCAGAAGAAGTAGGCAGTAAGCAGAAAGTAAGAGTGCGTGTTTAAGATTTTGAGAATAATGCTAAACAATTGTCCTATGTTGATGTTTATATATGAGACAATTGTAAGGCGGTATGCAGCAAAACAACACATACGATTTGATTTTGATCGGTGACGGGTTATCGGGCTTTTTGCTGCTGCATGAACTTTCAAAATACCCGGAGTTTACAAACCAACAGGTGCTTTTGCTTGGTGACGGCAAGGAAAACCACCGCACCTGGTGTTTCTGGGAAAAAGACCTCGAGCCGCCTTTTCATCAAATGGTTCATACGTCCTGGAAGGATCTGACCTTCAGATCTGACAACACGGAAGTGCGTGAAGACCTGGGGGAGCTGCAGTACTATTACATTCCGGGCGAATCATTTTTTTCTTATTTCAGGGACACCTTTCTTCCCCGCCATCCCCAGGTTACTCACCGCAGCGACAGGGCCCTGAAGATCAAAGGCTCGTATGGGGACTTCCGCGTGGTCGCCGGTGACCAGGTGTACAGGGCAAAACAGGTATACAATAGTGCTTTCTTTGGAGAGAAGCCGCAGATCGAACTATGGCAGCACTTCCGTGGCTGGTTCATCGAGACGGATGAGGAAGTTTTTGATCCGGGAAGTGCTGTGCTGATGGATTTTTCCATTGATCAGCAAGGGGAGACGCGGTTTATGTATGTCCTGCCTTTTTCTGAAAAGAGTGCCCTGGTGGAGCTGACGTATTTCAGTCCGCGGCCGCTCGACAAAGCGGTGTATGACCAGGAGATTGAAGGGTACGTCGCTGATTTGGCGGGCCAAAACTATCGGATCGTGAACAAGGAATACGGACAGATCCCCATGCAGCAGGGCGTATTTCAGCAAACGGGACAGCACGGGGAAATCAATATCGGTACGCTTGCAGGAATGGCGAAGCCTACCACGGGATTTGCCTTTCAGCGCATCCGGAAGGATAGCAGGGAGCTTGCCAGGGCCTATTTTACCGGCAAGAAGTCCCGGCGCATGGATGAAACCGACCGGTTTGCCTTTTATGACTCGCTGCTGTTGTGGATTATCCGCAATCATCCGCAAGCCGGCAAAGGCATATTTACCCGATTATTTCAGCAAACGAATATGAAGCTCGTGCTTCGTTTCCTGGATCAGCAAACCAACATTTGGGAAGAAATAAATATTTTTGCCCGGCTTCCGATCCCTGTTTTTCTGAAAGCCTTATTCAGTAAGCTATCCGGAAAAATGCTTCCAGAAACGGAGAAAGAGCCTGTTGTCATTAAAGGCCTGCAAAATGTTTAGTCTGGATTTCCATACACAGATTCACCGGCTGCGCCTTTTGGCGCTTGCCACCGGCCTCGTGCTGGTCCTTTTGCATCAGCTGGGCGGAACCCTGAACCCGGTTATCGATTATGTGTTCTTCGGGCTTTTCATCATCCTGGCGGGCATACCTCACGGTGCCCTGGATCACCTTGTGGAGGAAAAATCCCTCGCGGGTGAGCGGAAATCCTTTTCCATGGTGCGATTTTTGGTGAAATATATTGCCATCATCCTTGCCTATGCGGCACTGTGGTTCATTACACCGGCATTAAGCCTGCTGGTGTTTTTGTTGATTTCTGCCTGGCATTTTGGCGAGTCGGATATGCAGCCTGCACCCCTTCACGGGTTGTGGAAAGTCACCCAGATGCTCCTTGGTTCGCTGGTGCTATTCTTCATCCTGATGCGAGAGCCGGCTTATACCGGCGATCTGATCGCGCGCATTACCCGTGGAAGCGCGCTGGCCACCTCCGCCTGGCAATGGGCGGCTTCTCACGCGGCCATCGTTTACGGTGCATTGGCTGTTGCGCTGTTCTTGGCTGGATTTTCTGCACAACGGGTGCAGCCGCGCCGTTGGCGGCTGTCAAAATGGGTGTATTTTAGCCTGGTGCTGGCCCTGGCTTACTTTCTTCCCCTGCTCCCCGCTTTCGCGTTGTATTTTGGAGGTTGGCACGCACTGAACACTTTCGGACACATTGCCGGATTTCTCGGCCACGAAAAATCGTTCTGGTCGCTCTGGAGATCATCCATGCCCTTTACCCTGCTTTCTGTGGTGTTCCTGGGCGCCATCGCACTAATCTGGTCGGGGCGTTTCAGCCACATCGACCCCTTACCCATCCTGTTCATCTTCATCGCCGTGATTACCCTGCCGCACCTTCTGGTGATGCAAAAGATGTTTTCCAGGTGAGCATGTCATTTACCGCGCAAAATTGCTTATCCCTTTATCCAGGAATTCGATGTATTTTTCTATGTCGGTGTCGTACCCGTAGGGTGG